>Ga0209542_10005461_pt1 | contig 25347 bp, 35 predicted proteins | sample RifCSPhighO2_01_FD_184028 | JGI IMG/M metagenome (GOLD analysis project Ga0209542, IMG submission 184028) | Soil microbial communities from Rifle, Colorado - Rifle CSP2_plank highO2_0.1 (SPAdes) (version 2) | ecosystem: Environmental > Terrestrial > Deep subsurface > Rock core/Sediment ...
CCTCGTGTGCGCTTCGATCCCGGCCTGGCAGATCGCGAACGCTCCAAAATCGTACGATCCCGAGCGGCCGCGCCGGCTCCTCCTTTCGCAGAAGGAAATAGGGCGTATTGCCTCCGCAGAGGGAGAAAAAGGGTTGACAATAGTGCCGCTTCGTGTGTATAATCGCGGCACTAAACTGAAACTTGCGATCGCGATCGCCCGCGGTAAGAAAAAAGAAGATAAACGTCTATCTATCCGGGCCCGCGAAGAGAAGCGTCGGATTGAGAGAACGTTGAAAACTGAATAGTCCAACCAGCCGGTCCCCGATGCTGCCTTGCGTGGGAAACCGCAGGGTAGCGCCGGGGGGTGACTGGCTTCGACGAGGAAATCGGTGTGTGCGTGCGCGCGGCAAAGTTGTAGCACCTTTCAAAACTGCTACAAAATTCAAGTGCGAACAAAACACTTGCGCCGTCTTACGCTTTTGCCTAAGCGGCCGTCCACGAACGTAGAGCTTGAGTAAGTTCGCCGGGCGTCATTCTTCAAGCGCTGGCGGATACTGTCCGACATCCGCCTAAGATAAGGACTCGGCCCGATGTGTTTCTGTTCATCTTTTATGCATCGTGCTCAAACCTTCAGATGATCTACGCAGCGTAGATACCCGCATTCACTTTTCTTCGGACTCGGGATCATTCCCCGACACCTCCACTGCTTCGCTAAAGCTACGCAGTGCAAGCACTGCAAGTTTCAGCACAACAGAGCCGCTCAATACGAGCGGTTTTGTCGTATAAGCGAAGCAGTGTCCTTCGTAGCTCCGTTAGGAGCGAAGTAGGACTTGTTCTGCATATCTTTATGCGACACAGAGCTATAATTTGCACATGCACTTCGTATACATCTTACAGAGTGAGCGTGACAAAAGCTTCTACGTTGGTTCCACTGAGGATGTAAAGAAACGATTTGCAGAACACAACAATGGCAAAGCAAAATATTCAAATTCGAAACGTCCGTATGTTCTGAAATGGTTTTGTGCCTTTCCGAACAAACGGCAAGCGCTCACCTTTGAGAAATATCTGAAACAAGGATCCGGCTTCGCGTTCGTCCGTAAACATTTGCTTTAGTTCAAGTGGACCACTTTGTTGCAAAACCGAACATATAATGCTCTACTTCCACGGGTTCAACTGAACGCTCTGACATGGAGGATCCGATGTCTGAACAAAGACATCAACTTGCCCGTTTCTTCGGCCTCTTGTGGCCGGCATGCTACACCATCTTCGCGGCTGTAGTCGGGGCAATCGCTATCGCGAAGTACCGCGAAGGCAACGTGCAGGGCGCCGTGGGATTTGCTATCCCGGTCGTAGTCGCCTTGTACATGCTCTACAACTCCGTAACGCGATGGAAGCAAATCGCTGACAAGCACAAACCGAAGTGACACACCGCCGCCGAAGCGAAAGCCTAAGGCGGCTTTCGTTTTTATGAGGATTAGCAATAGGTTGTCTCGACTTCCTCCAAAGAGGTTCTCCTCCTCCGCCAAGGCTTCGGACGGACACGGTAACGTCATTCATTTGTTTCCACTGCTTCGCTCGTAGCGGAGCGAAGAGCGAAGACAGTGTCCTGCGAAGCTTTAGCGAAGCAGGCCGATTCTACTACGAGCTACGCAGTGCAAGCACAACCAAAACCACTTCCCTATTCTTCTTCTATCTTCGAACGATTCGTCGGACACTTCTTGCCGCAGCCAGAGCAGGCCTCATCGCCCGGCTTGCATGTCGAGTGCTCACCGCAATCGCATTCATCTTCACTCATAAAATTATCGTTAGAGCTGATAATTACCTTTGATGGTATATTCGTTTGCCATTGCCGTAAAGCGCTACTTTTTCCGCTCGAACGAAACCTCCTGCGCGCCGGCAGCGTACGGAGCAACTTGGTAGGGCTGGAAGATAAAGGTCACCGTGTCGGCGAAGATGATGAACGAGCTGAAATTCTCGGGATTCGTGTTGGCGCCTTCCTCGAACATCGCGGCGCCGAGTTTTGCATTGAGATCGGCTGTCGCGACGGCGGACACTTGCTCCACGGTCATGCCGATCATTTCGAATGCATCGCTCTGGAGAAGCTGTCTACCCGCGCGATCGTAGTTCAGCCCACTTAAAATCGTCATCGGGTGCGCCCCGCCAGTGTACTGGGAGAAAATGAGTCGTACCGAGACGACATCCGGCCCGACGTAGACAGAATCGAACGAGCCGTCGAAAGAATTCTGCGGCGTCGCCGAGTCCGGCGGGTTCGGCGGAAGTCCCTTGAATTCCGCAATGGCCGCATCTACCTTGCTTTTGATGTCGGTGTCTATCGGGAGAATACCGAATTGCGGGTACTCCATATCAACGCGATAGGTGTCCGATTCCTCATGCACGGTCGTGCTCGTTGCCTCCACTTGCTTTTGCTCACCCACGGGCACGACGTTTTGCGAGGTGCGCAGATAGGGAGCCACAAGATAGACAGCGCCGAGAAGAGCGACAAGCGCGAGTACCAAGCCGAAGTATCTCTTCATGAGGAAAGTATAGCAGAACCCTATGCCGCCGCGATGCGCGCCCAATTGATAGAATTCACGGCGCCAAGTTTGTGCTTTTTCTTAAATGCCGCGTCTTCGTTTATCTGCTTCACGACGTCCTGACAATCATCGAATGTACCCTTGATAGCAATGTTAAAAATATTCTCATCCTACAGCGTGTACATCTGCTTTCTCTGAAATTCGCTCATGCGACCATAGGGCGAGAGCATGAAAACTTTCACTCCCCTTCGCCCTCGCATCGCATATTCGGCAGCGCTTCCGGTATCACCCGACGTCGCGCCGAGAATGTTGAGTGTTTTACCTTTCTGCGCGAGTTCATATTCAAAAAGTCGCCCGAGAAATTGGAGCGCCATGTCTTTGAACGCAAGTGTTGGACCTTGGCAGAGGTCGAGCAGATAAAATCCGTCTTCGAGTTTCTTTATCGGGATGATCTCGTCGCTCCCAAAAACTTCCTTTGTATATGTTTCATTCACGATCCGTCGAAGATCGTCGGGAGGAATATCGTCTACAAACTTGGAGAGTATGGCAAGCGCGAGTTCTGGATATGCCATTTCTCTCATGTCTGCAAGATATGGCGATATATCGCCATACTGCTCCGGCACATAGAGCCCGCCGTCGGCGGCAAGTCCCTCAAGAAGAATTTCGGAAAAGCGTTTCGGCCCTCCCCTGCCCCGCGTCGAGATGTGGCGCATGGCCTACAGTTCCATCCGATACGAATTCGTCTTCCGCAATTTAAATCCGAGTTTTTTATAGAGTTTATTGGCTGCGATCCGTGAAGGGTTGCTGGTCAAGCCAACAAAGCGAGCTTTTCGCTTCTTCGCGCGCACAATGAGATGTCGCATGAGTTTTTTCCCCAATCCTCTTCCACGATACCCTGCATCAACAACAACATCTTCGATGCAGGCGTAAAACGCGGTGGGAATCGATATGAAAAGAAGCGCTCCCATGCCGACAATATGCGAACCATTACGCAGTACCCAGAGTTCTAATTTCGGATCAGCAAGAACGCTCTTCAGAGACGCGGACGTATGAACACGCGCTTTTTTGGAAAGTTGGCGCAATAAATCATTGACCTGCTTGAGTGCAAGAGCGCTGGGACGATTCAGGCGGACAATCTTCATGCAGGCATACTACCCTTGAACCGATTCCGCTACAATGTCGGGATGAAACGGTGGGGTCTCTCGATCGTAGGAATTGGTGTCGCGTTTGCGCTCGGGTTTTATATGGGGAAAACACCCGACGTGCCGAGACCCGCCAGCGTCACAACAACACCTGACTACAAAACAGCGACTACAACAAGCGTATCGGAGTACGAATGGTATCCGGTCATTAAGGTTATCGACGGCGACACGATTGCCATTCGCATGAATGGGGAGAATGTAACCGTGCGTCTCATCGGTCTCGACACACCGGAATCTGTCGATCCCCGTACGACTGTGCAGTGTTTCGGGAAAGAGGCATCCGAAAAAGCGAGGCAAATTCTCTCCGGCACATCGGTACGGATCGAAACTGATTCCTCGCAGGGAGAATTAGACAAGTACGGCCGCGCGCTTGCATACGTTTTTCCCGAAGACGGAGCCAATTTTGCAGAACTCATGATCTCCGAAGGTTATGGACATGAGTACACCTACAACCTTCCCTACAAATACCAGTCTGAATTCCAGGCGGCAGAACGAAGGGCTCGAGAGGAAAAGAAAGGGCTATGGGCAGACAGCGTGTGTGCAGACAGCGCGGAAACTTCGGTGTCTGCTGTAAACAACGCGCCGCCGCCCGCGGGCGGCGGCGCGTACGAGTGCTCGAAAAACATATACAATTGCTCCGACTTCACGTCGCAAGCCGAAGCGCAATCTGTCTTCGACTCCTGCTTGCCCGCCGAAGCCTCGGCGCAGGCGGGCGGCGGGAGCGCCAACGACGTCCATAAACTCGATTCTGACGGCGACGGTAAAGTGTGCGAAAGCTTACCCTGAGCGAGTCGACAGACCTTCCATGAAGGCCACGTCCACAACAGAAGAATCTTCGGAGAATTTCTTCTGTATACTTGAGGCATCATGTTGATACTGAAACGCCGCAGTTTCCACATTGCACTTGGGATTGTTTTCATGGCTTTCCCGCTTTCACTGACAATAACCGTCAGCGCTGATCTGATAGAGTGCGCTACAAATCCTGACAATGTTCTGTGTAAAGCATTGGCAAGAGAAGCAACTGGCCTACCGGAAGGATGTCACATAGCAACTCCAGACGAAGTTGCAGTCGATGAAGATCTCGCCGGACGACCTGTGTGTCCGGGTGACACCGCTGCTGGAATCACGGGCAACGCGGGAGCCGCAAAGGCATATTTGAACAGTCTTCCTAAAAAACCTCTCTCGAATTGTGCTCCTCCTAACAAAGAAAATATAGAGAGATTAAACAACAAGTTTGCAATCTGTGCGGCAAATTTCTTTAGAGCGTATACACAAAGGTATGGAGATGTTGTCATCACATCCGCATTTAGAGACGGTCGACCTGGAACAGCCGGTGATGGAAGTGGTCGAAGTGCAAATGCCTGCGCAGGCGGAGCATCAGGTTCGAATCATATGGGTGGATTAGCTTTAGATGTGTACCCCGCAAGCAGAAACTTTGAACAAATGTGGAATTTTGCAAGGGCCAATCCTCAGCTCGGGGTCTGTTTCCCCTACCTTTCGGGCGACAGACCACATATGGCTGCGGCTGGGTTTAACACGGGGGAGGCAGCATCATGCGCTAGACAGGGTGTCCGTCCTTGTGAGGGCGGTGGCATTGTTGACCCAATACGAGACGCCATCACAACTTCCCCGTCGTCAGGAATCACCAACGCACTACGTGGTTATCTCAACCCCCAAGCATCGCAGCAGATGTGCACGCTCTCAGACGGCAGACAAGTTCCTTGTTCTTCGATTGCAAACCTGGGCGGCGCTCCCCAACAAACACTTCCCGCTGCTTCTCAACCCCAGTTCCAGCAGCCGCCACCAATCAGCGTACAGAACACGACGCCCTACGCGGCAGGCACATGTGCGCCGCAATTCTACTGCTCGGGAAACACTTATTACTACCGAAGCAGTTCGTGCGTCGATCAGGTTTACCAAAATTGCCCCGCCGGCTGCTCCGCCTCCGGCGGCGGCTGCGTTGTTTCGGGGACGACCACAAGCGGGGGCGGGCTCTCGGTTTTCGATCAAATCACCCTCCTTGCAAACCCGACCTCGACCGTGGCGAATGGCGCTGCGACGACGACGGTCTTCTTGATCATAGGCAAGGAGAACGCCGCGACACTCCAACTGAATCCTCCTTCGCAGTCTGTCCTTGTAACTCCGCAAACCGTATACAACCTCGCTCCGCCCGCAGCCCAACAAACGTTCACATCGGGCGATCTCAGAGACAATGTTTACTCGAGCCCGCCGCAGCAACTCACGACACTCCAGACGACACTCGCCACTATGAAAGCTACGCTCCTGCGCGTCCTCGAGTACCTAAGACCGTTTGGGCGACCACGCGCTGCCGACTATAACGAAGGTCTTGAGTGAGAGACCTTTCGCTGTCAGCGGAGAAATGCTATAGTTCCTTGAACAAATGGGGTTCACTAAGTACACTTCCTACGCGGAAAAGGAGCGCATTCGCATGAATGAAGGCATTCGTGCGCGCGAGGTGCGCGTGATCGGACCTGCAGGTGAGAATTTCGGCATACTTGCGATACGCGACGCTCTCGCGAAAGCGGCTGAGGCAGGCCTCGATCTTATTGAGATATCTCCCAATGCCCAGCCGCCAGTCGCGAAGATCACCGACTACGGAAAATTCAAGTACGAACAGAAGAAAAAAGAGAAGGAGGTGAAATCAAAGGCGCACATCACAGAAACCAAAGTGACGCAGGTTAAGATCGGCACCTCGGAGCGCGACATGCACATCAAAGCATCAAAGGCGGCGACGTGGCTCCGCGAGGGACACCGCGTGAAAGTCGATCTCTTTCTCTGGGGCCGTTACAAGTACATGGAGTTTAGTTTCCTCAAAGAACGTTTGGAGCGATTCCTCGCGATCATTCCCGAAAGTTACAAGATGGCCGAGGAGATACAAAAAAGCCCCAAGGGTCTCTCCGTCGTTTTGGAACGGGATATGTCGAAAAAGGCGCCGAGGCCTACTCCCCCGAAATCGATACCCGCATCGGAAGAGAGCAAAACGGAATCGGAGTGACATATTGCTTTTTGCTCATATTCAGGCATACTGTCGGAACCGCGCGGGATTTCCGGGCGGATTCTCATATGAAATCCAACCCCTGTACCATTCCGATGGAGCTACGGGGCAGGCAAATCACAAAGGTATGAAGACAAATAAATCGTATACAAAAAGACTGCGTGTCACACGCAATGGCAAGATTATCGCGCGCGTGCCGGGACACAATCATTTCAACGCAAAGGAGTCTGGCACCGGACGCCGGCGACGACGCAGACAAAGCTCTCTTGAGCTTTCTAACTTAGATCGCAGTCGTTTTCTTCCTCGATAATCCCGTATCCTCCGACTCCGCTCAGGACAAGTAGCACTAATCCAACTTCTATGGCCAGAGTAAAAAGAGGCGTGCAAAAGACAAAGCGGCGCAAGAATATTCTTGCGCAGACTAAGGGCTACCGTTTTGCGCGTTCGAACAAGGAGCGTGCCGCAAAAGAAGCGATCTTCCATGCCGGCAGCTACGCATTCCGCCACCGCCGCGCTAAAAAACGCGAGTTCCGTAATCTCTGGACGCTTCGCATCAACGCGGCTGCGCGGCCGCTTGGATTTTCATACTCCAAGCTCATCGATGCTCTCAAGAAGAGTAATGTTGTTCTCGACCGGAAATCTCTGTCGACGCTTGCAAAAGACTATCCTGCTGCATTCGAAAGAGTGGTAAAACGACTCGAAGCTAGAAGCTAGAAGCTAGAAGCTAGAAGCTATTCAGAGAATGTACTCCGCTCCTTTCGCGGCAGGGTCCCATTTATCGTGCGTATTGAAGGTAAGGTTTGCCGTCTCTTTGTCTTTCTGCACCATTTCGATGAGGCGTTCCACCATCGCTTTCGGGTCGGAATCATAGATGATCTTATTGTTCGGCCGATGCGCCGTTTCGACGATGTGGCGTAGGATCTCGTCGGTTTCCCATGTGCCCTCGAGAATTCCTATCGGACGCCGATCTTCGAACGCAACCGAGAATTCATTCAGGGTACCGATGCGGCCGCAGCCGATCACGACAGCGTCCGACGAGCGCACAAGGAGAAGGTCGCGACCCGCATACCCAAAACCAGTGTAAATGATGACGTCCATGTAATCGAGCGGCAGCTTGTAGACCTCCGCGTGCTCGCGCTCGGTGGCAGCCGGAGAAACACCGATGGAAAATCCGCATTCGTCCTTCGCTCCCATTGCAGCGTAGAGAGGAAATCCGGTAGTCGCACCTGTCGTGATGATCGCGCCTTGCTTTGCGATCTCCCGACCGAGCTCTTTTGCTTTCTCGAACGCATCGAGCCCGCAATAGCCGGTTTCAGCCGCTCCGGAGACACAGATCTTGACGACCCCGTATCCGCTGGGAAGCCGACAAAAATTGCGCGGGACCGCAATGTGGTTCGGATGCATTATGCGTCTCATTGCCTTTTTAGTATATCATTTCTCGTTAAATACGCTGCTACGCGCGAGCAATCCGCCCAATAGTCCTCCGAACATGTCCATCGCGATATCGCTCAACGTATCGGAAGTATATCGCGAGGACTCAAGAATCGTGAGGCCGGTTGTGATCTCAAAAAGCTCCCAAAAAACACCGACGCCAAACGCCGCAAAAATACACAGCGCGATAGGTGTCTCCTTTTTGGCGACAGAATGCACCCAAACAATGAATAACGCAGCCCACACTCCGCCGAGAAAATGCGTTATCGCGAAAAATTCATTATTCGGAGAAACGTCAAAGTAGTAGATGCCAATGCTTTGCGATATGCGGAGAAGAATTAGTACGGAAAGCTGAGCAAAAAGAAGTCGCCGCGCACGCATAAAGAGTAAGTATCGAGTAGTACATATCAAGTGGCAAGTGAATCGATACGCGGGAATTCCAAAAAACTCCGCCTATGCGGAGTTTTTTGGGGCGGCAGGTACGGCAAGCCTGGGTTGATACCAGGTGGGTTTCCGCAGCCCTGAGCGCATTGCTCGGAGCATATGAGAATCCCTTTTCGTTACCAAGCAGGTTTAAGTACCAGCCGCTCGCCCCACTATATCATGCTCCCTGATGAAAATCCGTGGGCTACTCGTCGACACCGTGGCGCTTGTACGCGTGGATGATGGCCTTACCGAACCAATGCTTTATCTCGTGCTCCGCTTCCTGCGGCGTCTCAGAGCAGTGGAGAATGTTCATGACAGCTCGCTTCTCGCTGTTCGCTATCGCCGGCGAATCTATCGAAAAATCGCCGCGGATCGTGCCCATATCGGCTGCATACGGAAGCGTAGGACCCGCGATCTTGCGTACCACATCGACGGCATGCGTCCCCTGCACGACCATGCGCACGAGAGGCGCCGAGATCATATAATCCAAAAGCCACTTGCGAACCATGCCGCCGAGAACTTTCGGATCGTCGCTTCCGAGCTCTTTCTTCGGATCGATGCCGTACTTCTCGTACGTGCTCAAGGTTTTCTGGCCGAGCCGCTCGATCCATGCGGGGTCTTTGGGGTAGTGGTCGTCTATCATCTGGCGTGTCGGCTCGAACATCTCCAGAGCGACGATTTTAAGATCACGCTGCTCGAAACGCTTGATGACTTCGCCAACGAGGCCCTTCCGGACTCCGTCGGGCTTGATGAGAACAAATGTCTTCTCCTCTTTTAAGCGCTGAATCATTATCGGCACTTTATCACGATTCCGAGCCCTACGAAACTGAAACCGTCGTGCGGCATGTCGCAGAAATGCCGTCCTGCGCACGGAACGTGAACTTATATTCGTAAGTTCCCTTTTTGCTCGTAACAATAGTGTACGCCCCTGTCGGCGACCACCCGATTCCATCAGAACCATACGAGCCCCACCAGAGCATGAACAGCTCGCCCACGCGAGTGGAACTTACGCTGGTCTTCACGACGCACGCGACCGAGGCGCTATCGGTCTGCGCTTTCAAGAACGCTTCGCGTGCGAGTAGCTGCTCCATGCTCGGCTGGACCGGAATTTGGGAATCAGCCGCAGCGAGCGCAGGAATACACATCACAAAAATCCCCATAGCAAACGTGATAATTTTTCGCCTCATATAAAAATTAATAATAACATCCCACTACTGATACAGCGAAGCGGGATCTGGAAGACCTGCGAGAGGATTGGCAAGGTCGGGCGCCGGGGCACGTCCATAGCTTGCTTCGAACTTTTTGCGCATCTCGGCTTCTACCTCTTCGCGATCTTTGCCGTATGTGCGGTAGGAGAGTTCCTTGAGCGCAGGAACTTTACTGAAGTCGAACGGTGGGAGGTTCACTGTTTGCAAAGAGAACGGACGAGCCGGCACGCCGTTGACGAGAAGCGCGCACACCGCATGGCGATTCGGGAGATTCTCCAAATCCTGTTGACCGAAAACCGGCTCGAACTGCTTTGCGAGAAACTCGGCGTCCGTCGTGCCGACGCGAAACGCTGCCTTCGTGCCGACGTTCCCCACAACCGCGTCTCGTATCTTTTCGTCGAGCTGTGCGATGAACTGATGCGCGATTACAAGCGAGAGTTTGTATTTACGGGCCTCGGAGAGAATCGTGCCGATGGAAGGAGTGGCGAAATTTTGGAACTCGTCGATGTAGAGATAGAAAACGGGAAGGTCGCCACGCGTATCCACACGCGAGAACGCGGCTTGCAAAAATTTCGAGACGAGGATCAAACCAAGCAGCGAGGTATTTCGATCGCCGAGACGGCCCTTGGAGAGGTTGGCGAGAAAGATCTTTTTTCCATCCATAATCTCTCTGAAATCGAACGCGGATTTCTCTTGCGAAACGACCGGCCGCATGATGTCGTTTGTGAGAAAGACGTCGAATTTCGAGGTAATGTAGGGCGCGACGTTCTCGAGCGAGGGGTCACCTTGCGCCTGCTCTGCGATCTTCTTCCAAAACTGCACAATGATGGGATTCTTGCAGTGCGAGAGCTTGAGGTTGCGAAATGTGGTGTCGGCGAAGACACGCGGAATCTCGACGAACGTCGAACCCGAATCGGGATCCTCGACGACGAGCTGTACCGCGTTGCGGTAATACTGCTCAAACATCGGCCCGAATGCTTCCGGCACATCGGCGTAGAGCTTGCGGAATATGCCATACACCTCATCGACAACGAATGTTTTCATCTCCGGCCGCGCGCGGTCGTACTCGAGCATGTTCAAGCCCATCGGGCGCGCGGTATACGCCGGATCGAAGTAGATGACGTCTTTCGCGCGCTCCGGAGGGATCGCGGCCAAGACGTCCTCGATATCGTTGCCGTGCGGATCAATGAATGCGACACCCTCGCCGTTTTTGATATCCTGAATTATCATGTTCTTCAAAAGTCCCGTCTTTCCAGTGCCGGTTTGCCCGATGACGTAGCAGTGGCGCAGGCGATCAGAGGCGCCAAAGTGCACGGGCCGCTCTTCCGCGCCGTATCGATTAACGCCAAGAACGATTCCGTCGCCGGGCATTTCAACAGGAGCCGGGGCTTGCTTAGCGAACGAGCGTTTGAGCTCGCGCGAGGTGTGTACGCGCTCGGCGGTGAAGTGGTAGATCGAGGTCACTTCCGCGAGCGAGAGCGGAATGGAATACGAGTGATCGAAAATGCGATACGTGAAATCGCGCAAAAAACCGGAAAGATTCCAGTTTGAGATACGTTTGAAAACGAGATGGTTTCCTTTGGGATCGTCATACTGATTGAACGGCGCGATGAGGTTTTCGAGAAGCGCGTGCGCGCGCTCTTTCGTCCCCGCCGAAGTGGCAAGGCGAATGATCGTAGGAACAATGCGACTCTTGACCTTCCGCTCGATCTCTTCGGAGGCGACCTTGTCGGGCTGACGGCGGAACGCGCGTTCTTTGTCGGCTTGTAGCTGCTTCTCGCTCTTGAGCGCGTAGTGCGAGAAGTCGTACAAAACTTCTCCGATCGTGCTCTCCGGCACGCTGAGCGCACGGTGGAGCGTCTTACCTCTCCCGAGCCGCTGGAGCATCTTCTTGTAGTGGAGGTTGTAACGGTCGCCTTCGGTAGAAACTGTTATTTGAAGCGCGGCACCTTCGCCGTGCTTTGCAATTTTCGCAAACGCCGCAAGGAGCACGTTCATCGGATCGTGTTCGAACATATCCGGAGTTTTGAGAGGATACGCAGGATGATCGGCGAGCGTCGCGTACGCAGCCGCGTGTGCTCCTTCGTAATTGAAGATATTGTAATCGCCACGCTCTTCTTCGATGCGCGCATTGGGAAAGACCGAGGCAATGAGACGTTCTGCCAGATCTTTCTTTTGTCGCGGCACGGCGAGGTAGAGAATCGCGGCTTCCGTCCCCTCCGGAACCGCGATTTCCAGAGAAAAACCCTCATGCGGCGCAATGAGCGAAATGAGGCCGGCGTAGAGTTGTTCGGAAGAAGAGAGAACCTGCTCGAGGCGGTGCTGACTCTGGTCCTGTTTTTCGCGTTCGCCATGCGCTTGCGGATCAACCGCAAAAAGAACGAGGTCGAGCGCGCGGCGGATTTTTTCGGGAGGTCTCGCCCCCGTCTCCGGCAGGCCTTCGGCGATATAGGCGACGAGCGTACGATGAAAATCATCCTCTAGGTGCGGGTTCTTGAGTTTGGCGCAAACCGAAAGTGCGTTCCGGATGCCGCGGCTCGAGACGATCTTCAGAAGCTCGTCCATCTGCACGTCGTGCGTTTCCGGTTCGAGCTTCAACATATGACGGATCGTCTCGTGTTCTGGCATCACGTACGCTTCGTGGAGGATCGTCGCCTGCGGCACCTGCGCGTATTCCGCGACCTCGCGCTTCGCGATTCGGTCACCCTCGAACCTGTTCTTTGGCGCTTCGAGTTCCGCCTCTTTCTCCCGAACCCGTTCGCGCAAATAGGCAAGCTCCTCCTCGGGAGACTTGAATTTTTCGGGCGCGGCACGCGGCCGCTCCATCATCGCTGGAGGCATGAAGAAAGTATATCACCGACGCGCGAGTGCTTTCGCGCCGATGTCGCGACGGTAGTGCATGCCTTCGAAATGGATTTTGCCGACGGCTTCGTAGGCACGATCGAGCGCTTCTTTGAGCGTTGCACCGACCGCGGAAACACCAAGTACCCGCCCTCCTGACGTAACCAATGATTGAGATACGATCTCAATCATTGTGCCGGCATGGAAAACGACGACACCGGGAAGTCTTTCTGCTTCCTCGATACCGGTAACGGGAAATCCTTTTTTGTACGCATCGGGATACCCGCCAGATGCGATAACGATATTGACCGCGAATCCCGGATTCCATTCTAGATTCAGGCCTGCGAGTTTTCCATCGGTACTCGCTTCGAGTACATCAAGCACGTCATTCTTCAAAAGCCGCATGTACACCTGGCACTCCGGATCGCCAAAACGCGCATTGTATTCGAGGACTTTCGGACCCTTTGAGGTAAGCTTGAGCCCGGGATACAGAATGCCCCGGTACTCGATGCCTCTTTTTTGGAGTGCATCGAATGTCGGCTTCACAATCCGCGCCTCGATATCCGCCATCAGCTCCGAAGAAACGAACGGAAGCGGCGCAATCACGCCCATTCCACCGGTATTCTTGCCTGTACCGTTCTCCCCAATTGTTTTATGATCCTGCGATGGAGGGAAAATTGCATATGTTTTTCCATCGGAAAGCGCGTGAATAGAAATTTCTGGACCGTCCAAGAATTCTTCTATGACCACTTCGTTGCCTGCGTCTTTGTGAACATGCTTGATCATGATCTCGTCGAGTGCTGCTTTTGCTTCTTCAATCGTTTGGCACACGTAGACACCCTTGCCGAGCGCAAGTTCACTTGCTTTCACGACGATCGGTGCACCCTTTTGCCTGACGTACGCGCACGCACTGTCATAGTCCGTAAAAACACGGAATTCTGCTGTCGGAATACGGGCTTCGTGCATGAGGTTTTTCGCAAAGGCCTTCGATCCTTCGATCTGCGCGGCTGCCTTTGAGGGCCCCCAGATGCGAAGACCGCGTGATTTGAAAAAATCGACGATGCCGCCGACGAGCGGATCGTCCATGCTGCATACTGTGAGAGAAATCTTCTTTTCCTCGGCAAATGCGGCAAGTTTCTCAAATTCCATCACGCCGATGGGCACGTTCTCGCCCACGAGCCGCGTTCCGCCGTTCCCCGGTGCGATGTAGAGCTTTTCGATTCTTGGAGATTGCTTTAACTTCCACGCGAGCGCATGTTCCCTTCCACCGTTTCCGACCAACAAGACATCGACTGCCATTGATGCATTTTACTACTCCTTGGTGAGAATTTCAGGGCCGTTTTTGGTCATGAGAACGGTATGTTCGAAATGCGCCGTGCGTGAGCCATCCTTGGTGCGATACGAATGGCCGTCGGCGTCTACATATAGCTCGCCAGAGCCGAGGGTCATCATCGGCTCTATCGCCATCACCATTCCCTCGATAAGCTTCCCGCCATTGCCCGGCTCACCGAAATTCGGGATGTGGGGCTCCTCGTGAATTTGTTTGCCGACACCGTGGCCGGAGAGATTGCGGGGAAAACCAAATCCGTACTTGTCGGCAATTTTCTCGACGGCGTGCCCGATATCGCCAGTTGTGTTTCCGATACGCGCCTGTGCAATGCCAGCGGCAAGCGCCTCTTGGGTGCCACGCACAAGTTTTTCGTCGTCAGCGCCTTTTGGTTTGCCAGCGATAACCGTAACCGCGTGATCCGTGTAGAGCCCGCGATGCCGGATGCCGAAATCGAGGCATACGACATCGCCTTCCTGAATGATTTTCCCGTTTTGCCCAGCCGGTGAGTGCACGATAACGTCGTTCACCGAAACGCAGAGACCAGAAGGAAAACTATCTTTGTCTTTCTTGCCCTTATATCCCAAAAACGCCATCTCATCGCCGTCTTTTGCGACCATCTCGCGCGCTTTGTTCTCGAGCTCCGCCGAGGAGACCCCGGGCTTCACCATTTCGGAAAGAATCCGCACGTGATGCGCGAGTCGTTTGCCTCCTTCGCGCAGAACTGCGATCTCTTCAGACGTCTTTGCGATCATGACAGACCGAGTCGTTTCTTGATGTCGGCATGCACTTCCTCGATGTTCCGTTCACCGTTGATGTGATGTACGGTGCGTCCTCTGCTCGCGAGAAATCCGAGCTGGGGCTCGACCTCTACTTTGTGCCATGCGAGACGCTGTTTGATGGCTCCTTCCGTATCGTCATGCCGACCGCGCGCGAGAAGGCGTTTGATGCTTTCCTGCTCCGACAATTCAAGCGAGATGACTTGATAGTCCGGGCGCTTGTAAAAGACCATTGCGTCGTCCCATCCGCGCGTTTGGTCCGGCCCGCGGGCAAGACCATCGGCGATAATGTGCTCTTCCCCTGTGAATTTTTTAACGAGTGCGTCTGTGGTGAGGTAGATCGGCATGAAATCGGGCATCCGCTTCCCGACCCCAACGATCTCGTGTGTCAGTTCAGCGGTGTAACCGCCACCCGCGATCATGTCGCGCAAGAGTTGTCCCATATCGATGTGAATGATGCTTCTGTCGGAGCGCTTCTTCAGATTCTCGATGAGAAGTTTTACTTGCGTGCCCTTGCCGGAACCTTGCGGCCCGAAGAACAGAACGGTGAGAGAATGCATATTACTCGAGATTGTAGCCCTCTTTTTTAAGTATCGCTACGACCTCCTCGACAGCTTCGTCGAGTCTCCCGTCGGCATTCACTACCTGATAGTCGTACTTGTCGGCATATTCAGTCATCTCCCTTTCCGCGATACGCATGCGTTTTTCGATCTCGTCTTCCGACATACTCGGATTCCGCGCGCGAACGCGACGCTCGAATTCCTCGGTAGAACCTGGTTTTACGAATATGGTCACTGCGCCGTATTCCTTCTTGAACATATCTGCACCTTGAGCCCCTTCGACGTCTACTTGCGCAAAAACGGTCTTGCCCGACTCAAGTTTTTTCTTGAGATCCGGGAGGTACGTTCCATAATGTGTCCCGAGTGCAGGAACGAACCGATATTCTGGGATTAAACCATCCTTCATCGCAGAATTAAATTTTTCCCGAGACAAAAAATAATAGTCGAAACCGTTCTTCTCGCCTTCCCGCGGCTTGCGCGTCGTCGCCGTAACGAGTCGGACACAATCTCGAAATCGATCGACAAGTTCCTGAATGATCGCATTCTTGCCGCTCCCTGAGGGACCGGCGATTACGACAACTTGTCGCTGCATAATGCGACTAATACTCTCGTATCGAGGTTTGCGCGTCAATCTTTTTCACAACGTCTAAGACAACCGAAACAACAATGAGGAGCGCCGTGCCGCCTATCGTGAGTGCGGTAATTCCCGTAACACCCTGGAGAATGAGCGGAAGCACCGCAAGAAAACCGAGAAACAGCGCGCCGACCAGAGTGATCCGTGTAATGATGTTCCCGAGATATTCGGCGGTGGTCCCGCCGGGGCGCACACCGGGAATAAAGGCGCCGTTTTTCTGCAAGTTCTTAGCGATCTGATGCGGCTCGAAGGTAATCGCCGTGTAGAAGTACGTAAAGACGAACACAAATAGAAAATAGAGCGCACCGTACACCCACTGATTCGCAAGTGCGGAAACCACGCCTGAGGCGGCAGAGGCAACGAGCGGGATGGAACTCTTGGCGAGAAACGATGCGATCATCTGCGGAAAAAGCAAAATGGAGAGCGCAAAAATGATCGGGATCACTCCTGCTTGATTGACCCGAAGCGGCAAATAGGTCGAGATGCCTCCCAAGACTCTCATTCCGCGTACGCGACGCGCATACGTGACAGGGATCGGCCTTTCCGCTTCCGTAATGAAGACGACGCCCGCGGTGATGACGACCGCAGCCGCGGCAAATCCGACGTATGTGGGCACCTGCGAGATGTCGAACGCAAAGGCAAATTGCGCGAGCGATGAGGGTAGCCCCGCGACAATGCCCGCAAAAATAATGAGCGAGACACCGTTCCCCACGCCGTACTCCGTGATAAGTTCGCCGATCCACATGATGAGAAGCGCTCCCGCAGCGACGACGAACACATTGGTCATCATGTGCAGAGGATCGAGAGATGGTACGACGCCGTTCTGTTGCAAAAGAATGAGAAAACCGAACGCCTGAACGAAAGCTAGGGGTACGGTGAGGTAGCGCGAATACTGCATGAACCGCTGGCGACCGGCATCTCCCTCTTCCTGATACATCTGCTTAAGCTTGGGCGAGAGGACCGACATGAGTTGCATGATGATCGAAGCGGTAATGTAGGGAGAGACACCGATCATCATGATGGAGAGTGTCGAGAAACCGCCGCCGGAGAAAACGTTGAGGAGGCCGAGAAATTGGTTGTTGGCAAGATAACTTTCGAGTGCCGCTGCGTCGATCCCGGGAATGGGGATGGCCGCGAGAATTCGGAACACGATGAGAGCGCCCAAAACAAAGAGCACGCGGCTCCGGAGCATCTCGTCCTCAACGACAAGCTTCACTTTGCGAATGAATGACTCCCACATACCTATGCAACTGTGCCCCCTGCTTTTTCGATTATCGCGCGCGCCGGAGCGGAAATAGCAATCCCCTTGATCGTGAGTTTCTTTGTGAAGGTAAAGTCGCCTGCCCCAAGCGGGGTCGAGGGACCGACGATCTTGATCGGACGAGGTTTGCGAGCAAGAACACCCAGCTCCGAGAGCGTCTGAGGAGAGACGATCGCACCCGACTCGAAAATTCTATCGAGAACGCTGAGAGAAAGGGCGAACGCATCCGGACGCGTGCCAACAACGGTTCTGCCACGATTTTTGCCAAAACCTCGCCTTTTAGGGAGCTTCTTGATGATGTCGCGCCATGCCGGACGGATCTTCGCACCAGCTCGCGCCGTTTGTCCCTTCCCGCCGCGGCCCGACTGCTTGCCGCGACCGCTAGATTGCCCTCGGCCCACGCGCTGCTTCGGACGCTTCAATCCTGCCGGTCTCTGTACATGATTGAGTTGCATACTATTTTTATTTAGATACGTACCGCAACGCTTCTATCGCCGCGCGTGCATTATTGATCGGATTATGGCTCCGAGAAAGGATCTTCGCCGTGACGTCTGAGACCCCGCCGAGTTCCAAGACCGTGCGCACGGAGGAACCGGCGACGAGCCCCCGGCCGGGAGATGGGCGTATTTCAACGCGCGAAGCACAGTATTTCGCCTTAATGTTGTGAGGAATACTTCGATTTTGAGTGAGGTTGAGCGTAAGCATGTTGCGTTTCGCGGCGCGCGTTGCCTTCTCGATCGCAAGCGCCGTGTCTGACGCTTTCCCTAGACCGACGCCGACACGTCCTTTCTTGTCACCCAATACGAGTGCGACTGAGAAATTAAATCGCCGGCCGCCTGCCATGACACGCGCAACGCGCCGGATGCCGATCAATTTCTGTGCGAACTCACTTCTTCGCTCGTCGCGACCTCTGCCGCCCCGGCGTTCACGGTCTCGCCCGGGAGCTCCCCTGCCACGTCCACGTGCAAACTGCTTGCGCTCCGCGGGTTTCTCTTCTAACAGATTCGCATTTCCCTGCGTCTCAACGACGATTCCTTCAACAACCGGCGTTACTTGCTCTTCTTCGATTTTGTGTTCAGCGGTCATACAAAATTAAAATTTCAATCCGGCGGCGCGCGCCGCGTCGGCGAATGCCTTCATGGTGCCCACGTACTGAAATCCACCGCGATCGAAAATAACGAGTGAAATACCCTTTTCCTTGGCATGCTTCGCGAGGGTTGTCGCAGCGGCCTCGGCGCGCTCGCGTGGCGTCTTCCCCTTCTCTTCCAAAGAGGAGACCGCGGCGAGTGTCGCGCCTTTCGAGTCATCGATAATTTGAGCAATAAGACGAGTGTTCGATTTATATACCGAAAGACGAGGGCGCGTCGCGCTCCCGAAAACTTTCGCGCGCACGCGTCGATGTCGACGTTGGCGCTTCTGTTGTTTTACTGCGAGTGTCATACAGGATTGGTGAATAGGCGAAACTATGCGGCCGCCGTCGCGGCCTTTTTGCCCTGCTTGCGTCGCACAACCTCGTCCTCATAGCGAATGCCCTTACCCTTATAGGGCTCCGGTTTCCTAACGGCACGCACAGAGGCCGCGAACTGCCCCACCTGTTCTTTGTCCGCGCCTGAGACCGTAATAACACCCTTGTCGACGGCAACAGTGATCCCCTCCGGAACCGGAATGAGAATGGGATGTGAATACCCTACCATGAGCTTCAGTTGTTTTCCCGAAACTTCGGCACGATAGCCGATACCTTCGATCTGCAGTTTCTTACTGAACGCTTCGTTGACGCCCGTTATCATATTACGGATGTGAGCCGCATAGGTGCCCCAGAGAGCCCGCGCAAGACGCGAACCCCCGGAAGGAGCGACGATGATCTCGTTTCCAGAAACCGAAACGGAGATTCCAGAGTGCAGCGATCTTTTCAGAGTGCCGCCCTTGCCTTTCACAATAATCTCTCCCGTTTGAACGACGACATCGGTACCCGGAGGGATTTGTATTGCTCGTTTTCCTATGCGCGACATAGATTATTTATAGTGAGCGTAGTCGAACTACCAAACCTCGAAAAGCGCCTCGCCGCCGACCTTTTCTTTGCGTGCTTCCTTGTCGGTCATGATGCCCTTCGGGGTCGAAAGAAAGAGCGAGCCGTGACCGTAGCGAATTGGCACGATCTCGCGGGCATTCTTGTACACTCTCCGACCGGGCTTCGAGACACGCTTTACGCCGCCGATCACGGGCTTTCCGGCCTCATCGTATTTGAGGATAATATCCAAGGTCTTTTTTGTTTTCTTGCCTTTCTTCTCGACCGCTTTTATATAACCTGCATCTCTCAGCTTTTCGGCGATCGCCATCTTGAAATTGGAGAACGGCACGGAGACAGACGCCTTGCCGACTGCCCCGGCATTCTCCAATCGAGTCACAAAATCTGCCACAGGATCGTTAGTCATAGCGTTCAGATATCGGCTTTCGGCTTTCAGGAAATTACCAACTTGATTTCTTAATGCCGGGAATATTCCCCTCGAGAGCTTCTTCACGGAAACAAATCCTGCAGAGATTGAAATCGCGCAAGAAACCTCGCGGACGGCCGCACTTGAAACAACGCCGAATCGTCCTGCTCGAAAACTTCGGCTTCCGATTCGCTTTTATGATCATTGATTTCTTTGCCATGGAAGATTAGTTCGTAGAACGTAGTACGTAGTTCGTAGAAAATGCCAAGACAGAGGAGCTGGGAAGCTTGCACCCGCCTTTCGGCTCGGGTTAGAGCGTTCCTTGCGTGACCTTGTTCTTACGATATCCCTGCGCCTTGCTCGGGATCAGACTAAAAAACAAGGCCCCCTGCGAGGCCTAGAAAATATACGCGAGATGAGAGTCAAAGTCAAATGGCGGGGTTGCGACTCTTATCGAATTTCTCGTTCTCCGACTCCGCCTCAATGTGAATCGCATCTTGCACATAAGGCATCTGCATCAGCGCATCAAGCTTTCGAATCGTAGTATCTTTCGCACTTGTTAATTCGTCCCTGGCATCCTCGAGTATTTTCTGCGCATTCGTGAACATTTTATGACCTTGAACCCCGCCCAAGGATTGCCATTCAACACCTTGCGCTGCTGCGAGCATCTGGCCCACGTTCTCAATCTTGCCGAGCGTATAGTGGATTCTACTTAGGTCGCCGACAAAGCCGTCGTGGCTTCGCAGAAAACGCTCCTGAAGTACCCCTCCCTCCCCCACGCCCGGGGTTTCTAAAACCTTATTACCATAATAATTAGCGTCGTTGCGGACTCCCTCTATCATTCCAAGAACGCCACGAGTCAGCGGTTTGCTTTCCAACAACGTCTTCAGCTCCTCATGCTCCTTCATTATCTCGCTTTTAGGCGGTTCAATATTTTTTTCCGACCCCTCGCTCATGTTTCCATTGAACTCTCTCTCTCTTTCCCGCAACCTCCCTCTGTGCACAACCCCGCATCCCTATTCTTACGCCATGGCGTATACTTAGGGTTGTGGGAAAATTAGAGGAAAGCGCCAAAAAACGAAGAAAGAAGGAGAGCCTGCAAAAAGCGGTGCTTGGAGTGATCGCCGGGGCGGGTATTGTTGCTGTGAGTGCGCTCGCATTTCCCCTCCTCATTGCCGCAGGCCGCATCGCTGAGCAAAGCGGATACCGCATCAGATACCGCGCGAAAACGACGGCGGGACGTCTTGCACAAAAAGGATTGGTCAAGTTCGTCGAGAAAAATGGCAAGAAACATATAGAGATCACCGAGGCAGGCCGACGCGCGTTTGCATTGGAGCAGGCACGCGCTTCCTCATCAGTACGAAAGAAACGCCGATGGGACAAACGATACCGCGTTGTCATGTTTGATATACCACAACACCGAAAAAGCACGCGGGACCGGCTCCGCATGTTTATGAGAGAGTTTGGTTTTCTACGAATTCAAGACAGCGTGTGGCTCTCACCGTATGATTGCGAAGAGTTAATCGCGCTCGTCAAAGCCGAGTTACGTCTTGGGAAAGATGTCCTCTATGCCATCGTGGAAGAGATCGAGAACGACGGCTGGATCAGGAAACATTTCGATCTCCCTTAAGTTCCTCGCATTAAACAACCCTATTCTCACGCTACGGCGTAATTTTAGGGATGCATAGTATTCCCCCTGTTTTCTAGGAAATAATCCGCCGAGGTGCCGACTAGCTAGTTCTCGCGAAGCGGGAGACCGAGGTGGCGGAGGTACGCTTCGGCTTCTTTTTTGTTCTTTGCGGTTGTGACAATTGTTATCGCAATGCCAAAAATATCTTTCGAATCCTCGTCGGCTGTCTCGGGAAAGACGATGTGCTCCTTGATGCCGATCGTGATGTTGCCCATCTCGTCGACAGCGGAGGGTTTGATGCCCCGGAAATCCTTGGTGCGCGGGAGCACGATGTGAATGAACTTGTCCAAAAATGCCTGCGCGCGAGCACCCCGAAGCGTCACTTGATACCCCACGATGTCGCCCCTTCGTGATTTGAAATTCGCGATAGATTTTTTGGCCGCACGCGCTGCGGGGGCTTGCCCTGTGAGACGCGCAACCCTGTCGGCGATTAGATCGCGCCGCTTTTGATCTTTTGCAGAACCTGTGCCCGTTGAGACGACAATCTTTACGACCCTCGGCGCTTGCATGATGTTCTTGTAGCCGAATTCGCCTTTGAGAGCGTCGAATGTGTTAGAAGTTTTTGCGAGCATAGCGAGTTAGAAATTCTTACACCCAGCACCAATTTTGAGCTTCAGAAGTTCCACATCAAAAGCTTTCAATCTTAACTGGGTACGGTAGTTTTGCATATTTTGCGTCATTTTCAAAATTGGCGCTGGGTCAAGGAAAATATAGTCGCTACGCTCCTTATTTTCACTTGAACGTCTGTCCGCTTTTTACTGCGACACGCTCGCGCGCTCCATCTTTCCCCCGAACAATCTTAATGCGCGTCGGCTTCCCCGATTTTGGATCGACTATCATAACATTGGAGGCATGGATCGGCATCGACCGCTCGATGATCTGTCCCTTGCGATTTCGCGCGTTCGGCCTTCGGTGCCGCTTCATGACGTTGACACCATCGACAACGACGAGATTCTCCCGCGGCAAAACGCGAATGATCGCGCCGCTCTCACCGCGGTCCTTGCCCACTATCACAACAACCTTATCGCCTTTTTTGAGTTTCATAGGATTTTCTGTTCACCGTTCTCTATTCACTGTTCGCTGATTCAAACGACCTCCGGCGCAAGTGAAGCGATTTTTTGATACCCTCGTTCCACGAGCTCCCGAGGGATCGGACCGAATACGCGGTTCGCCTTCGGCTCTTTCGGCTCCTTCCCGCTTCCCACCACGAGCACGACCGCATTCTCGTCGAATCGCACGTACGAGCCGTCCTTGCGCCGGAACGGTTTGGTCTGCCGCACGACGACCGCGCGGTGTACTTCCTTTTTCTTGACAAGCTTGCGAGGTTGCGCCGTTTGTATTGAGATCACGATTTCGTCGCCTAATCCCGCATACCTCTTCTTCGATCCGCCCAAAATCTTAAAGACCCGACCGATGATGCCGCCGGAATTGTCTGCTATTTTAACAAGTGAACGATCTTGAAGCATAGAATTACTTTACGAGAATGAATCGCTTCCGTTTGGAAATCGGTCGTGTCTCTCGGATAGCCACCTTCTGCCCGACCTGTGCGGTATTCCCCGGGTCGTGCACAAGATACTTTTTACTGCGCCGCTGGTACTTCTTGTATTTTGGGTGCTTGACATACCGGTCGACCGACACGGTCGCCGTATCCTTCATCGCCGTCTTTACGACAATGCCCGAGAGAACTTTGCCTTGTTTGTGCGTTTGGTGCTCCATACGTGCTATCGTGTGATCTCGCGCCTCCTTAGCTCGGTCAAAAAACGAGCAATCTCTTTGCGTAAAGTTCGTCCCTCGCGGACATTCCTGGCACGGCTTCCGGCCCCGCCAAAGCGGAACGCGCGCAGCGCTTCGCGCTTTTCATCTACCAATTTCTTGATATCTTCTTTGCTTTGAGTTTTGATGTCGGTCATACGTCTTTATTGTGCAGGAGTGAATTATCCCCGCGCCACTACGCGTGCTTTGACGGGAAGTTTGGTCCCCGCTTTTCTCAATGCCTCGCGAGATATTTCTTCCGGGGCTCCATCGATTTCGAAAATCACCCTGCCCGGACGCACTTCGACAACGTAGCCCGCAACGTCCCCCTTGCCGCTTCCCATTCCCACCTCTGCGGCTTTCTGCGTGAAGGGTCGATCAGGAAATACGCGCACCCACACCTTTGCGCTCTTCCCTCCTGCGCGTGTGAGCGCGCGACGAGCGGATTCGATCTGGTTCGAAGTGATACGAGCAGCCGTAATCGCCTTTAGACCGAAGGAACCGAAACTGACACTGATACCGCGAGTTTCCGGCGCATTCATCCGACGCAAGTGCTTTCGCCCCGTCTGCCATTTGCGAAATTTTGCCTTTTTTGGTGCAAGCATACGCAACTATGACCGTTTATCGGACTTCTGAGTGAACACCTCGCCACGATAGATCCATACCTTGATCCCGATCACGCCATAGGGCAGGTATGCTTCCTCCCGCGCAAAATCTATGTCGGCACGCAGGGTCTGCAGCGGCACGCGACCCCTTTTGATCTCTTCCGCGCGGGACATCTCCGCTCCGCCGAGACGCCCCGAGATCGCGATCCGCACGCCCTCCACATCGCGGTTTGCCATAACCTTCTCAACCGTCTGCTTCAAGACGCGGCGGAACGTCTGCCGCTTCTCCAAGCCCTCAGCAACCATCTGCGCGACGACAGGCGCCTGGCTTTCGGGTGAACGCACCTCCTCGATGTCGAGCCGCACCGCAAGAGATTGGGCCTTTCCACCCGAGGCCGACCAGCCCCTGGCGGGGGGAACCTTGCGGACGACTTCTTCGATCTCCTTCGTCAGCTTCATCGAGCCCTCGCCGCCGCGGCCGATTACGAGGCCGGGGCGCGAGGTTTTAATCAGGACGCGAATGTGCTTTTCATTTCGCTCGATTTCCACCGAGGTCACGTAGTGTCCGCGCAGACGCTTCCGCAAAAAGCGACGTATCGCCGAATCTGTCATGACATTCTGGCGATATTGGGCCGGCGTCTTCGCGAACCACCGCGATTTCCAATCGCGGATGATGCCGAGACGATGTGCGTATGGATGTACGGTGTGGGTCATAGTAATAGTGAACAGTGAATAGTGAATGGTGAACAGAGTGTATTCATAATCATTGCGAGCGTGTTCTTGTTGGTTTCTCTTCTGTTCGCTGTTTTCTGTTCGCTGTTTTCTGACCAGTGCCGAGCTCGAGGGTGATGATCGACATGGTCTTTCGGATACTGCCGGCGCGGCCGCGCGCGAAGGGACGAGCGCGACGCAAGACGCTCCCTTTGTCGACGGTGATCTTTTGTACAAAAAGTTTCTCGGGCGGCGTTCCCGTGCTGCGCGCGTTCGCGACGGCCGAATTCAAAAGTTTTGCGACCGCGTGAGAGGATTTCTTCGGAAGATACATCAAAGCGACACTAGCAGCCGGCACTGATTTGCCGCGAATGAGATCGGCGACAAGCCGTACCTTTCGCGGAGACTGTTTGTAATTTTTCAAAAGTGCTCGCATAGATTATTTTGTCGCTCCGGCAGCGGGCTTTGCGGCTTCCACGGCACCTTTCGCGGCTTGTGCGGCGGCGATCTCAGCCGCTTTCGCGGCCATTTCGGTTTCTTTCTGCATTCGACCTCCGTGCTTGATGAACTTCGTCGTAGGGGCAAATTCCCCGAGGCGGTGTCCTACCATATCCTCCGTCACGAATACCTCGTCAAAGTTCTTTCCGTTGTGAACCGCAAAGGTATAACCGACGAATTCCGGTGCGATCATAGATGCACGCGCCCACGTCTTGACAGCGCCCGCACCCGACTTCCGAGCGCCGACTTTTTTCATCAGCTTTACGTCCACATATGGACCTTTTTTTAATGACCGTGTCATAAGAAGTGCGCACTATACTGTACTTATTTGCGTTTTCCAACTCGACGCCTCGATACTATGAAGACATTGGAATACTTTTTCGGCCGTCGCGTCTTCTGTCCTTTGCCCGCGGGTTTGCCCCACATTGTCCTCTGTCTGCGATGACCGCGGCCCTGTCG
>Ga0209542_10005462_pt1 | contig 25345 bp, 26 predicted proteins | sample RifCSPhighO2_01_FD_184028 | JGI IMG/M metagenome (GOLD analysis project Ga0209542, IMG submission 184028) | Soil microbial communities from Rifle, Colorado - Rifle CSP2_plank highO2_0.1 (SPAdes) (version 2) | ecosystem: Environmental > Terrestrial > Deep subsurface > Rock core/Sediment ...
GAGGGCGAGGTCGTCCTGCCATCGGCCGAGCACGGCATCGAAGCGGCGGCCCCGGAACTCCTCGTGGTAGCTGTGGAGCCCGCGGTTGCGGAAGAGACCGCAGAGGGTGGCGTGCGGAATGCCGTCAGATGTCCAGGCGAGGTGACCCTTCATCGCCCGGGCCTCGGCCAGGAGCTCGTCGGGCGTTGCCTCGATGCCGTGAGCCCGGAGCAGCATCGCCGCGCACACCACGCCGCAGGCGCGCGGCGCCCACTCCTCGTCAGAAATGTCGCGCCACTGGGAGAGGTACGGAATGGTGGCCATGTCAGTCAGTTGGTCTTGAAGTCTAGCTGCTCGGCGGGAATGCCGTGGGCGAGGCCGCGCTCTACTGCCGCGGCGCGGCCGGCGGCATCGTCCTTCGAGAACGAGAGTGCGCCATCGGAAAAGACGACCGTTACCCGGTTGCCGTCCCAGAAGTGCGCGTACCAGCCGGGCTTGATCGCCGCGGCAATTGCGATAACACCCGCGCTGTCGGCCTCAACGGAAAAAATGTGCCATCGCTCCACCACGTTTTCCTCGGGGGTAACCTCCAGGCTTGTAACGCGCACCGCGTTCAGCGCGCGACTGTCGGCGAGGCTCTCGGCGATGACAGCTCCTCTCATACGCTAGCGAATTTCCCAGCCCTTGCCGCGCAGCGCAGCGTAGGCGGCATCGGTGGCGGCGGCGATTTCCGTGTCGGAGAGCGTGCGGTCGGAGGCCTGCAGGATGAGGCGGAAGGCGTAGGAGGTGTGCGTCGGGGCGCCGTCCTTGCCGGGCTTCGTGAACTCGTCGAAGCAGTAGAGTTTTACCAGGAGCGAGCCGGCGGCGGCGCGAATGACATCGGCAACCTTCTCACGTTCGCCTCCTTCGTCTGGAACCCAGACGGCAACATCGCGGATGGCGTAGGGGTACGGCGAGAGGGGCTGGTAGCGCGTCGTGGCTGACGGCGGGAGCGGAAATGGCACGGAAATCGGTACGGCGAGCGCGGCATCGAGCGAGAGCTCGACCCAGTTACCGACGAACGACCCGCCGGTGGCGTTTGAAATTTCAATGTCGCCGTGCGCCACTTCCGACATCGCGTCGGCCGCCTCCTCCCCGAGCGCTTCCAGCACGAGGCCGTGGCCGGTCGCTCGCGGCGACCTCAGCGGGTAACGCTTCTCGTCAGCTGGCTGAATGCCGCCAATGAGCAGGCGCAGCGATTCCTTCCCCTCGCCCGAGAAGACGTGGCCAATCTCAAAAATCCAGATGTAGTCTTGGCCGAGCCAGGCGCGCTCCAGTGCGGCCCGCTCGAGCGCCGCTTGGGCACCGGTGGCGAGCGAGGTGCGGAGGAACGGCTTCTCCTCGTTCTGCGGCCTCAAAACCTTCAGGTCGCCGATGACGGCAAAGCTCGACGTCATTACCTCCGAGAAGCCCGCGCCCACAAGCGCGGCGCGAATGGCCTGGCCGAGCCGGAACTCGGCGCTACCCTCTCCCGTCGCGCCCCAGTCGGGAGTCGGGGTCTCGGGAACGCGCTCGTAGCCGAGGAGCCGGCCGACTTCTTCAATCAAATCTTCGGGCCACCGCAGATCGGGGCGCTCGGGAGGAACCGTGGCGACGACGCGGGTCTCGCCAAGCGGACTAACGCGCCCGTAGCCGACGATGTTTTTGAACTGACCGCTCCCGGCGAGCGGCTCGCGCTTAACGAAGCCACCGCCACGCATCGTGGCATGCAGAACCTCGCCGTTGCCAATATAGATGCCCACGTGGTCGATGCCCATTTCCGCTGGAGCACCAAGCTGATCAATTGGCGTGCCGGGCAGAAACTCGACGGTAGCGTACCGTGGCGGCTTCGGAGCGTCCCGCCCGTCGATCTGTGAGAATACGAGATCGCCCGGCTGGAGATCATCGGCGCCGACTCGCTCCGACCAGCCGAACTGATCGATTGAAATGCGCGGCGAGGAGAGGCCAGCCAAGGAGCAGGCATAGGCTACGAGCGAGGAGCAGTCGAATTCATCCGGGGCATCGAAGCGGGTGCTCGCACCGTAGACGTACGGCTTTCCGAGCGCGGCGATTACCACCTCCACGATTCGCTCCTGCGGATTGACGCCCGTCTCCACCTCGCAGCCAATCAGTTTCAATTTATCGGCAATTTCGACTTCGGTGACGTCGTAGCCGAGTAGCGCCGAGCACTCTCTGCACGAGAGACCCGTGCGGAACGGTCGCGTGGGCCTGGGCCAGACATCGATGCGCTCGGAGGCAGAAAAATCTTTACCCGCGGCGCCTTCGGCTAGGTACCGGAGCGCCGATTCGAGACCGCGCATTGCTAGCTCGGGTGCGAGCTCGCCCTCGAAGCGCTTCGAGGCGTCGGTGCGCACGTTGTGTCGCTGTGACGACTTGCGAATAGCGGGAGCATTGAAATTGCACGAGGTCAGCAGAATGCGATTGGTGGATTCGGAAATGCCTGCGCGCGAGCCACCTTTGATGCCCGCGAGGTCGAGCGGCCCCGCGTCGTCAGCAATGACGAGCGCGCCTTCCTCGAGCTCGATGTCCTTGCCGTCGAGCGTCACGACGCGCTCCCCCGCCTTCGCGCCGCGCACAGCAACTTTCCCTTGGATTTTATCTGCATCGAAAGCGTGCGTCGGTTGGTTAGTTTCAAGCATCGCCATGTTCGTGGCATCCACAACCGCGTTGATAGCGCGAGAATCGTGCACTGCGAGGCGCTTGGCCCAGAGCGCGGGCGAGGGCTTCGGGGAGACGCCGCGAATTTCAGCTGCGGTAAAACGAATACACCGAGAATCTTCAATTGCGCACTCAATTTTAGACGAGAATCTCTCGGAAACATTAACGAGCGGTCGCTCGTTAATGTTCTCGGGGGGTTTTGGGGACAAACCCGTAATCGCCGCGATTTCGGCGGCAATGCCGTTGTAGCCAAGGCAATCGTGCGCGCGGTTCGGCAGCACGCCAATGTCTATAGCGTCGCCCTCGATACCCTCCACCTCGAACGAGTGAACCTCGATTAGGTTCGCCAAATCTTTTGTCGCCGGGAGCGGCTCCTCAAAGTACGTCTGCAGCCACTCGAGAGAAATCCTCATCAGAATTGATTCACGACGCGCAGATCGCCCGAGTAGAGCACGCGGATATCGTCGATGCCGTACTTCATCATCGCAATGCGATCGACACCCATACCGAACGCGAATCCGGTGTAGAGACGCGGATTGATACCCACAGCATTGAGTACGTTCGGGTGAACCATTCCGGCACCGAGAATTTCAACCCAGCCAGAACCTTTGCACGTAGAGCAGCCCTTCCCCCCGCAGGCAAAGCAGGATGCCGCTAGCTCAATCCCTGGCTCAACAAACGGAAAATAGCTCGGGCGTAACTGAATCTTGGTGGAGTCGCCCCAGAGCGCCTTCGCGAACGAAAGGAGGGCGTGTTTTAGGTGCGCCATCGAGATACCCTCCCCCACACACAATCCCTCCATCTGATGAAATTGCACTTCGTGTGTTCTATCAGTTGTTTCATTTCGAAAAACTTTTCCTGGCACAACAATCTTCAGCGGCGGTTTGTGGCCCTCGTCTTTCATATAGCGAATCTGGACGTTAGAGGTGTGCGTGCGAAGCAACTTCGGCACGTCAGCAATCCAGAATGTGTCCTGCATATCCCGCGCCGGGTGGTCCTTCGGCACGTTGAGCGCGTCGAAGTTGTGGAACTCGTCCTCGATCTCGGGGCCAGAGGCGACCGAAAACCCTTGATCAGCAAAAACCTTAACTAGATCATCAATAACCCTAGAAATTGGGTGGACGTGGCCCTTGGGAGCAGTAATTTCAGCCATGTTCTGCCACTATACCGTAAACCTAAATTTCCACCTCCCAGACCTTCTGGCCCAGCTTGAGGTACAAGCTACCGCCGAAAACACGTGCCTCGACGCCTGGTTGTTCCAAAATTGGGAGAATCGCCCGTCCTCCACGACCATCAATTTCAACGGCGTAAGCACCGGTGGGGGTAATGGCAATAAGAGCATCAGTGCGGCCTGGTAAAAAGTCGAGCCAATTAACGCCCAATGGGAGTCGAATCATATCCCCCTCTTTACACCCCGTCGGAGAGCAAAGGTATTGGGGTGTTGAATCAATTGAGCCTAACCATACTAGGCGAACAGCACCGAGGTTATCTATCCAAACAATAAGATCATTGGAGCGGCGCAGTGTTGGTTCACTCACTAGCGACGGCAAATCCGCTTCAACGAGAAGTTCCACAAGGTTGGGGTTGGCGGCCACTAATGTTGAAGTCGCGCCAGCCTTCGGTGTTGATGTTGCTGGGGCAAAGAGCGCCAGAACCGACGTGCGTTCCGGATTCTTCACGAACGGAATCACCTTGACCGAAGATGACGTCGCGGCGGTGGCGACGAACTCCGGAATCTCACGCAACGGCACTGGGTCTGGCAAGAGAAGTGGCCGCCACTCGGTGACAATCGACGGATAGACCGGCAGCGCCTTTCCGAGATTAAAGTACCCGGGCCTTGTGGTTGATATTAGGTACTCCCCTTCCGTGAGGTTTTGAATCAGGACGCCGTGCGAGAGGAAAGACGTTTGGTCGCGCGCTTCGTCGTCGACAGAAACGGAAACACCCGACAGACCCGCGGCGACGTACACGCCACCCGTCTCGCGAAACGTGAAAGCATCTCCGATATCAGCAAGCCGATATCCTTGAGCGTACAAAATAAGAATCGGCGCGCCAACAATCACAAGCAGCGCAGCGAGCGTGAGATAAAAGGCGCGTCGACGAGGGGAAACGGGAGTCACAGTAGGAGAATTATTGCACTGAAACGGCGCCCGCCGCGGCGGCGGGCGCCGTTTCTCGTTCCCTCCGGTGCTTCGGCGTTACCCAAAATCCCATATAGCGCCCCAGCATCAGCCGAGTTTGGGCATCTAATCCTGGGATGGCGCCAAAAATTGTAATGTGAATCGGCACGAGCACCCACTGCAGCACCATCGCGGCGTACCGACGGAACTTGCCCGGCAGCCGCTCCGGGTAGGGCGGCAGGAGCGAGAGGCCGACGATCGCCGAGAGCAGCACGCCGCACATCGCGAGCGTCATCAGCAGGCTCGTGACCTTCGGCAGGTTGTACGCCAGCACCGTCTCGTTGAAGGCGTTGCCGCCGAGCAAAAGCGGTAGCCAGCCGAGGAGAAGAATGAGGAACGGATTCGTGGCGAGCGACCAGAATCCCTCGAGCTGCACGAACGAGGCTAGGAGACGGCGACGAAGCGACACGCCGCCAGTGCCTCGAATCGAGTGGAAAAGGACGTACGGCACGTTCTCGACGCCCCACGTCCAGCGACGGTGCTGGCGGTAGATGTTCGCGGCCGTTCCTGCAACGGTAGAGGCGAGGTTGGCGTCCATCGAAACGGGGTACGCCATTGGTACAACACGATGCTTCCCGCCTGTGGCAAAGAAAAGATTCCAGTAAATTCGTGAATCTTCCGAGACCATATTACGCTGCCAGTAGCCGACGCGGCGCAGGGCGCTAAGCGTGCAGGCGTGAGAGGAAAAAGTAACGAGCCGCTCCGGACGCTCCTGCTCTATCATCTGCCAGAACGTAGAGGAGAGGGCGGCGACGCGCGAGAACGACGGCGCGTCCCAGAGGTTGTTGTTGTAGAGCGGCACGGGCTGGAACGAGGCTGCGGCGGGGTCTCGGTCGGTGGCCGCGTGCCAGGCGAGGCAGGAGAAGTAGCGCGGGAAGACGACGGTGTCGATGTCGAAGGCCGAGACCAGCACCTCTTCCTCGCGGAGCCCGCACGACAGAACCAGCGCCAATCGTGCCTCGTCAGCGGCGTAGGCGATGTTCGAACCTTTGCCGGGCATCTCGTCGGGGAGGCCTGCGGGGTGAACGGTGCAAATTGCAGCGCCCAATCGTGGCGCGTACTCGGCCGCGAGCTGTCGGCCGAGCGCAACAAACTCCTCACCCGCTCGCGCCTCGGCAGCCAGCACCACAAAAATCTTCCGGTGGTCGTAGTCGTTCGCCAGAATCGACTCGAGCGTGCCGCGAATCACCGCCTCGCTCTCGCGGTAGTACGGAAGAAGCACGAGATGTGTGAATCGCTCGGCGGCGGTGCCGGGAAGTTTTCTAATCTCTCCTGCCCAGTCGAGCGCGAGCGCGCGCTTCATTCGTCGCCAGTTGTGGAAGTGGTGAACCGAGAGGTAGGCGGTTTTCGAGAGCCAGTAGAGGTCGAAGGCGATGATAAAGAACGCCGCCCAAACCGGAAGTGTCCAGGCGAGGACGGCGGCGCCGACGAGCGTGCCCCAGGAAAGAACGCCGGGCAGGATTTCGAGCGAGCGGTAAAGCCGCTGGTCGCGTGGGGCGACCAGGTCGGCGGCCCGCCCGGCGTGAAAGCCGGGGGCGCCAATTGGGCTAGCTGCTGTAACGGTCAAATCAGCCATGCAGGGCACTGAATCTAGCACCCGTTTGGGACGCGTGCTAGGGTCGAAACATGAGTTCAATGAAACCAACCGTTCACTACGTCGTGCTCACCGGCGGCCCCTGCGGCGGCAAAACCACCGCCCTGGTAGCCATCACCGAGTGGCTCGAGGGAGCTGGCTACCGGGTCGTCGTCTGCCCCGAGGGCGCCACGACGCTCATCCTCAACGGCGTCTCGCCCACTCAGCTCACCCCCCGCCTCTTCCAGTGGGCGCTGCTCGACTTCGAGCTCGCCAAGGAGATGAGCTTCCGGCGAATCGCCCACCGACTCGCCCAGAAGCGCCAGCAGCCGGTCGTCGTCCTCATGGACCGCGCCTGGCACGACGGCGGTGCCTACACGCCAGAAGACCTGTGGCGCGAGATGATGGAGGAGGCAGACGCGAAGAAGCTTGCTCCGCTCTCAGGCTACGACGGCATCGTGCACCTAGTGACCGCCGCCGACGGCGCCGAGGCGTACTACACGCTGGAGAACAACCAGGCACGCTTCGAGTCACCCGAGGAGGCCCGACAGCGCGACCGTGCGCTCGTCGATGTCTACCAGCCCGCTGATCACCGCTTCCGCATCGCCAACGAGTCTCCGTTCGACGTGAAGATTCGTCGCGCAATTGGGGCCGTCTGCCGCATCGTCGGAATCCCGGAGCCGCTCGAGATTGAGCGAAAGTTTCTGGTGGTCAGCTACGACCCGAAGGCGCTGGCGGAGTGCAGCCCCGTCCAGGTGGACATCTCCCAGTTCTACGTCGAGGAGGACGGCTCCCGCTACCGCCGACGCGAGCTCTCAGACGGCACCGTGTCGTTCTCCCGAACCTGGAAGCGCGAGGAGGGCTGCGGCAGCGGCGAGGCGCGCACGGAGACCTCTAGGCCAATCACAGCCTCGGAGTTCGAGGAGGCGCGCGTCCGCCACCGTAATGCCCGGAGCATCGCGAAGCGCCGCTTCATCTTCGACCACGGCAGCTACCGCTGGGAGCTCGACGAATTCTTCGCCCCGGGCGGCCTGGTGCTGCTCGAGGCGGAAACCCCCGAGCGCGGCGAGACCGTCGTCCCGCCGCCCTTCATCAAGGTCTCCCGCGAGGTGACGAGCGAGCGCGAGTTCCGCAACGAGGTGTTGGCGCGGTCTCGTTAAGAATGACCCGCCCGGCGCGTACCGCGCCGGGCTTTTCTTTTTATGGAGCCGCCCCTCGGATTCGAACCGAGGACCTGCTGTTTACAAAACAGCTGCTCTACCAACTGAGCTAGGGCGGCTTTTCAAAAAGACCCGAGGTCCGACCTAAAGTTACCACTTTCGAGGTCCGACCTCGAGTTCCGGGAGGTCGGACCTCTGTACGAGTTGCGCTAGCGGTCTGTTGTGCGACCAGCCGGCCGCTTCGCGTCTCCCAGTGCGCTGACAAAAAAGGAAATGGATCCCTGCGAGGTGCCCTTCGGGCGGCGGCGCTCGTGGAGGACGCGCAGCAGCCGCAGCGAGCGAGTGGCGACGAAGCGCAGCGCGGCCGCGGCAAAATCGGCGGCGTGGTGCGGCGAAGCGCGAAAGTACGCAACCACCCGATGCTCGATTGCCACGGTGCGATTAAAAATGCGACGAGCAGCACGCTCGACGATGCCGTCGGCTGCCACCCGGATACGTTCAAAGAAAAACCGGTGCCCAGAGGCAAGTTCAGCTGCACGCAAGGAACCCAGTGCCGCGATGAGCGCAACCGCGGCGCCGAAGGTGACGGCAAAAATAAACATTGGGAGTGTCTCTAGGCGGCGTCGTACCGAACGAAGCGCGCAACCTCGACGCGCTCGCCGAACTTCTGGATTGCCTGCTCGATCATCGCGCCAATCGTCACCTCCGGCGTCTTGAAGAACGGCTGGGTGAGGAGGCAGCGCTCGGCGAGGTAGTCCTTCAGCTTGCCCTCGACAATTCGCCCCTTAATTTCCTCCGGCTTGCCCTCGGCCTCCTTCTCGAAGACCGCCTTGGCGCGGGCGATGTCCTCGGCCGACACATCCTCGGGCTTAACAAAGGCCGGGCTCATCGCCGTAACGTGCATCGCGATGTCGTACGCCAATTTACGGAACTCCTCCGTCTTGGCAACGAAGTCGGTCTCGGAGCGCAGCTCGACCATTGCCGCGACGGTGCCGGTTGCGTGAACGTAGGAAGCAACGCGGCCAGCACCGAGATTTCTATCGGCCTTCTTGGCCGCGGCGGCGGCGCTTTTCTTGCGGAGAATCACCCGAGCCTTGGCGGCGTCGCCCTCGGCCTCCTCGAGCGCCCTCTTGCACTCCATCACCGAGACGCCGGTCTCGTCGCGGAGCTTCTTGATGTCGTCGGTGGTGATGGCCATAAGGTTCGGTGGTTTGAGAACGGAAACGTGGACTCTGGCCGCGCCCGCGGCGGGCGCGGCCCTCTCCTGCTAGGCAGCCGGAGCAGCCGTCAACGCGGGCTTCGCGGCAAGCTCGGCCTTGCCGACCTTCACCGCCTCCGCGAGGCAGCCGAGGACGAGCTCAACGGCGGCAATGGCGGAGTCGTTGCCCGGAATTGGGTAGCCGACCTTGGCGAGATCGCAGTCGGCGTTCGCCAGCGCCACAACCGGCACGCGGGTCTCCATCGCCTCGGTAACGGCAATGTGCTCGCGCTTCGGATCAATGGCAACGATTGCGCCCGGCCGGGTACGCATCTGGCTGATGCCGCCGAAGCTCTCCTCGAGATCCTCAATCTTGCGGTCGATGAGCAGGCGCTCCTTCTTCGTGTACTTGGCGAGCTCACCTTTTTCTCGCTGCTCGCGAAGCTCGTGGTAGAGGCTAATGCGCTTCTGGATTGCCTCAAAGTTGGTGAGCGTGCCGCCGATCCAGCGGCCGACGACGTAGGGCGACTCGGCAGACTCGGCGGCCGCCTTCACCAGTCGGGCAATCTCTTTCTTGCCGGAAACGAAGATGACCGGCTTACCGGCAGCGGCAACCGCAGCCAGAAAGTCGGCAGCTTTACCGAGCGCGTCCCTGGTTTGCTCAATATCGAAAATCTCGACGCCCTCCTTGGCGCCGAAAATGAAGGGCCGCGCCGACGGGTGGCGGCGCGAGCGGCTGTAGGCGTAGTGGGCGCCGACCGAGAGCAGCTGCTCAACGGACGGAGCCCCTTTTGCCGTGGCGGCAGTCTTGGCGGTCATGCGGGTTGAAACCTTAGCAAACAGGTGTCGAATCGGCAAGCGTGGCAAAGGAAAAGCCCCGAGTTACCGGGGCGGGTCAATCAGCAGGTCGAACGACCGGGCTTTCGCCTGCAGAACGCGGGCGAGCAGGTGCTCGTCGAAGTCATCGAGCCTGTAGGCCAGGAGACTGAGCTGGACGAGGTACTGCACGCAGGAGTGGTCGCCGGGCGATTCACCCGTCCCGTGGAGAAACATCTCCATGCACCGATTCTGCAGCTCCTCGCCAAACGGCTGTAGCGCAGCGCGGACGTGGCCTGCCGTCAGCAGGTCCTCAGGCGCGATTGCGCCGAGCTGGGCAGCTGCGGATCGCGCCATCGCCGCCATCAGACCCCAGATGTAGGGCATCGGGCGACGCTCCATGATTCCGGCGAGGAAGTTTTCCTCGAGCTTCTCTGCGTTGACGAAGATTCCGAGCCCTCCGGTCTGCTGCTCGGCGAGGAAGAACACGTTCTCGCCGGTGCCGAGGATTGGCAGAATCTTCTTGCCGAGGCAGGGCACGCAGATCGGGGGCGGCGAATCGAGCTTCGCGAGCCGGCAGACATCGTCCCAGTTGCACGCGACGAACGCCAGCGGCTCAATCTGGGGAACCCCCTTCAGGATTTCCGGAACATAGTTTCCAAACATCTTCATTTGCTCCTCTACTACGCAAAAAATAGCCTGCGGTCAACAGGCCCTGCCTAGCCTATCCGTAATTTTTAATTCTTAATTTTTAATTACTCTTCATCAGCCTCCTCTCCCACCTCCCCGCTCTCGAGTGCCTCCAGGACCGCGTCGAGCTTGCCGGCGAAGATCTGCTCGAGGCCGTGCCAGGAGCGCTTGATGCGGTGGTCGGTGGCGCGGTCCTGCGGGAAGTTGTAGGTGCGAATCTTCTCCGAGCGCGAGCCGGTGCCTACCTGGGCCTTCCGCGCCGATGCCTCACCGGCCTGTGCGCTCGCCTCCTCGTGCGCCTCAATCTTGGCGATGAGAATCGCCATCGCCTTATCGCGGTTTCGCGCCTGGCTGCGCTCGGCGGTGGAGCGCACATCGATGCCGGTGGCCTTGTGGATGATGCGCACCGCCGTCTCAACCTTGTTGACGTTCTGGCCGCCGGCGCCGCCCGCCCGGGAGAACTCCATCTCGATGTCCTCGGGGCGAATAACGATCTTCGATTTCTTGCGCATCGGGAGCACCGCTACGCTCGCGGTGGAGGTGTGAATGCGCCCTTGCCGCTCGGTTGCCGGCACGCGCTGGACGCGGTGTACCCCCGTCTCGAAGCGGAGCTTGCGGTACGCGTCCTTGCCGCGAATTTCGAAGGAAGCCTCGCGGTAGCCGCCAGCGTCGTTCTCCGCCTCGTCAACCGGGGTGAACGCCCAGCCGCGTGCCTCACTGAGGCGGCGGTACATATCGGAAAGCTCTCGGGCAAAGAGACCAGCCTCGTCGCCGCCGGTGCCGGCGCGGACCTCGAGAACGGCCTCGTTCGGAAACTCCTCCTCCGCCTGCTCGGCGGCGAGCAAGCTGTCGATTTCGGCGAGCAGCCCAGCTTTCTGCGTCTCAATATCCTTGAGCTCCTCGGCTGCCATCTCGGCGAGCGCCGGATCTGCGGCAAGTTTACTTGCCTCCGCCTCTGCAACGAGCAGGCGCTCCAAAGACTCCGCGTGGTACCGAACGCGCGGATTAGACTTCCACTCTTTCAGTTTTGCTTCGTCCATAGAGTGGAGCGGCGCGACGTAAGAAAGGTAGCACGAAGGCCCCTCGCGGAGCCCCGTCGCACCTCGTCCCTACGCTTCGGCCTTCTCCTTCTTCTTGGTGGCCTTCTTCGGGCCAGCCTTGGCAACGCGCTGCTTGAACTTCTCGGCTCGGCCGGCTGTGTCGAGCGACTTCTCGTTGCCCGTGTAGAACGGGTGACACTGGCTGCAGACCTCGATGCGAATTTCAGCCTTGTTCGAGGGCACGACAAACTTGGCCCCGCAGGCGCAGGAAACCTTGGCGTCGAAGTACTCCGGGTGAATCTCCTTTTTCATAGCTCGCAAAATCTACCAGAAACCCCGAAAAACGGCAAGGTTCACCTTCCCATCACCTCCGTTTTACCGTCCCATCACCCCACTCACCCCAAACTGCCAGCGCAAACCCAGAGTACGTACTCTGGGTTTGCGCCAAATGCGACGACCAGTAACTCTCGGCAGAATCATGCGCGCGACGCTCGCCATTGTGGTCGCGACTCTTTCGCTCCGAAAGTACACCCCGACGAACCGGCGGGTTTTCCGTGCGCTACGAGACAAGTTCGCCAACTTTGATCACACCGACTACGTGCGGTCGCTCCGCACGCTAGAGCGAGCCGGGCTTGTGCGCGTCGCCGGCGATGGGCAGCGTCTGATTCCAACTCGCGCGGGGCAGCGCGAGGCAATCGCCCGCGGGCTTGGCCTCCAAAAATTGCCTGTGCCCACAAGCTGGGACGGCACGTGGTGCGTCGTTTCCTTCGACGTTCCCCGAACCGCAAGCAAGCGCCGCGACTGCCTCAGGGCGTGCCTTCGGGGCATCGGCTTTGAGCCAGTTAACCAGTCAGTCTTTGCGCACCCTGGCGACGGAACCGAGGCGGTTGGCGAGATTGCCGTGCTGCTGGGAGCTTCTCGATATATGACCCTAATGACCGGCTGCACGATTGAGAACGATCGCACACTACGACGAAAATTTTTTCGGTAATCTCAAAAAGCCAATCGCAAACCCAGAGTACGTACTCTGGGTTTGCGACGTTTGAGATTTAATTAGTGGTCAAAATCCTAGGGTTGAAAAGACGGTTTGGTTGTTAGCTGCTGTCCGCATCCTTCAGGAAGTCGATTTGGCGCTGGAACTCGTCGGCGTGGGCCATAACCTGGTTGCCGTAGAACGCGTTCTGCGGCAGCTGCCAGTTGCCGCCGGAGTAGTACTTGAGCGCGGCGGTGCGCTCGGCGGCGTAGGTCTGGGCGCCGGCGCCGAGGTCCTTCACGTAGATCGCGGTCGCGGTGAAGGCGTGCTCGGGAATCCAGGGGTCGGCCACGTCGACGCCGAGCGCGTCCTCGATGCGGGAGGCGTAAGCCTTCCAGGTTGTGGGAATGAACTGCGATGGCCCCATCGCCCCGCCCCAGCCGTTGCCCCAGGGGCACGAGAGCGGCGTGCTGTCGGGATCGCGGCCGAGCCTCTTCATCAGCGCGAGATAAATCGTTTGGTCGTCGCGCGACGAGTTGTCGCCCGGTCCGGGCATAATGTTTTCCCAGTGCTTCTCCGGCGGATCGATGTCGCGGTTGCAGGTGCCGACGTTGTTGCCGAGGTCGGTCTCCTGTTTGAGAATCGCTAAGATAAATGCTGGCCGCACGCCGGTGGACTTCCCCGCCACCGTGGCGTAGTCGACGGCGTCGCCGAACGAGATGCCCGTGGTGTCGCGCAGCTTGAAGAGCGCGGCGCGGATTGCCGCCGCCTGCTTCCGCTTCTCTGCGAGCACGCTCTCGTATCCGGCCTCGGTGGCCTTCGAGGCGCTGAGCAGCGTCTTCTTCTCGGCCTCCTTGGCGGCGATAGTCTTGCGCCGACTCTCAATCTCGCCCTTGAGCTGGCGAGCCTTCTCCTGCCGCGCCGAAAGATTCTCGCGCTCCTTCTCGGTCTCCCCGCGCAGCGAGCGAATCTCGCCGATGAGGTCGCCGAGCGCGAGCTGCGTCGAGGAGTAGATTTCGTAGTCGCCGAAGAGCTCGGCGAGCGTGACGTCGCTGACCAGCGCCGCCGCCAGCGGTTCCTGGTCCATCTGGTCCATTTTCCGGACGAGCTGGGCGATGCCGGCCTTGCTATCCTCGAGCTTGGCCGAGAGCTCGGCGACGGTCTTCGACTTCAGGTCGATGTCGCGGCCGAGCTGGGCAATTTCAACGTTTCGCTTGTCGATTTCGAGCTGGGCCTTCCTGATCTCTGAGGTGAGGATGGCGACGTCGCGGGAAATCGACGCCGATTCCGCCTTCTGGCCGTCGAGCTTCTCCTGCTCCTCGGCAATCTGCTTGTTCAGGCTCTCGAGCTCGCGCCGGAGCGCAGCCTCGCGAGAGCTGTCGGCGGCAACGACCCAGCCGGGAGCCACAAGCGCCAGGCCGAGCGCGGCTAAAATCAGGAAAGAGATTCGGCTTCGCCGCATTGCCCGAGCATTCTAGCAAAGACGTTAGGTGGTACGGGACCGGAAATAAAAGGAAAAGCGCTCCGTGGCGCTTAGCAAGCTACATCCCCACTCTGCGGAGTTGCTCGGCCAAATAATCTCGAGATTGCCGATCATGCCTGAGCAGCGCCGCGTGCGTGACGGACGGGTCGCGACGAGGTATTGCGCACAGCTCCCAACGGAGACTGCCCCGTTCGCAGCGATGGTTCTGACAAACGTCGCCGGCTGCGCCGGAAAGTCTCGCCGAGTGTGGCGGAAACTCGATGGTTGTGGTGTTCATCCTTGCGACCACCTTGCCACCGCGGAGCCGAAAAGCAAGCGCCGCCCTTCGGGCGGCGCCGTAACATGAAAATTCACTTAGGGAGCTACTTTTTCTCCGGCTTCTTCTCGCTCTTCTTCTCCGGAGCCGGCGCCGCTGCTGGCGCCGCGGCGCCCTCGGCGACCGCACCCTCTGCGGCCTCAACGGCTTCCTTACCCTTCTCATCAGACACCTCAATGGCGGCGAGATCAGGACCGGTCACCGGCACGGAGAGATCCTCCTCGACGGCCATCTCGGCGGTCGCCACGACATCCTCGGGGGCGGTGATGAGCTCAACGCCAGCCGGGAGCTTCAGGTCGCTCGCGTGAATCTGCGACTGGAAGTCAACGAGGAGCGCCAGATCGGCGTCGAGGTGCTGCGGCAGATCCTTCGGCAGCGCCTCCACCTCCACCTCGTGCATGATTTTCACAATGTTGCCGTGCAGCTCAGCCTCGGCTGCGGCGATACCGATAAATGTGATCGGCACGTGCACCTGCACCTTGCGGCCTTTCTCGACGACGTAGAAATCAACGTGAATCGGGCGCTCGGTGACGGCGTCGAATTGGACCTCGTGGAAGAGCGCCTCCTCGGTTCCGTTCGGACCTTCGAGGGAGACAATCTGCGACTCGCCGGCCTGCGAGAAGGCGCGCTCGAAGTCGAGCTCGGCAATCGAGCCCTGCTCGGCCTTGTGGACGCGGCCGTAGAGCACAACCGGAACGCGCTTGCCCTTGCGGAGCGAGGCGGCCTTGCCCGTGCGAGCTTCGTACTTAAGAGAAATCATAAGCGCGAGGAGCTTACACTGGCTCTCTCAAATTGGCAACGGGCAGAGCGGGAAAAGGAAAAGTCGGCGCCAGAAGCTGGCGCCGACTTGGAAGAAATGATGGCTGCTAGGCAAGAACAACCTGCCGGGGCGCTGCCACGGTGATTCTCGGCAGCTTGAGTGGTTCTCCGGTTGGTACCTTGATGATTATGGTGCCGATATGGCTTACTCCCGGGTGTTTCGTCTCCACGAGGTGGTAGTCATAGCCGTCGCGGGAGACTGGCTCAGAGGGCAGTGGTGACAACGTCACGCGCTCGCCGTCAGTCATTTTGCCCAAGAGTTCGGCGAGCTTCCCGAGCGTCACCACCTGGAAGTCGTATGCCTCGGCATTGATTGGACCGGAGGACCAGGCGTAGAGCGAGCCACCGAACATCCCCGCGAGCACGAAGCCGGCGAGAGTAGCCCAGGTCTCGGGGATATTGTGAACGCCATTGGGGAGCGTGGCAACACCAAGGGCCAGGAGAGCAAAGAACGCCACCAAATTCACAATGGCGGACCAGCATGTCTTATTTTGAATGAGAGGGAACATAGGTTTCGTTAGGCTTTATGCCTTTGATAACCATTTAATCATTATGTGAATATTTGTCAAATATCCCCGGCGCACCCAAGGGACGCTGGTCTTATCTCCCCTATTTTGTTTAGTTATTGGTGGTCGCCAGGTGGGCTTCTAGATACTCTTTTGTCCCGCCCACCTTCTTCCCCGGGTTGAAAATGTTGTGCGGGTCGAAGATGTCCTTCACCTCCTTGAAGAGCGCCGCTATGTCGTCGCCGAACATTTGCCCGAGGAACGGCGTCCGCATGATGCCGTCGTTGTGCTCGGCGGTGATGGTGCCGCCGTGCTCCTTCACCAGCGCCACGAACTTCTCGAGCACAGGCAGAATTTTGGCGCGCTCTTTCGGGTCGGACATATCCATCAAGGGGATGATGTGGTAGTTGCCGTCGCCGGCGTGTCCGGCAATGTTGGCGCGAATGCCGTTCTCCTTCAGGAGCGCGAGGAGCTTCGGCAGAAACTCGGGCAGTCGCTCCGGCCGGACACAGAAGTCCTCGATGAACGGCGCCGTGCGCTTGCCGCCCACCGACTTGCGCAGCAGGTTGAAGCTCTCGCGACGCATCGTCATATACTTCTCGGCGTCGGCCTCGTCTCTGAGCACCCGCGCCACGAGCCCCATCCCGCGGGCCGCCTCGGCAATGTCGCTCGCCTTTTCGTCGGCCACCGCCTGCTCGTCCTCGGATAGCTCCACCAGCACAATGAGCTTCGGCAGCCCCATAAAACGCACGCCAATTACAACCTCCGGCCAGAACCGCAGCGCGAAGCGCCAGAGCGGCTCGCCGACCTTCTTGGCGATTTCCGGCATAAAGCGAATGCCGAGCTTGAGCGTCGTGTCGTCGAACGCTTCCATATTCTCTGGGTGGAACGGCAGAATTTTATTCACGGCCGCCGGCAGGTCGTCCCAGCTTCGAAAGAAAATCGCCACGGTGCGGTGGTGAGGCTTCACGGGCGTCAGCCGCAGCGTCGCGTCGGCGAGGAGCCCGAGCGTCCCCTGCGAGCCGACGAAGAGCTGCGACAAATCAAAAATCCCGCGCTCCTTGTCGAAGACGCGCCAGAGGGCGTAGCCGGAAGCGTTCTTGGAGGTCTTCGGTGCGGCGGCGCGGATGCGGTCGTAGCTGCCGTCGATGAGTCGGAACATCCGCTCGTAGACGTAGCCCTCGAAGTCGCGCCGCGCCCGCTTGGCGGTCAGCTCAATCATGTTGAGGGGCCGGAGCTCGTGCACCTCCCCATCGGCGAGCACCACCCGCATCGACTCCGCCCACTCGCGCATCGCCCCGTAGCGCAGCGTCTTCTCGCCGGCGCAGTTGTTCATCACCATCCCGCCGAACGCCGCAATCGACTTCGAGGCCGGGTAGCACGGCATCAGCAGGTGCTTGCGCGCCGCCGCCGGCTCGAAGTTTCGGTAGAAGACGCCCGGCTCGACGATCGCCACCTTCTTCTCCTCATCAATCGAGAAGGCGTTCATGTAGCGCGAGCAGTCGAGCACGACGCTCTCGGTCAAGGGTCCCCCGGTCATATCGGTGCCGCCGGAGCGCGCGGTGAGCGACAAGGACGGGCACTCGGCGCGCCGCTCCTGCACCCAGCGGACGATGCGGCAGAGGTCGTCCGCGTCTTTCGGAAAAATTGCGGCGGCGGGCTTGACCGAGAAGAGCGAGGCGTCGCGCGAGAGCCTGCCGAGCGTCGCCTCGTCGAGCGCGATGTCGCCCTTCACGACGCCGCGCAGCGCCTCGATGCAGTCGCCCTCGGTTTGGCAAACTTTCGCCATTGAAAAGAAAAGCTAGCGCTCCGCGGCGGCGTCGTAGCGGCCCTGGTCGGCGGCGGCGAGGAGCGTCAGCCGACGAATGAACGCCGCCCGCGCCCTGTCGACGTTCTCCGGCCTGCCGCGCCAAACTTTGAGCGGCTCCTCCTGAATCGCCCGGGCGTACGAGAACGTCACCGGCCACGGCAGGGGCTCCCGCTTGGCGATGGCGTCGAGGTGCGCGGTCGCGAGCTGCGGCGTCTGGCCGCCGGAGAGGAAGACGACGCCGGCGAGTGCGCCGGGCGCGTGCGCGGTGAGAACCCGCGCCGTGCTCGCCGCGACCTCGCGAATGGGCTCGACCTCGTCGGCGGCAATCCCCGGCAGCGCCATCGAGGTTTTGAGGATCACCGAGCCGAAGGGCACCCCCGCTGCGGCGAGGGCCTCGAACAGGGCATCGAGAGCCTCCCCTATAGCTTTTTCAGCCTCCGCCATCGAGTGGCGACCCTCCAGCAGCACCTCCGGCTCGCAGATTGGCACGATGCCGCGGACGGCGCAGGCCTTGGCGTACTCCGCCATCCGCTTGGCGTTCTCGAGGAAACAGGCCGTGGTCGGCAGCTCGCGCAGGGGATCCACCCGGAACGTCGCCCGCCACTTCGCGAACGTCGCGCCGGTCTTCGCGTAGCCGTCGAGCCGCTCGCCGAGATTTTCCAGACCGTCGGTCACCTTCTCGCCCTCGCCGAACGGCGAGAGCCCCTGGTCGACCTTGATGCCGGGGAGCACGCCCTGCGCCGCGAGGTACGCCGGGTACGGCTCGTCGGTCGAGGACCTCTCCCACCAGGTTTCGTCGTAGAGGATGACGCCGGAGATGAACTCCGAGAGGCCCGGGCACTCGAAGAAGAGCTCGCGGTAGGCGCGGCGCGTCTCCGTCGTCGACTCCGCGCCGACCGCGGCGAGGCGTTTCCCCGCCGACTCGTTGCTCTCGTCGGCAGCGAGAATCCCCTTGCCGGGGGCGAACAGTTTAGAAATGATCTCGTGAACCTCCATGTGCGAGCAATTATAGCAGCCGATTCGTGCGCTTGACCGCGAGCGGGCAGATGCTAGGTTCGCGGTATGAGTCCTTCAGAAATAATCTACGCAGGCCACGCGACCCTGACGCGCGCGTTCGACTACGCCAACTGGGCGCACCGCAACCAGCGCTCGAAGCTCAAAGATGCCCCCTACATCGTGCATCCGCTGCACGTGGTCGTGCTCCTATCGGGGTGCGGCTTCTCGATCGAGAACGCTGGTGATCTAGATATCCTGGTCGCCGCCGCTCTTCACGACAGCCTCGAGGACAACCGAAAGGAGGTGAGGCCCGAGGACATTGAGGCGCGCTTCGGACGACGGGCCCGAGAGCTGGTTGAGTCGGTCACGCTCGACCCTAAGACGAACGACAAGCGCGCGTCGCGGCTGAAGCTGCTGGGTATGTCCTGGCGCGAGCAATCGCTGAAAATTGCCGACATTTGCAGCAACACGCTCAGGAGCCTTGCGCTCATCGAGCGCCTCGGCCTCGAGGAGACGCAGCAGAAGCTCTCCAGCCAGCCGCTCGCCGCTCGCTTCGCGATGGAGTGGGAGTTCGTGGCGAAGTGCGCCGACCAGGACGACCCCCACCGGCCAACGCGGGCGCATCGCCTCATCGCGCTCACCCTCGATGCCCTCCGCAGGTTCGAGAAGGTCATTCAGCCCGCCTGACCCCCGCCCGGCCCCTTAGGGGTGCCGGGCCTTTTCCTTCCAGGGTATATAATTTGCCCGCAATGCTAGGAAAGGAGCCTCTCGACTTCCTCGCCGTCGGCGACGTCGTCACCGATGCCTTCATCAAGCTCTCCGCGGCCTGGGTCGACGAGGAGACCCCGAAGCACCCGCAGGGCCTCTGCGTGAACTTCGGCGACAAGGTGCCCTACGACGAGGTCGAGGTCATCCGCGCCGTCGGCAACGCCGCGAACGCCGCCGCGGCCTCCGCCAAGCTCGGCCTCAAGACCGCGCTCGTGGTCTGGGTCGGCGACGACGAGGAGGGCAGAAAGTGCCGCGAGACCATCCGCGCCGCCGGCGTCTCCGACGAGTTCGTCACCACCGAGGCCGGCAAGCCCACGAACTACCACTACGTGCTGCGCTTCGGACCCGAGCGCACCATCCTGGTGAAGCACACGCTCTGGAGCTACCGCTTCCCCGAGGTGACGCCGGCGCCGCGCTGGATCTACCTATCGTCGCTCGCGAAAGATACCGAGAGCTACCACGATGAGATTTCAGACTACCTCGACCGCCACCCCGAGACGAAGCTCGCCCTCCAGCCGGGCACCTTCCAGATGAAGCTCGGCGCCGCGCGGCTGAAGCGCCTCTACCGGCGCTCCGACATTTTCTTCTGCAACAGGGAGGAGGCGGCGCGCATCCTGGAGATTCCGCCCGCGCCGGTCGTCGAGCTCCTGCCGAAGGTGCGCGCGCTGGGACCCAAAATTGCCGTCATCACGGACGGGCCGGACGGCGCCTTCGCACAAGACGAGAGCGGCGCCACGTTCTTCGTGCCGATGTTCCCTGACGCTGCAACGCCGATTTCCCGCACCGGCGCCGGCGACGCCTGCGGCTCGACCATCACCGCGGCGCTCGCGCTGGGGTTGCCGCTCCAGGAGGCGCTGCGCTGGGGCCCCGTGAACTCCGCGGCGGTGGTGCAGAAGGTCGGCGCCCAGACGGGGCTCCTCTCGCGCGCCGAGCTCGAGAGCCGACTGGCGGGGGCGCCGGCTGAGTACACGGTCACGACGGTCTAGCGCTGCCAAGAGATTTTCAGTTAACATTGCAGCCATGAACGAAGGCAGCGAAGTGGATCCCGTTAGCATCCAAACAGAGGGCATCGCCGACCTGCGCCGCGAGACGCGAGCCGAGGTCGCGCGCCTCCAGGGGGAGATCGCCGCGCTCACCGAGCCGGGCGTCTCGGACGTGCCCCACGACGAGCCGCGGGTTGCCGAGCTACAGCGGCAGCTCCGGCAGGCGCTCAACCGGCTGCAGGAGATGAAAGAGGTCTAGGATAACCTCGGGCGCGGACGAATGTCCGCGCTTTTTCCATTTCGTCCGATCCTACCTACTTCCTGCTCACCACTTTCTCTGCTGCCTCAATAATAGATTTCTCGCCCATTCCGTAGAGTTCGATTAGCTCATCTGGTTTGCCAGACTGGCCGAAGCGATTCTGGACGCCAATGAACTCAATAGGCGCCGGGACGTTCGCCGCCAGAACTTCGGCAACGGCGCTGCCGAAGCCGCCGGCAATCTGGTGCTCCTCAACCGTCACGATGGCGCCGGTCTCTTTCGCTAGTGAAACAAGTGCGTCGGCATCAATCGGCTTGATGGTGTGAAAATTCAAAACCTTAGCTTTAATTCCCTTCTCGCCGAGTTTCTGCGCGGCGAGGAGCGCGTGATAAACCAGCGCGCCCGTCGCGACGATACCGACCTCGGCCGCTCCCCCCTCTGGCTCCCAAAAAACTTCGGCGCGCCCAATTTCAAATGGCGTATCTTCGGTTGTTATTACTGGCGTCTTCTCGCGGGCGAGGCGCAGATAGACAGGCTTGCCGAGCTCGAGCGCCGCGAGTACCGCCTTCCTCGCCTCAATTGCGTCGCAGGGCGAGAGCACAACCATATTGGGGATGACCCGGGTGATGGCGATGTCCTCCACCGCCTGGTGCGTGCCGCCGTCGGGGCCCACCGAGACGCCCGCGTGCGAGCCGGCGATGACCACCGGCCGGTCGTTGTAGGCGATGGTGGTGCGAATCTGCTCCCAGTTGCGGCCGGGCGAGAACATCGCGTAGCTAGAAATCACGGGGAGCTTCCCCATCGCCGCCATTCCAGAGGCAACCGCTGCTAGGTTCTGCTCCGCTACACCAACCTCAATGAACCGCTCCGGAAATTCGTCCCGGAACAAATTCATCATCGTCGAGTCGGTCAGATCGGCGCAGAGCGCCACTACCTGCGAGTTCTTCTTGCCTGCCTCTCTCAACCCCTCGCCGAATCCTCTGCGAATGGGAATCTTCTCCACGCTCTCGGCGAGGCAGTCGGGGTTGAGCTTGGCGGAATCGGAAATCACGGAGCAAGTATAGCCGAGGGCCGAGTTCACCGCTGCAATGGCAGATGGCAGAGGTGAGCTCCGGCTAAAAAATCGCCGCTCCGCTCCGAACTTCTGCCATCAGCCTTCGCCTAGAGCCCCCGCAGCGCCTCATCGAGAATCCCCCTGAAAATCCCCGGCAGCGCCTCGGCCGTCGGCGCGAGGCGGCCGTCGGGTGCGTAGGTCTCGATCGCCGCGCGGCCGTCCTCGGTGACGCCGACGCCAATCACGAGCGCACCCTTCTCCCGCAGCGCCGCGGCCGCGCGGCGGACGCGGCCGGCGGCGTCCGGGTCGCCGTTGCTCTCGCCGTCCGTGGTCACGACGACGACCTTGCGGCGCTTCCCGGCACGCAGCTCGGCTTCGGTATCGGCGTCAATCCCCGCGAGGATGGCCTCGAGCGAGAGGAAGTCGCGGGTGCTGCTGCCCGGCGCGGTGCCCAGCGCGCCGAACATCGCCACGCGCTGCCGCTCCGTGAGGCCCGGCGAGAGCGCCTTCACCGTCTCCTCGACGTCGCCGAAGGCGCGGCACTCCGTGCGCACCGAGAGCGGCTCGTCCAAATCGGCCGCCTGGCGCTCGAGCTCGTCCACCAGCTCGGCGAGCGCCTCGAGGACAGCAGCCACGGCGAGGCGCTGCTGCCGGAGCTTCTCGCCCTCCATCGAGCCCGAGCGGTCGGCGACCACGTGGAAATCGAACGCGCCGACCGCCCGCTCCTCGCGCAGCTTCCGGTCGGTCACCTCCCAGACGGCTGCCTCGGTCTCGCCCGCCGCCACGGCCGCGTGCGCCTCGGCCGGGAGCGAGAGCGCGTCGCCCTCGTCGACCGGGTAGCGCGGCGCGCGCACCCTCTTCTTGCGCCGCGACACCAGCCGCTCAATCTGCCGCCGCAGCGAATCCACCAGCCCCTCGCCCGTCTCGGGGTCCTCGATCGTCTCAACCTCCCGCCAGAAGGCGCGGTACGACTCCAAATCCTTTTCCGAGACGCCCTGCTCGCGGGCGTAGGCTTCGCGAGCCGCGCGCAGCGGGTCAGCGCCCACTTTCCCCTTCCGCGCCGCCTCGATCGCCTTCTCGATTTCCTTCTCCAAATCTTCCGCGGGGATTGGCTGCGGCGCGCGCGCGTCGTAGTCGGCGTAGTCGTCCGAGAAAGCCTCCTCGCCGAGCGAGGGCTCGCCGCCTTGGCCGTCGCCCGAAGCGGGCTCCGCGGCGGAACCTTCTTCTCCTTCCCCCGGCGACTCGCCCGTCTCACCCTCGGCAGGCTCGCGCGGGTTGCCGTCACCCTCCCCCGACTCTCCTTGCCCCTCCTGCCCGCCCCCTTTTCCCTTTTTCTGCTTTCCTTCTTCGTTCCTCTCCGCGAGGTCTTGCTCAAAAAACTTGTCCACCAGCGGGTACAGGAACCGCTCCTGAAACTCCACGCGCTTCGCCATCGGCACCGAGGGGTCGCTGAACGTCGCCACCAAATCCACCACCTTCCCCGACGCCAGTCGGTGCGCGCGCAGGCCCTCGATCGCCGCGCGTACCTCGGGCGCCACCTGGCAGACCTGGCCTGGCACCATAGCCTCCCGCAGCAGCGCGTAGGAGAGCTGGAGATGCCTGGGCGACTCGGCGTAGTCCGTCCCCGGGAACAGCTTCGCCGGGTAGAGCTCGCCCGGCACGTGCGCGAGCGACGGCGCGCGGATCCCGACGCTGCGGTTCATCTTGATGTCGTCGAAGCAGTTATCGGCAATCTTGTAGCGCTTCGCCGATTTGAGGCGCGCGCGGTGCCGCCGCCAGACGGTCGCGCCGCCCTCCGCCCCCGCGAGCTCCTTGTACTCCCGCACGTGCTCGAGCTCGTGGAGCGTCGCGAACGTCGCCGCCTCGGGCGGGTAGCCCTGGCCGCTGAAGAACGTCGGCTCGTAGTAGAGCGTGCCCTTCTCTAAATCGACGGCGAAGGTGCCGAGGTTCGCGGGCGCACGCTCAATCTTCACCGAGCCGTCACTCGCGTAAGCCTTGAGGAAGCGCTCGTTCTCGGCGAAGAGCGCCGGCGGCGCCACGCGCCGTTCGGCATGCTCCGGGCGAGGCGCCGCACCGCCGCCAGTCGGTGCCGCATCGAGATCGTCGGCTTCGACGAGCACCGGCGAGCGTGGCGAAAAATTCACCGGCTAATCGTACCACCGCGCCCGGCCGGTGCCTGGTGCTGGGCCTCATCCGATGGAACCGGCCAGCCGCCAGTCGATTTCCTCTCGCAGCCGGGCGTCGCCGTGCGCCGCGGCGAGCGCTACGTAGCTGGCGGCGTTCGCGGCCGATAGGCGGCCGGTCGCCCGGGCAACTGCCCTAGCGCTGAGCCGCCGGCCGCGCGGGAAAATTTCGACGCCGAGGAACCACACGCCGCGGCGCGTCGGCACAACTGCGTCGCCCTTGGGATTCACGCGGAGGCCAAGCGAGCTCCCCAGAAACTCGTGGCAACGCGCCCGCGACTCCTGCGCCGCCGCGGCCGACGGCAGGAGCGTGATGCTATCATCCCCGTACCGAACGTAGCCTAGCGGCCGAACCACGTGCGCCACGAACCGATCGAACTCGTTGAGGTAGACGTTGGCGAAGACTTGGCTCGTCAGGTTGCCGATGGGTATGCCGCGTGGTCCTCTCTCTCTCTCTCTCTCTCGCAAAGACATCGCCCGTAGGCTCCGCCCGGTAGCTCCCCACGATTTCGCGCGTGAGCCAGCGGGCGCGCGGGTCGAGAACTCGCCGCTCGACAGCCTCAATCAGCCGGTCGTGGCGCACCGAGTCGAAGAACTTCGACGCGTCGGCCCGCCACGCCCACGCGCCGGGGTGCCGCGCCAGGAGCGACTGCGCGCGCCGGATTGCACCGAGCAACCCCTTCCCCTTCCGGCACGACCACGCGTCGAAGGAGAGCCGAGCATCGAAGCACGCCACGACGTGGTCGTAGAGCAGCCGGTGCACGACGCGGTCGCGCACCGCGGCCACGGAGACGATGCGCCGCTTCTGCTCCGCAACCTCGAACGTCCGGTACGGCCCGTGGCGGTAGCTGCCGTCCGAAAGCGCGCGGGAGAGGTTCGCGAGCTCGCGCTCGAGGCCGTACTCGAACGCGTCAATCTCCGGCGTCCGACGCTTGCCGGTGCGGAAGTTGCGCCATGTCCGCCACAGCACCTCGACGGAAACGCCGAACGTCGAAATCTCCGGCGGCGCCTCACCCGCTGAGCCTATGTCTGAAATTCCGCTCATCGTCACAGCCTACGAACTCTACCGCTCCCTCCTCGACGTCACCAGCCGCGTCGACCGCCGCTTCCGCTTCGGGCTCGCCGCCAAGCTCGAGGAGCAGACGCTCGAGCTCCTAGAGCTCCTGGTGATGGCCAAGCACGCGCCGAAGGCGCTCAAGTCGGGCTACCTCCTGCGGGCGACCGGACGGCTGGAGGTCGTCCGCCTGTGCCTGCGCCTCCTCCTGGAGATGAAGCTCGCCAACGAGACCAACGTTTTCAAGCTGCAGGAGAAAGCCGCCGAGGCTGGTCGCATGCTCGGCGGCTGGCTCCGCTCCCTCGCCTGATCGTCCGCCCCGGCGCGGACAGCCACGTTCGAGTTCTCGTTCGACGGCGAGTTCGCGTTCACGTTGCGCTGCCGGTTGTCGCGGTTCCACTCCACGTTCGGGACGAAACCCGCCCGACCGGTTGCCGCCGCAGGATGTCCGTTCGCCGCGCACTCGGTTTCCCGAAATGCCGCCGTCGCAACGGCGCTGGCGCTCTCCCCGAGTTTTTTCGCCGCCCCCTGCGGGCCAACCTTTCGGCTAGCCCGCGCGGGCGGTACCCCGCGCGCGATTCGTGGACGCACCAGGCGGTGCGTGCCGCGGCAGCCCAGCCGAACCGGGTAGCTCATCGCCGCGGCTCGAGGATTCTACCGCGCGGAAGAGAGAAGACGAATGAGAAATGGAAAGGTAAAGGTAAAGGTAAAGGTAAAGACCCAAATTTACGCGCCCACCCCGGCGCGGACAGCCACGTCCGAGTACACGCTCGACGGCGAGCTCGCGCCCACGCGGCGCCGCCGGGGT
>Ga0209542_10005465_pt1 | contig 25336 bp, 18 predicted proteins | sample RifCSPhighO2_01_FD_184028 | JGI IMG/M metagenome (GOLD analysis project Ga0209542, IMG submission 184028) | Soil microbial communities from Rifle, Colorado - Rifle CSP2_plank highO2_0.1 (SPAdes) (version 2) | ecosystem: Environmental > Terrestrial > Deep subsurface > Rock core/Sediment ...
AAGGTCGAACCTTGTACAACTGAACCTTGTACAACTTTTGGGAACACTTGCACACTTGTTAAGTTTATGTTAATACAAAACTAAGGGTAAGCTTTTTAACAAAAAGGAGCAGGAATGATAGGAATGAAAAAAGCAATTATGGTTGTTTTATTTATGTTTTTTATGGGTTGGCCAGTTTATGGCCAGACTCCTTCGACTGGCTCAGAACAAGGCAATAGAGCCATTCTTTTTGAAGGGACTTTTTTGAAAGGTTCAGCCGAATTTTTCGGAGATAGCAAAGAGTGGAGTAGTGTCAAATCCGTCTTTCCGGGAGTGGAAGTGCGTTTCAAGCAGAACGGCCGGATGACTATTGGAGTGGGTTATCAACGTTGGCAGTTGGATGCCCCTTCCGAAACTTATTTAACGGGCTTTCTGGTTTGCGATCGACCGACGGCGGGTGGCTGTCCGATTTCTGCCAACACGAGGACGATTACTCATCATCCGCAGACGGGGGAGCCTTTGGCTTCCACCACTTTTGCCAGCGAGGCGGAAGGCCATCTGCTTTCTTCAACCGTTTATGTGAATATTTTGAAAAAGGGCAAAGTGCGTCCCTTTGTGGCCGGAGGCGGGGGAGTAGTTTTTTTGAAGAAGACATTTCACACTACTTCTTTTGTCCATCCGAATTTAAAGGACGTGATCGGACGCGAATTCCAGTTCGAAAAACCGGAGAATACTTATTCCGCAAATTCTGTCAGTGCTTCCATTAAAACGGTGGCGGGGGTAAATATTTTCCCAATGAGCCATACCGTTATTTCTTTGTCCGGCGGCTATCATAACGGGACAGTCTTTAATTTAAGTCTCGGCTATATTTGGTGATTTTTGTTTTTAGTTCTTTGGGCTAACCAGCCCCAGCGAAACCTCGTGTTTCGCTTTTTTGTTGGTCGAAGGTTTAAATGTATTCTTTCAGTACCAGATTGGTGGTTATTGTGCATAAAGTTGTAAAAAAGCTAGTTTCATGGTATAATTATAATACAGATGTAGGATGTGAGTAGTTCCTACAAAACAGCAATTTTAACAAAAAAACTGGCCCATCCGTCAGCTGACGGAGGCCAAAGGAGGCAGGTATGTTTACGAAGGTAATGTTTGTTTTTTTGGCCGTGTTTTTGGCATCCCCGGCCTTTGGCCAAAACTGCGGCCAGGGGGAGCTCAAGAAACTTTATTCCTTTGCCGTTCTCGGCATGGACGAAGCGCAGGGGGGAAGCCAGGTGGAGGGCAATCTTCAGCCAGTTCCGGGAGCGGAAGGTTCTTACACCGGAGATGCCAAGGTGATTAATGGCTACGATTTTCAGTACCGAGTAGCCAACCTTTCGGACCAACGGTGCGGAATAGATTTTTCGTTCCGTCTTGGGAACGGAGAGGCTTTTTGGTTTCTGAACAAAACAGAGGCGGAAAACACATATCGAATGGGGCGAGCTTCTCTTTTTGCCCTACTCGACATTATTGGCCCCTGGAGCCGTTTTACCAGGACGATTACGTTGGCTCCCGGCGCTTCCGGCCTGAAAATGGGCTGGGTCGAAATCCGGCAAGACGGAAACTATGAAAGAATGGTTTCCGTAGGGACGATCCGACTTTACCAGAATGGAGAAGTGGTTAGTCAGTTCTCCATGAGGCCGGTTGAAGCAAAACTGGTGAATTATGTCGCGGTGTTTAACGCGCCGCGCGATAACCAGAGAACCGGTTTCGCGGTCGGCAACCCGTACTTCGAGGAGGTGAGGGTTGTCATCCAACTTCTCGGCAGAAACGGCGCCGAGGTGGGCCGGGTGGAAAAGACCCTTGGGGTCTACGGGAACTTTTCGTTGTTTGTGAACGAGCTGTTCCAGATTCCCCCGTATTTTGAGGGGATCTTGAAAATAACGGGCACCCGGGAGGTGCCGGTGACGGCCATTGACGGCCGGGTATCCCAAGATAAGTTTCTTATGTCGTTGGTGGGAGCGAACTAGTTTTCGTCCCCACCAACTAAAAGACAAGGGCGGCCAGGAGGCCGCCTTTTTTATCCACAAAAATCCTCTTGGCTTACTTTTTGATGAGGTTTATAATAAAAGAAAGACTCTATGCCAAAACAAGAGCGAATTATTATCGGAGCGGTGATTGTTTTAGGATTGGCCATCTTGGCCCTCTTTTTATTTAATAAACCCAAGTTTAAAACTTATCCCGTCGGAGCTGACGGTCAACCCATCGGCGTAGTGATTCCTCAAGAAGAGGGAAGAGTCAGAAAAGAATTTCCCGGAGTTCCTCCCCAGGGTTTCCCCAGAGATTTTCCGGTGGAGCTCAAACCTTTGCGGGTTTTTGAAAGCTATACCGAAACGGCCCTGGGCGATCCCAATGAACAAGAAAAAAGCCATACCCAGTCCACTTATATTTACCTCACAGCCAGAGGGAGCGAGCTTTTGGCCAGAGATTTTGAAAGATATTTTAAAGAGAGAGATTATAAATTTGAAAAAATTAAAGGCGACGGAAGGCTCCTTTACTCTTTTTATGCCGAAAAAGATCCAAATTATACTTTTACCGTTACCATTTATATGGAAAATCAATTTGAGTGGCGAGTAACGGCCAGTATTTTAAATATTGAACGCATCAAATAAATGAACCGACAATCAACCATCTTTTTAATTATAATTTTATTAACTCTAGCCTTTTCGATCGGCCAAACCGCTTGGGCGGAAGTTTTTTATTATGAGTGGTCCGGATCCAATTCCAATGCCCAGTCGGCCGGGAGGTTTGAAAGTGTGGCCGAGGGCTTTGGTCTTTCCGGGATTGGTTTTGGTTCAGATGACAACCTTTGCACTCTAAAAATTAAGACTGTTCCAGTTATGGAGAACGGAACTCTTGACTGGGACAACCGAGATAGAGACTGGGGATTTTCCCATTGCGGCAACGGAGGAGGCAACGATTCTTCTAATCCTCAAATAGACCTGCATTCTTTATCCAGCCAGATGATGGTTGGCTGGAGCTGGGGAGCCAATACTAGCGGAGGAAAACCGGGCGATAGAGATAATCCAGCTGATGAATGCTATTTCCAGCAGTACATGGACTTGGCGACCAAAGAACAGTACGGCTGGGGAGCGCCCCTCGATGGCAGTTGCGGTGATAGGGGTTATCAGCCAGGTTGGTTAAAAAATACTATTTATGCTCCCGCAGGCAGCGTGATTTTTGCGATTGGCATGTCTCTGGGGGATGATGGCGATGTAAGTTATTTGGGAGTATATAGCCGGGAAGTGCCGGCTTTTGGATCTACCGGTGGTGGTCTTACTCCCACTCCCACTCCGGCTATCGACGCTTTTGTGGGAAGCGATCCTTCCCAAAAATCGATTACTTTAACTTATAACAAGTCGACTCAAACGGCCGACTTTTCTCCCGCCAATTTTTTGACGGTTAAAAATACCGGCGCAACGGGCAGTTCTTTAGATTGGAGGGCTGAAAGATATTTTCCAATGGGTAGCACTACGGGTGAGTTTGTAGCTGTTTCACCCACATCCGGCAGTAATGTTTCTTCGGATTCTACCGATACTGTTTCTCTGAGTCAGACTATCTCCAGCAATATCGAGGCCGGTACATACGAAAATGCGGCCACCATAACTTTTATCGGGACTGATCATAATCAACTTACCGTTGAAGTTGACAGAATCACTCTTCCCGTCACCTTAGTAGTCGCTGAAAATCTAGTTGGTCAAATAGATATAAAATGCAAAGGGCCGAACGAGTCTTCGCCGGTCAATGGGCCATGCGATATTCCTCAAGGGCAGTCGGCCACCATCAGCTGGTCTCCGGCGGTCAGCGGTTATCGCGGATGTACCATGACCAGAGACGGGGCCTCTCTTGGTTTTAAAGAAAACAGCGGTTCGCTGGTTACTCCGGTGAATAATGTTTCCAGTGAAACTACCTATACTTATAACATTGTTTGTAGTGATGGTGCTGGCGGCCTTACTAATGACTCTGTTTCGGTGAAGTACTTGGCGGCCAATAGCGTGATTTGCGATCTTAAAGGGAACAGCAGTGCCGGTCCGCTTATTATTACCAAGGGGCAAAGCGTGAACTGGTCAGTAACTTCTTTTCCGACTAATTTTAAATATTTTTGGCATACCAGCGGAAGCAGTACCCAAACCGATGTGCCGGGAGAAGGCAACGGTAAAACCAACTGGTCTGGTTCTTATACTTACAATACGACTGGCAAGTACGAAGTGTTTGTCCATGTTGAAGCGAATAATCGGCATGATGCCTGCCAAAGTAATAAAGTTAGCTTGACGGTGGAAGAGCCCATTGGAGGAGGAGAAGAACCGGAAGCAGGAGTTTGTAATGGCCATATGGGTACTTCTCCGGTTTGCTATACGGACAGTCCGGCTGGCGCTTCTCAAGTGCCATCCGGGGCGGTGTTTTTAAGGGAATGCGGGGAAAACTTCGACCCCAACTGGTCCGGAGCTTATTACTGCCCGGCCGGAACATATTGGAGCGGTACTGCCTGTGAGGCCGGTACTTGCCCTGAAAACCGTTCAGTGGGCAGTGGTAGTGGTAATATGGTGACAGCGGCCACGGATGGACAGCTTTCCAGCGAGAGATACCAGTGCGGGACAGTAGAGGAGTTTGTATGCGAACCAGGATATAGATATGATGACGATCTTGGGTACATGGTTTATGATCCATATTGTTATACAGAAACGCAGCCAAAATATTGCACTCGCTATGTGGTGACCGGTTCCTGGCAAGATCCTCTGAATGGCCAAAGTCCGTTAGCTGGCGTCGACCTTAAGTTGCAATTTCCGGGAACCCCCAGTCTTTATGCGAATAAAGTCCAGTTCGATTGCACTGATGACGGGGGATTTGAAAGGGAAGTCAGCACGGCTAATAGCCAAGTGGCTGATATTTTAGCCCAAGATTTGTGCCGCTATAATTCTTCCGGAACATATACAGCCAGAGCCAAAGGAGTTGATGCAAGCGGGAATACGGCCCTTTGCTACGACCGGCCTTGCAATGACACGGCGCAGATCGTGGTATCGGCGGCGGTGGTTGATTTCACCATGGTCTCTTTTTGGGAAATTCCGGCCGGAACGAGCCGCTATGCGGATAAATACGATTATAATAGTGACCAAAAGATGGCCAAAGCAGACGCAGATTTTCTGGCACTGGTGGCAGGGCGCGTACAAGCTTGTCCTTCCGGAAAGGATTGCGACTTCAACGCTTCGGGAAGCGTAAATATTGGTGATGCCTCGGCCTATCTTACTTATCTGAAAACTTTGACCATATCTCGAAACTACTCCGGAGCTCGGGCGGTAACCTACTATACAGCCGCTTCTCCGACCAGCATTACCGTTGGCAATATCCCTTCCGGATATACGGTTTCTCCTAATCCGGTGGCGATTGGAAGCGGCGGCAGTGCTTCCAGTACTTTAACCGTACCAAACAATCTAGATTCGGCTACCAGAACTATCCAACTTAGCGGCAGTAATGAGACGACTACAAAAACTGATACTACTCTTACTTTGCAAGTGGTGGAGAACAGCCCTCCGCAACTTACCGGCAATCCGGCTGTTCCGGTGACCCAACCAAATTACTGTATCTCTGGACCGGCCGCTACGGTTAGTTGGACTTATTCTGACGCAGACCGAGACCCCCAAGCCTTTTATCAGGTACAGATTGACGATAAGGGAAATTCTTTCACGGATTGTGAAGATGCCGACTCCCAAACAATCTGTGAGGTTGATTCCGGAAAAATTCCTTCCAGTGGCGGTTCGTATGCCAGTGGAGAAGGTAAATTAACTTTTGGCGTTACTTATAAGGCCCGAGTAAAAGTTTGGGACTCCAGAGGCGCTGATTCCGGCTGGGTCCAGAGCAACTCTTGGGCTACTCCCAGACATGCTTATCCCCAAGCCAACTTTACTTGGTCTCCATTAAATCCAACCCCGAATCAAAATGTGCAATTTACCGACCAGACCACCTTCTTTGACGGGGGAGGAGTCGGTCAACGAGGCTGGTCTTGGACTTTTGGGGATACTGGTACTTCCAATGTCCAAAATCCGACCCACGCTTACTCTGCGGTTGAAGATTACTTGGTTAATCTGACCGCTACTGACAAAGACGGTTTTGCTTGCAGTTACAATCCGGCTCCCGGGAAAACAGTTACGGTAAAAACGGCGGTGCCGGTTTGGAAAGAGGTGGCCCCCAAACCGTAAAAACTTTTTTAAAACTTCCCCGCAAAAAGCGGAGAAGTTTTTCTATTTGCCCCGCACTCGTCTTTAGTTGAAAAAAGCGGTTGAAAAGGGTAGGATAAGGCCAGTGAATTCAAAAGAATTTGTCACTAAAAGCGCCAAAGAAACTGTAAAATTGGGGGGTGTTTTGGCTCAAAAATTGGTGGCTCGAAACCGAAACAAAAAAGCGGCGGTTTTCGGTTTGGAAGGCGAATTGGGAGCGGGGAAAACCACTTTTATCAAAGGTTTTGCCAAAGCTTTGGGAATCAAAGAAAAAATTTCCAGTCCGACCTTTGTCTTGCATAAAATCTATAAAATCAAAACTAACAACTGTAAACTTCTTCATCATATCGACGCCTATCGCTTAAAAGATCATCGGGACCTCCTTCCTTTGGGAATCAAAGAAATTTTAGAAAATCCGGAAAATATCGTCCTCATCGAATGGTCAGATCGCGTGGAGAAAATCCTGCCAAAGAAATATATAAAAATACATATTGACCATCTAGAGGAAAATACAAGGAAAATAGTTATAAAATAAACCGTCCAGGGGGCGTAGCGGGTACAGTTTTTGAGAGCTTGCGGGTCAAAAACTATGTACCCCGAAAGCCCCCTCGAGATTATTTTGAAGAAACTAATTTTAATTGACGCGAACGCGCTAGTCCATCGGGCTTTTCACGCCCTACCGCCTTTGACTTCGCCGGAAGGCTTGGTGGTCAATGCCGTTTACGGTTTTACCTCGGTTTTGATTAAAGCGATTAAAGAGATGAAGCCGGACTATATGGCAGCCGCTTTTGATTTGGCCGGGCCGACTTTCCGGCACGAAGAATACGAGGAATACAAAGCGCATCGCCAAAAGGCTCCCGACGAACTTTATGTCCAGATTCCTGTTATTAAAAACGTTCTGCGGGCTTTTGGAGTGGAAATTTTCGAGCAAGCAGGATTTGAAGCAGACGACTTGATCGGTTCAGTAGCCGAAGAGGCTAAGAAAATTAAAGATTTGCAGACAGTTATTTTAACCGGAGATTTGGATACTCTTCAGCTCGTAGATAACGAAAAAGTCTTGGTTTTAACTTTGCGCAAAGGGGTTTCTGATACGATTCTTTACGACGAGAAAGCGGTTAAGGAAAGATACGGTTTGGAGCCGTTTCAAATTGCTGACTTCAAAGGTTTAAAAGGCGATCCCTCCGACAACATTCCCGGAGTGCCCGGCATCGGTGACAAAACCGCCACCGCCTTGCTTCAGGAACACCAAACCATCGAAAATCTGTATGGGGGATTGGTTAAGAAAAAAGAATTTAAGAAGGGGGAAGCTCTAACTGCCAAACTAGCCGAAAAGTTAAAAGAACATCAGGGACAAGCCGTTTTTAGTAAAAGACTGGCCACCATTATCAGAGATGTGCCGATCAAGTTTTCTTTAGAAGGCATTGATTGGAAAAACAAATTTAATCGTGAAGAGGTGGTAAAAATATTAAAAAATTTTGGATTTAATAGTCTTTTAAACCGCCTTAACCTAATTGAGGCTAAGCCTCAATTAGAGAAGTCTGCTGAAATTGAGGCTAAGCCTCAAGAGATTATTGGTCAGCTTTGGCCCATTAAGGTATGCCATAGCGAAAAGGATGTTAAAGAATTTTTGAATAATCTTAAGTCAAATCAAGCCGTTTATCTTTCTTGGCAGGAGAGTTTTTTCTACTTTTTGCCGAGTTATCCACATACAAGGTCGAACCTTGTACAGGTGCCGATCAGTTTGATCAAGAATCTCCGGCCTTTTTTTGAAAATGAGCAGATTCCCAAAAGAGGCTGTTACTTAAAGCCTTTGATTAAAGTTCTTCTTGGCTATGGACTGCACTTAAATAACATTGATTTTGACATCGCTTTGGCCGCTTATTTGGTGCGGCCGGAAACTAGAGATTATGCCGTCGATAAAATTTATTATAACGAATTCGGCCAAACTTTGACTGACGGTCCGGCCGTTTTTTTGGCCGCCCTGCCCAAGTTATATGAAATATTCTGGGACAAGCTAAAAAGTAAAAATTTAGTTAAAGTCTTTCAGGAGATAGATTTACCCTTACTGCCGGTGCTGGCCGAAATGGAGAACAACGGCATTAAAATCGATTTGGAAGGACTTAAAAATCTTTCCGAAAAGGTGGACAAAGAAATCAGTCAACTGGAGAAGAAAATATACGAATTGGCGGGAGAAGAATTTAATATCAACTCGCCCCAGCAACTGGGGGTAATTTTATTTGATAAGCTTCTTTTAAAAACCAAGGTGCGAAAGACTTTAGGAGGGGCCCGTTCGACGGCTATAGCCGAATTGGAAAAATTAAGAGACGAGCACCCGATTATTGAGCTGATTATGCAATATCGGGAGCTGCAAAAACTTAAAACTACTTACATTGACCCGTTTCCCGCTTTGATTAGTAGCTTTGATGGGCGCTTGCATACCACTTATAACCAAATGGGTACGGTAACCGGCCGGCTTTCCAGCCAGGATCCCAATTTGCAAAATATTCCCATTCGGACCGAGCTGGGGCAGGAGTTCCGGCGGGCTTTTGTGGCTGAAGAGGGGTATGATTTGGTTTCTCTGGACTATTCCCAGATCGAGTTGCGGATTGCCGCCCAGCTTTCCGGTGATCAAAAGATGCTCGAGGCTTTTAAAAGGGGAGAGGATATCCATACTCGCACGGCGGCGGAAATTTTCGAAGTAACGCCGGAAAAAGTGACGGTCCATATGCGGCGAGAGGCTAAAGCTCTCAATTTTGGAATTTTGTACGGAATGGGGATTTTGGGCTTTGCCCGTTCGGCGGGGGTGGATCGTTTGCGGGCCAGAGAGTTTATCACTAAATATTTTCAAGAATTTTCAGGCATGGCTCGCTATCTTGAAAAAATAAAAGAAGAGGTAGGAGAAAAAGGTTTCGTGGAAACATATTTCGGCCGGCGGAGAGAGTTGCCGGAGATAAATTCCGGCTTGCCGCAACTGGTGGCCCAAGCCGAAAGAATGGCTGCCAACGCTCCCATTCAGGGAACAGCCGCCGACATCATGAAAATAGCCATGGCGCAGATTTTTGATTATGTCCACGCTCAAAAAGTTGAGGATCAAGCTAAAATTTTACTTCAGGTTCACGATGAGTTATTGTTTGAAATAAAGAAGGAAAAAGCCGAGGAGTTGGCTTTGGTGTTTAAAGATATTATGGAAAAGGTTTGGAAAGTAGAGGTGCCGATTGTGGTGGATGTAAAGATTGGGAAAAATTGGGCAGAAATGAAAAGGATTTAGTTCATCAAGTTCGTAAAGTTATAAAGTTTGTAAAGTAAGAAGAATGAGATATAAAAATATTTTTATTGTTGCAGTAATTGTTTTAGTGGTGGCTAGTGCTGGTTTTTTGTTGGCTAAAAATAATGGCATAGAAATCGGGCGGGGAAATATGACTGAACTGGAAGGAATGAGTTGGTCGTCTTCCGATCTGTCCGGAGAAAAATGCGAAAAGGCCAAAACTCGGCCGGTGGCCGTGATGATTTCGGGAGACGTGGAAACCAGACCTCTCTCGGGTATCGGGGAAGCGGACTTGGTTTTTGAAATGCCGGTGATGGACAACGGAGTGACCAGACTAATGGCTGTTTTTCAATGCCGCCAGCCGTCAGAAATCGGTTCGGTTCGTTCGGCGCGAACCGATTTTATTCCTTGGGTGCAAGGTTTGGGAGCGGTTTATGCTCACTGGGGGGGCGAGCGCGACGCCCTTAAAAAGTTAAATTCCGGAATCGTCGATAATATTGATGCCATGAAATACGACGGCATTTATTACTACCGCAAGACCAAACAAAGGCCGCCCCACAACGGCTTTACCAGTTTTGATTTAGTCAATCAGGCCAATATTAAACTTGGGTATAACCTGGAAAAGTCGATTGTGGCTTACCAGCACGAAGAAAGCGAAAAGCGAAAAGCGAAAAGCGAAAAACAAGGTTTAGAAATAGCGGAGCCCCCCTCAATTTACGAAGGGGATTTTGCCGTGCAGTGGAAGTATCAGCCGGCAAGCAACACCTATCGGCGCTGGCGGGGAGGAAAGGAGGAAATCGACTTAAATACCTCTAAACAGGTAGAGACCAGTAATGTTGTTTTGCTAAAAACCACCTGGTCTCCGGTCAGTAAAGACTACATTAATGTTAAAACTATCGGTTCCGGCGAGGCGGTGATTTATAAAAACGGGGAAGCGGTCAACGGCTCGTGGGAAAAGAGGGGAGCGGCGGATCGACTGATGTTTTATGACTCTACTGGCCAGGAAATCAAATTCGTCGTCGGCAAAATCTGGATCGAAACTTTGATAAAATAACGGTCAAGTTATAGCTCATTTTTATTAATGTCTCTAATTTTTTATTACGGGGCAGACAGTTTTCGGGTGAGAGAAGCGATGGAAAAAAAAATCGCTGTTTTTTTGGCGAAAAATAAAAATGGGATAGTAGAAAAATTGGATTTTGAAAAAGAAAACTGCCAAGAGGAGGTCGGACATGTTTTAAAAAGACGTTCTTTTTTTGATGAGCCAAGATTAGTAATTACTTACGCTTGTCTTCCGGCTAAAGATTTGCAAAAAAAGAATGAGCTGTTGTTTAAATTTTTAAATAAAGAAGCCGAAGAAATAAAAGAGCTTGGAAGTATTAAAGGTTCAGCTTTGGAAAAATGGGCGCTGGAAAAAATAATCCAAGCCGGTTTCAAAATCAAAACCCCCGTGCTTAAAAAACTGATTTTTCATACCGTTTCTCAGGAAAGGTTGTCGCAGGAAATGGAAAAATTGTTTGCTTATCAAAGTTATCACGGCCAGCGAGAAATCGACGAGAAAGCCGTCAGCCAGCTAGTACAAGGTCCGACCTTGTATGTGGATAACTTTGCTTTGATTGACGCGATTGGAGAAAGAGATGTTAAAAAAGCGGTGATTTGTCTAAACCAAACTTTGACTGGCGGTACCGAGTCCCAGGCGGTTTTGGGCCAAATTATTTATCAGTTCAGGAATCTTTTAAAAGTAAAAAGTTACACGGCTGCCGTGTATTTACACGGCAGCCGTGTAACTAGTGAGAGTCTCGCTAAGTTGACCGGTCTACATCCTTTTGTGGCCGGGAAAACCAGCCAACAGGCGAGGCAGTTTGAGTTGGAAGAACTGAAAAAGATTTACCGGCGTTTATCCGAACTCGACGTCCAATCAAAAACCGGCCAAATTGATCTAAGGCCGGCGCTTTTTGAATTTTTATTAGAGATCTAAAATGGTTCCGGAAATTCTACAACCATCACCGTATTGTCCAACGTTCTAATGTCCAGTCCCTCTTTTCCTTCATTGTTTACGCCATAAGAGAAAAGAGTGCGTTTTCCTTGCAAAGTTTGCGGCCACTGCGGGGCGTTTTTTGTTCTTGATTGGTGCCAATGCCACCACCACGGCTTTTCTTCTTCTTTAATGGTAACCACTGTTTCCAGAAAAACTCTCTTTTTGCCGCCCCAAATTTGGAAGAAACTTCTTAAAACTTCGATTACATAAGCCCCTCCCTTGGAAGCAAAGTCCAAATCTACTCCCGTGTGGATATGTTTCAGATAAAGCAGTCCTTTGCCGAGGTAATTTCCATCTTGCACCACAATAATTGGTTCGTAAAAGTTGGTGTATTGGTAAAGAAGCTTTCTCTTGATTCTTTCAAAAGACTGGGTTTCAAGCACATAATGCTCCTGTTCTTCTCCGTCATCACTAGACCAGACCTTTTTTGCTTTAGCCAGAAAATACCGATGGGCTTCGCAAAATTCTTTGGTAAAAAATTCATCCAGGAAGGTCACATCATCGCACACGGCCGCCGCCTCATCCATTTTCTGGCGGCTTTGCCCCAGGGTGACAGTTTCCCGGTGCCGATCAGCATGTTCCATCCAGGGTAGTGGGATTGTGATCGGTTCAACCGCAATTTCCCCCTTTAAATACCCGGTTTTAAACTTTAGTAAACTTTCAATGGCGCTGATTTCTCTTTTAATCTCGGCGCTAGTCCAGCTCCATAAGTCTTTCCGTCCTTTGGAGAAAAAAAGGTCGCGGCGCAGTTTGAATATCTCTTCCGGACTTTCCAGCGAAGCGGCTGGCGGCAATTCTTTTTCAATTTCTTCCGTTTGGCGTAGCCGGGACTTCAACGTCTCCAGTTCTTGTTCCGCTTGCCGGTAACAAACCCAGGCAGGGGCCAGATTTTCCCGGAGAAGAAAGTCTCGAATAAAGAATTCCTTTGGGTAGCCCAAATGGCCTTTTCGCAATTCGGCGGCAAAAGCGGAGAATTCCTGCCAGCGGACTCGTCTTTCTTCTTCCGTTTTTGACTCGTCGCAGATAACTTTATAGATAATGAATTCGTCCCAATGTTTCTGAAGATCTCTGTTTTCACACTCGGTCCAGATTTTGCCATGCCTTCCGGTATCCCATCTGAATTTGATGTCCCGGAAGAGGTCATTGAACAAGCGGTAAGGGTTAAGTCCGGAACCCTGGCGTTGGACACCGGCCAAATGCTCGTCGAATTCAGTAGACTCTTTGTCCGCCAGCATGCCATATTCAAACATGATTTCTTCTTCCCAATATGAGGACCAGCCTTCATGAATGCCTTTAGTCCGGGCAAATGTCAAGAAATAATAAGATGTTCTCCTAATTCTATCCAGAATTCCTTCCTGCCAACCTTCCAAAGGAGCGTACTGGACAAGAAACTTCAGAACATCGCGGGTCGGCTCTTGGGGGAAACGCAATCCTTTGGCTGATTCCCGTTCTTTTTCCACTTCTTCTGCCAGTTGCTTTTGTTCGGTCTCTATCCACTCTGGCGGATTAAGAAAATCGTCCATATAAGAGGGGAGGGGCACGGCGGGTTCAAGGCGCTTGACGGTTTTTTGCTCTTCCAGCTGTTTTTCCCGTTCTTCCGGGGTTTTTTCCGGCGGGCTTTTGATAAACGGCGCGTGCAGGTCAATTAAGTGCTTCAGAGACAGAGCGGAGTCAAAGAATTGCTTGACCCGGTCTGAACCATGCAGAGCGCATTGTTCGTCATACCATTGGGCATCATTTCCCAGAATGCTCATCATGTGAAGATTTTGCCGGGCGCAGAACATATTATGATCAAAAATATGGGCGTGTCCGGCAGTGACATGAGTCATGACCGATTTCATGACGGTTAAAGAGTTGCAGTCCAAAAGGTAGGCATAGATAGGGTCGGTGTTGACCACCAGTTCATAGACTATGCCCAGTCCGTATTTCCGGTACTTTTTCCAGTAAAGGGATTCTTGGCCATACTGCCAATTATGAGGCACGACCGGAAAACCGTGGCGGGCAATCACCTCACTCATTTCTTCAAAGTCAAGAATAACATAAATAATTTCCCGGTGCGGCAGATTGTGTCTAAGAGTTTGCCGCTCTATTTCATACTTCCACAGTTTTAGTTCGGTCGGAAACTTTTGGGCATCAGTTCTCATTTTTCCTCCTAATTTCCTTTGCCAAAAAAAGTTTTGATGGTGTCGGTGATAGTTTTTTCGTCGGAAGCGTCAATTTCGGCAAACGCTATGTTTTCTATATCTCCCTCTAGGTCTTCGATCAGAGCCCCAATGGTTCCCGGGTCGGAGAAAATGCCGGCATTGGTTTTGGCGCTTGAGTCTTGGTAGTCCTCCCACCAGCTGCGATAGAGGTCAATCTGTCCGTAATTGAATTGATTAACAATCGGCAAAACCTTGTCCAACAAGAGAGCCTTAAAAATTTCGTTGTCGGCAGTGTAGTTCAGGCCATCGGAGAGGTAGGTGCTGTAAATGTTCCACTCCTGCGGATTAAAACGCTCGCCGGTTATTTCCAGCATTTTGGCTAGGGCGGAAGAACAAGTCGTGCCGCCTCCCCAGTCTTCTTTGAGGAATTGTTCGCGGGTAACCTCGAAAGCTCGGTCATCATGAATGATGTAGACATTTTCCAGTTTGTCATAGAAGAAAGACAACCAGAACTCGCAAAGATCCACCAGATAGGAAACCACCACTAACTCTTCCTGGCCCATGGAGCCGGAACCATCTCTTTGCCAAAAACAAACGGCGTTGTTTTTTGGTTCAAGAATTTTTTCGTACGATTTGTAGCGAAATTCCTCACTGTTCGGAATGATGGTGGTTTTGGCGGGGGGACGATAAGATCCGTCGGCGACGGCTCGTTTCATGGCTTCTTTCATGGTTCTCTGCAAGTGTGTTTGCGAAGGAGAGCCATGTTTTGAAATTGTAGTCCAGCGATCTTTTTCTTCCAAAGTGGAGCGTTCACCCTTCGGTTTAATGTTGGGCAGTTCCAGTTCTTCTTGGAACATCTTGCGGAATTCCTCGGTGGAAATGTCTATTTCAATGGTTCGCCGGCCGCCGTGACCCTGCCCCCCGGCTGGTTTTTTGCCTCGTCCTTGGTCAGAAGTCGGGCCCAAGTCGTCTCCCACTTGGCCATCTCCTTGACCGATCATAAATTCTTCGGGGTATCCGTAGCGAAGAGTGGGGATTTCAATGGTTTCTATGGGGATAGCCACAATACCGCTCCCATCTTTGCGCGGAATACGGATCATCCCTCGCCCCAAATATCGTCTCAGGTCTTTGCGTAAAGACCCCCGCACTATTTTAAGGAATTCTTCTTCGTCCAGTTTGCTTCGGAATATTCTGCTCATCCCCATCCTTATTAATTGTTAAAAATCATTTGGAGTCAGTTTAGCAAACTAGCCGAAACTTAACAATAGAAAATGCCAAATAAAAAGACGGTTTTTCCGTCTTGATGGGGCTTATTTCTTTTTGGCTTTTTCGCCTCGATGCAAAATGGAGGCTACATAAGCGATGACTTCAGAAGAGCAAATTTCACAATAGCCGAAAGTATTCTTCAGCCGTTCTTTGACGGCGTCTATTTTGATTTGGTCCTGTTCTTCCAAAGTACGGCGAGAGAGGGCCGCTTCCCAGTTGATTTTATTTTTTTCCTGTTCAAACAAGAAAAGTTCCAGAGCTTCCCGCAAGCGATCATCCGATCGCCAATCAAATGGCGGGATATTTTTATCTTGCTCACGCTGGCGAGCTCGCTTGGCCATTTGATTCATGATTTTAGTGCGGAATTCGTTGTGGTCTTGAATGCCGATGGCGTTCTCTATTTCCTCCATGAAGGCCGTGTCGGGGGGTTCTTCTTGGCTGGTAATGGGATTTTTTACTTTTTCTCCATGTTTGTGGGCCATGACCTGGTCCATGTAGCGGGCGTACAGTTCCTCCAGTTGTTTGGTGTCGCCAACCACAGCCGCTCGCAGATGGGACTTTAAAGTTTCATCCAAGTCTTCCAAGGCCAACGAAAGACGAGCATCATATTTTTTTAAGATCTCTTCGGAACTAATGTGCTGATGCTGGGGGAGCGCTTCTTTAATTTGATTGATGACCGTAAAAAAGTTAACGCAAGTTTTGGCCTCTTCACTGACAAAGGCGTTGGAAATTTGGTCGTGAATGAACCGCGGAGAAATCCCGGACATGCCCTCGTTGGCGGTTTCTCTGTGCAGTTCCTTGATGGAGCTGTCATTAAATCCCGAGACGGTTTTTCCGTCATACAGTCTTTTTTTGTCGCGTAGAGACAGAGATGCTTTTTGAGACTCTTCCAAACGGGTGTAGACGGCCCAGTCCGCGGCGGTTTCGATTGTTCCCGGAGCCAGATGCTTCCCTCTCTGTCTTTGCGGATTGAAGTATTTTTTATATATTTTTACCTCACCGGACACTCGGAGGATATAGGGGATATTGATTTTGATAATGCGATCCCGCAGGGCCTCCATTTGTTTGTCTCGTTTTAACTTGTCGTATTCTTCGGAGTTGGTGGTACCAAGGATTACTTCATCGATGTCGATTTCCATGAATCCCTTTGGCTGGATGCGGTGTTCTTGAGAAGCGCCCAAGTAATCATAAAGAAAACCCAGCACGGCTTTGAGCATCTCATCGGCATGAAACAGGCCGCGATGGGCGGCCTCAAAGTGCCCCCGGAAGTTAAAAGTTCGCGGATCAACCGTGTCTCCGAAAGTAGCCAGAGAGGCATAGTTGGTTTCCCCGGAGAGTTCGGAGGCGTCTTGGTCTTTTTCGGATTTAGGACGCACGCCGGCGATACCGATTCTTTTGGCTTTGGAAAAAACCATCCGTCGGACGCGCAAGTGCTTTTCCAGAACCATTTTCCAGTCATATTGATAGCGGCGCATCATTTTTTCAAAAATATCGTCGCATCGCGGGCAAGCATTGCCATCCACCTCCAGCGGCTCTATTTTCTGTTTTGAATGCTGGTTGGAGATTTTCTGATTAAGCCAGTTCAAAATCCCATCTCTTATACTAACCGGCAGAATACGCAGGGGTTCTTCGTGCAACGGACATTCGAATTGATTTCTTTCGAACTTGCCTAGTGTTCCCAAGATTTCTATGCCTTCTTCGTCTTCCGGCTCGACATGCCAAACCGGTAGATAGGCCTGTCCCCGGTCTGTCTTGGAAAATTCCTCTAAGCCAAGAGCCAAAAGACCGGCCAAGGTGGTTTTGGCGCTGCCCACCGGGCCCAAAAGAAGAATGATTCTGTTTTCTTGGCCGTAACGGTTGGCGCCGGCCTGAATAATGTTGATCAGTTTCATCAGCGGCCCATCGATGTCGTAGACGGCAAATTTATGGTTGGGGGTAAATGGATCGTCAAAAATATTGTAATGGACCACTCGTTCCCCTAAAGAGGAGTACTCTTTTTTGTCATAATGCAGAATGGCTTGATAGAGCCGCTGGAAGGAGGTGCAGACCGTCTCCGGGTGAGCAACGACTTTACCCAGGTAATCTTCGAAGGTACCTTCCCAGCGTAGTTCTTTAGGAAGCTCTACATCAGGCAGATCACTCATTGAGACTGATAAGCTTTTATTTTCCGATTCAGTCATGTCTTCTCCCTAATTTTCAAGGTTCATCGATTTACTACTAAGAGTATGTTATCTAAAAATACTTGTCAAAAGAATAGCTGGTTGTTAATCTGAGACTAGGTGAACATGGACTATCTGAAATTAAGCAAATCTACCGACCTTTCTGATAGAAAGGAAGGGTTTTTATATCGTTTTTTTGAGGTTTTACCCGGGCTGTTGGCCTGGGGGACCCTGTTTTTGATTATCGGTCTTTCCTTTTTAATCCCGGTTTACATCGCTATTTTTGTGATTGTCTTTGATATTTATTGGCTGATTAAGACCGTTTACCTGTCTTTGCATTTAAATCAGTCTTTTCGGACCATGAGACGCTATCTTAAGATTGATTGGTTGGATAAGTTGGAAAAACTGTCGTCTTCCAGCTATCAACTGTCAGGTACCAAATCATGGCACGAGCTTTATCACTTAGTTATTCTGCCGAGATATAAGGAAGAGGTAGAGGTGGTGAGAGTGACTTTGGAGGGTTTGCTGAATTCCGCCTACCCTAAAAATAAACTTATCGTGGTGCTGGCGCAGGAGGGGAGGGCGGGACAAGAGATCAACCAAACGGGAGCGCTTTTGGAAAAAGAATATGGCCAGAAGTTTTTTAAATTTTTGGTGACCGAACATCCGGCCGGCTTGTCGGGCGAATTGGCCGGTAAGGGGGCCAACGCCGCTTTCGCCGCCGAACAGGCTAAAAATCTTATTATTGATCCGCTGAACATTCCCTACGCCAAGATTATTGTTTCGAACTTCGACATTGACACGGTGGTGCCGCCCCATTTTTTTTCCTGTTTAGCCTGGCATTATCTGACGGCGGAAAAACCTTTGCGCTCCTCTTTCCAGCCCGTGCCCCTTTTTATTAATAATATTTGGGAAGCTCCCGCTTTTGCGCGCGTTTTCGCTTTTTCCACCACCTTCTGGCAGATGATCCAGCAGGCGCGGCCGGAACAGTTGGTCACTTTTTCTTCCCAATCGATCAGTTTCCGGGCTTTGGTTGAGGTTGGTTTTTGGCAACGCAATGTCGTTTCGGAAGATTCGCGGATTTTTTGGCAGTGCCTTTTGCGTTATGACGGCGATTGGCGCACCATTCCGCTTTATTATCCGGTCTATATGGATGCCAACGTTGCCCCGACTTTTTGGCAGACGGTCAAAAATCAGTACAAGCAAATCAGGCGCTGGCATTTTGGAGCAGAGAATAATCCTTACTTTATGTTCGGTTTCTATAAAAACAAAAAAATTAGTCCTCGCCTAAAGTGGTATTTTAACTGGACGATATCTGAAAAGACTCATTCCAGCGCTACCAATGCTCTGATCATCTTTTTGCTTGGCTGGTTGCCGCTGTTGGTCGGCGGGACCGCTTTTAATCAAACCGTCCTCTCTCTTAACCTGCCTTATCTCACTCGCAATATTATGCTTTTGGCCATGCTGGGACTGGTTTCCTCGGCCGCCATTTCTATTATCTTTTTGCCTCCTCGTCCTCCCCAATTCGGACGTTTTAAGTGGATTTGGATGGTCCTGCAGTGGGTGCTTTTTCCTCTTAACTTTATCTTTTTCGGAGCGATTCCGGCGCTGGATGCCCAAACCCGTTTGATGTTCGGCCGTTATCTTGGTTTTTGGTCAACCCCGAAAGCTAGAAAAGCAAATCAGCCATACACCCACTCGAAAACTCCCGAGCGAGAGCGACGACCGAGTGGGAGCGAGGAAGTGGTGAACCCAGCAGGGCGAATCCAGGGTCGAGAGTAGGTTGTCTGGCTGGTTTGCTTTAAGGGTTACTCGAAGTGCCTTATCTTTTGAAACTGATCGAGCTGTTTTTTGAGCGGAGGATAGTTCGATAGCCCCGGATCTTCTTTGAGCAAGAGCTTGGCCTCCAGCCGGGCTTTTTTTATCAATTCCAAGTTGGTTAAAGAGGCCATGGCCAAATCCGGCAGGCCGGACTGCTTATGGCCTGTAAATTCGCCGGGACCTCGCAGTTTCAAATCTTCTTCGGCCAACTGAAAACCATCATCACATTTTTCCAGCGCTTTTAATCTGGTATTTTCAGAGCGGCTGTTTCCACCGTTAACCAAAAGACAATAAGATTGGTGCTCTGCTCTGCCGACTCGCCCCCGGAACTGATGCAATTGGGCTAGGCCAAATCTTTCTGCGTTTTCAATTAGCATGACCGAAGCGTTTGGAATATCTACCCCCACTTCTACTATCGAAGTGGAAACAAGAATATCGTAGAATCCATTTTTAAAAGCAGACATGATTTTTTCTTTTTCTTTCGGCTTCATTTTTCCATGCAGCATGGCAATTTTAAGATGAGGAAAAACTTTTTGAGAGAGTTTTTCGTATTCGGTAGTGACAGCTTTGACTTCGGCCCACAAAGAGCTCATGGTTGATTGCTTATAGACTATAGCCAATTCGCCCTCCTTTTTTCTTTTAGCCATAGTCTCTAGCCTATTGTCTATTGTCTGTGTTTCAATTCTGGGACAAATAACGAAAACCTGCCGGCCGGCTTTTATCTCTTGTTTCAAAAAGCGGTAAGCTTGAATTTCATCTTTTTTGGAAACTACTTTGGTAACGATCTTTTTTCTGTTTTTTGGCTTTTCTTTGATCAAAGAAATATCCAGGTCCCCGTAGATGGTAAGAGCCAAAGTGCGAGGGATAGGGGTGGCGGTCATACTTAATAAATGAGGAATTAGGAATTTCGAGTTATGAATTATGGATTTTTCTGATTCCTGATTCATAATTCCTGATTCATAATTCCTGAGCAGTTTCATCCTTTGCTCTACTCCAAACCGATGCTGTTCGTCAATAACCACTAAAGCCAAGTTCTTAAATTTAACGTCCTTCTGAATAACGGCATGAGTACCGATTAGTAAATCTACTTCTCCTTTGGCAATTTTTTCTTGCATGGTTTTTTTTGATAATTTCTTCCGAATTACATGACCGTCATGTAATTCGGAGCATTGTGCTTCACTTCCGGTCAGTAATCCTACCCTAATTCCTAATTCGTAATTCCCAATTCTGCTCAACAACATTTTGACGCTGTCAAAATGTTGTTGAGCGAGTATTTCCGTGGGGGCCATAAAGGCCACCTGTTTTTGCTGTCTAACAGTCTGATAGGCGGCCATTAAGGCCACGATGGTTTTGCCCGATCCCACGTCGCCGTTTAAAAGACGGTTCATGGGATACTTTTTCTCCAAATCTTTTAAGATTTCAAAGGCCGCCACTTTTTGGTCGTCAGTTAATTCAAAGGGCAGAGAGTTTACTAATTGTTTCACTGTCTCCGGTTCAAACTTGATGACCGGCGCTTTGAGTTGTAAGGCTTGCCGTCGGTTGGCGATCGATCTTAATTGAAATAAAAACAATTCTTCAAAAGCCATTCTTTCTCTAGCTTGCTCGGCTTCTTCCGGAGAGTCAGGGAAGTGAATTTTTTTAATGGCGGCGGCTAGGGGAGGAAAGTTATATTTTTCTAAAATATACTGCGGAAGTGAATCAAAAAGAGCCTGCCCTTCCGACTTGCCCTCCGAAGCTTTACTGTGTCCTTCCAAAGCCTTTGGCGAAGGAGAAGCGAAGGAGGGAGTTCCAAAGGAGTGCAGGAGAGGCTTGATTAAGAAACGAAGATATTTGGAGGTCAGACCTTCTGTTTCCGGATAAATCGGAACCAACCGAGAAGTATGGACGAAATCAGCTTGCAGCTTCTCATGGTGGGGATTGGAAAGGTAAAGGCCGTGCTTATCCAAGGCTGTTTTGCCCGAAAGGCTGACTACAGTTTGCAATGGGAGTGAATTTTCTAAATAAGGCTGATTGAACCAGACGGCCCGGACCACTCCGCTGTGGTCTTGTATAAATGCCTCGGTTACGGAGCGTCGTCGCCAAAGAGAGGTAGTTTTAATTTTGACGACCTCTCCCCGCAGAGAAACAATTTCTCCCGGCTCCCGGATTTCTTCCGCCGGCACTTGGCGACGGTAGTCTTCATAACGGTGAGGGAAGTGCCACAGTAAGTCTTTGACTGTTTCAAGGCCCAGTCTCTTTAGACGAGGCAAATTTTTAGTGCCGACCCCGACCAGTTTTTCAATGGGAGTATCTAAATTAAGCACAGCTTAATTAAATCCTAAATACAAAACACTAAATCCTAAACAAATTCAAAAATTTAAATTCAAAAATCTAAACTTTTAAATTCGAGATTTGAATTTAGATATTATTTAGAATTTCAGATTTTGAAATTAGAATTTTTAACTGTGCCCTCGTGAAGAGTCGAACTTCAATTACAGGAACCGCAATCCTGTGTCCTATCCATTGAACGACGAGGGCCTTAAATTCCCAGCTTTCGGCTGATGACTTCCACCAAAGTATCCTCGTGCCTTTCTTCCGGCAGGTATTCTAGCAGAATCTCTCTGATTTTTAAAGGGTTATCTTCACGAAGAGGAATTTTTAAGTAACCCTGATACCATTTTCTGCTTTTTAGACTTATCTCTTTGATGGACTCCGGCCGGTACTCGATCCAAAAAGATCTTAGTTCCTGGTAAGGGAAAAAGGAACGGTCAATGGCTACTCCGTGCCGGGTAATCTCCCAAAAGATAACCCGCTTTTCTTTAAAGGTGAAAATTAAAACAACTAGGGCAATTAGAAAAAAGAAAACAGCGGTTATGATATTTTTTTGGAAGAAAATATAAGCTAAACCGATGGAAATAAAAATAACGGCAATTACAACAGCCGCCGGTTTGCGGATGGCCTGTTGTTCGGGGCTAATTTCCCCCGAAATTTCTTTCGGACTAATTGTCCCCGGTCCTTTTCTTAGATCAAGAATTTCTTTCATGTGATTCATGGCGGAGGATGTAGGACTCGAACCTACAAGGGCTTGCGCCCGCCGCTTTTCAAGAGCGGTGCCTTAGCCATTCGGCCAATCCTCCAGGACTTTATATTATATCGATTTTTTAATGATTTTTCAACAATAAAAAACCTCCACCCCGAGTTGTTGCTAGACCAGAGTGGAGGCGTGATGACAAAAGAGCAGTTGGCGCAAAAGATTTACATAAATCCTTGTTCTTTTGCTATCTGTGTACCCATATCTTTGACAGCCGCCGAAAGAGGGTCTTCGTGGTCTGGATCAGGGTACATGTTTCTTCTTCTCTCCGAGTAAATCGGAGAGTTCATGGAAAGAGCAAAATTACTAAACTTCATCCAGGATTGTTTTTTTTGGAATCTTTTCACCACTTCCCGGTAAAAATCTCGCTCATGCTCGTTTAGGTCAGTAAGATCGATCACGGTGCCGTCGCTCAAGGTGTGTCTGATAACTTTTTCCTTCGGCTTTCGTTTTTTTGGCATTTATCCTCCATGCGTAACGGATGGTTTGTTCCTTCTGAACTTGGTGCTGCGCCATTAAATATAGCAAGCGGAGATGGGGCGAAAATGAAATATTTACGGCATTTTTACTGCAAACTCTTGCTTTTTTACTCGTTTCATGGTATTCTAATAATGCCAGGGACTGTAGAAGGAGGCGATGAGTTGCCTCCGGGCTTGGTTCTTTCAAACAAAAGCCAAATTTTCCCTTGGCGGAAGGAGTTTCGCCAATGTTTGGTAAGACACTCCCATGCCATCTGGGCATTATTCCGGACGGAAATGGCCGGTGGGCGAGGGAGAACAAGGTGTCGATCCGGGAGGGGCATCTGGTTGGTGCTCAAACCTCCGAATCGATAGCTCGAAATATTTTCTGGAGAGGTATTCCATATCTCTCCATCTGGACTCTTTCCGAGGCCAATCTGACCGATCGCTCATTTTTGGATGTCCACAATCTGAACAAAATTGTGGCCCAAAAGGTCGATCAGATGGCCAAGTCTCTCTGGGTATCTGAATACGGAGTTCGTATTCAGATCTTTGGAAGATGGAGGGAGCTCCTTTGTCTTTGTTCTGAAGAACGGCGCCTGATCGAATTTGCCGAACAGGTGACTAGGTGCCACAACCGGAACTTTTTAAATATCTGGCATATCTACAGTGGAAGCACTGAAGAGATCCAGAAGTTTGAAAAGTTCGCAAAAATTCTCAAACTGCATCCCGAAGTGGAGGTGACGAGCAGACTGCTCGAAAGCCTTCGTTTTGGGGCAACCCTCCCTCCGATCGATGCCATTCTGTACACCGGCCTTGGTTCGGGGGAATCCCGCTATCCGGAGCGGGTTTGGGAGCAGTATTTGGGGAGGTCTACCGAACTTCTTTTTTCTGAAAGGCTTTGGCCGGATTTTGGAGAGCGTGATCTCGATTTGGCTTTAAGAGATTATGCCTCGAGAAAGCTGGCCCAAGAAAAAAGAAAAAGAAGTAGGATTACCTAGCGGGCTTCGGCCCGCTCTTTTTTTGTCCAGTTTCCACATCCTCATGGCTAGGTTCAACAAGTAAGTGCAACACTGTAGTGTTCAGTGTATGCAACATGAGTATCAACAATTAAATAGCCCAATTAGGCCATTTATTAACTCTTATGAAAAATTTAGATCAAAAGTTTCTTTGCCCTTCTTTGATAAATCCTTTTCCTTTTCGCCAAAAAAGCCCTTTCAAATCCTAGCCGAGCGGCGACTTTGCCGCCGCGAGACAGCTTCTGTAAACTTGTGTTTTCCCATTTGGCGGGGGGTATTGAATGATATTAGAACCCATCTTACAACCTTAAATATAACCCGAATTGCTATTAGATAGAGTTCGCAATATTATTTGTCTTTAAGATGACTTCCTCGACCTCTTTTTTTGTTGCACCTTGAATATGATGATCCACAATTTTTAGTATTTCTCTAGCAAATATACACCCATACATTAACATCTGTCTATACGAACGTTTAGGATCAGAGTTTCGCATAATATGAGCAACCAATTTACCATGAGAATGTTCGCATAAAATCCGATAGTGAAAATATAGCCCTTCTGCCTGTGGTAATTTAGATTTCTGAATAAGTTGATAAAGACTTGGAAATGGGTCTATTTTATCTTCTTTTACTACCTGAATTCCAAAAGTCGGATCACTGTTTAGTCCAGCAATGGTTAGATAACTGTTATAAGTTGCTTCAACAGCTTGAGTATCCTCTTGTTTCGAAACCATATCGTCATATATTCTCTTATATATCCTTAGAAGTTCTACGTCAGCAATATAATTTTGCCCACCCCTTTTCTCATTAATATAATGCTCCAATCTAAAAGTAGTCTCGAGCATTGATCTAACTGGAAAATGAGCCATTATTCTATTACGGCTTTTACCTAGTGACATTAAGAAATCAAAATTATCCCAAAAACCATCTAATGCTCTGATGAAATATAAGAATCCAGTGTGTAGGTCATTCTTATTTTGGCGTTCGTAATCTTTTAATATTTCTAATTGTTTCTGGCCAACTTTGTACAAATTTCCCGCAACTCTAATAAATCTTGAAAGTCTTTGATCCTCACTAAGTTTTAGTAAAATATTTTCTGTCATGTCTTACTTCAATTTTTGCCTAGTAGATTGCCTAATACCCTCAAAAATAACTACAGCAATAATACTCCTTGCAAGCTTTTTTCTACAAGCACCGGGATATCCTATGGCTGAATCTTCACAACCTAACCAAAATAACGTTCCTGTAATAATAATCAGTATTTCTAAAACAAGCCAGATATTAGTTATCGTTTTACCCATTAAGTTCTATGACTTTTTCCTTTTAGCCTCATATACGTAGCTATAAAGCAATTTATTAAACGAATAATACAGGCCAACTGAGCTAAGGAAGATACTTAGGACCCCCGAACTATCGCCACAAACTTTTCGATAGAACATTTTATAGTTCAGATAGCCCTCAACATCATTAGGAAAATAATCGGTGCTTTTTGTGACGAGATTGGCACAAAAGATACCTTTTCCGAAAAACATAAATACCGAAAAGCCGAAATATATTATAAAAACAGCAACTAACACTTTCCAGAAAATCCTTGGTAGACGCATAAGATTTCCGGCATGCTTTCTATTTTAAGCAGAACTAAGTTCTACAGATAATAAAAAAGGGCAGCCGACTGGTCTACCCACTGTTCATCGAACGCCCAAAGGCAATCCGACTTGTGGCAGTCAGCCACCCGTCTTTATTCGCAAATCGAATAAGCGGGTTGGCCTCTGCCTTTAGGCATACAAAACAATGGGTAGACGGGTATAATATACCACGAAATCAGCCCAAAATAAAATTGCCCCCACCCCTCATCTTTTATACTTATTTTTCTAAATA
>Ga0209542_10005468_pt1 | contig 25326 bp, 21 predicted proteins | sample RifCSPhighO2_01_FD_184028 | JGI IMG/M metagenome (GOLD analysis project Ga0209542, IMG submission 184028) | Soil microbial communities from Rifle, Colorado - Rifle CSP2_plank highO2_0.1 (SPAdes) (version 2) | ecosystem: Environmental > Terrestrial > Deep subsurface > Rock core/Sediment ...
GAGAATTTGAAAGAATTTTTTTATACTATGCAATTATTTCCATTGAGACTTTACATTTGGCTTAATCTTGCGTTTAATGAAAAGATTAGAAATAGGTATTATACTGATGCGTGGAAGAGAGTGGGAAGTACGAAATAAACAATTATCACTGTTTGAACAACTGCTTCGTAACCCTCTTCATATAATATCTTGGATCACGAGAAATCAATTTAATAGTATTCATTTTGTTATTGCGAAGAAAATCAATAATTAACTTGGCCCTAAGCTTTCTAAGTTTTTTCTTTCCTTCTAAGAAAACTTCTTCAAAATCTTCAAATGAAATTTCTTTATCTAGAAGAAGAGGTCGTCTAGAAATATGGTGATCAAGTAAACTAAAATCCATATCATTCGAAACTGTCCCCATTTCTAATGCTTTATCCCAAAATGGAGTTCCTGGAAAAGGTGTTGCAACAAAACTCCAAATATTTGATGCTCCATTTTTTGCACAAAAATCAATAAAATTGTTTGTCTTCTTCATATCTTTAATTGTTTCTGATGGCGAACCATACATCAAACTACCATAAACTTTAAACCCCTTTTTAACACCGAGAAGAACCGCTTTCTGATTCATTTCAACTGAAACACTTCCGGCCTTAAGATATTTCAAAATTCTTTCAGAACCAGATTCAAATCCAAAATTTATTATTTTTATTTTCAACTCTTTCATTGCTTCACTAAGTTCTTCAGTCATTATGTTTGCTCTAACTGTACAAGCCATTGCATGAATTTTATCTAAGATGCCTCTTTTTTCAAACTCTATTTTAATTTCTCTTAATCTTGTTGGACTAATTGAAAACAAATCATCAAGAATATAAATAAAATCTACATTGTGTTCTTTTATTAATTTTTCTGCCACCCTAGCTGTATATTCAGGAGAATGTAATCTCATTTTTCTCCAAAACCTTGTTGTAGCGCAAAACTCACATCTGTAAGGACATCCCCTTGATGAAATTAATGGGCCACGAATTCCAACTATTGATACTCCAAGAATTTCTTCTTTTTTAAAATAATCCTTGTGAATGAAATTAAGGTCAAGCAACGGAAGCGTATCCAATTCAATTAAATCCCTCATCCCAGTAATTACTGTTTTTTTATTATCCAAGTAAACAATTCCCTTTATTTCCTTAAAGTATTTATTGTCTAATTTTCCGTATTTAAAATAAATTTCAATTAATTCTTCCAATGTTTCTTCACCTTCACCTAAAACTCCGACGTCAAAACAGTCTTTTAATGATTCTGGAAGACTTGAGATATGTACTCCTCCAAGTATAATTGGTATGTTATAATGGGATTTAATTTTTCGAGCAAGATTAATAGCTTTCATATAATCTACGCTCATAGCTGTAATACCTAACATGTCAGGTTTAAAATTTATTAATTCTTTTTCAACATCATAATAATTTTTATCAAAAACTTTAATGTTTTCATTTCTCAATCCAACTCTGTCCCTTAAATACGTCGCAAGACAAACCAATCCAACCGGTGGATCTTTCTCAGCATCTTGCTGCATTGACACAAGCGCGATTTTAAAATTATTTTTATTCATTGTAATTATCGACTCAATAAAACAGACTTACTCATTGAATATATTTTTGAGAAATCTTTATTTTTTATTAAAGTTAAGATAATTGGAATTTTGTGTTTAATTGAAAAGCCGCCTTTCTTTTTGTTCCACCAATAATCAAAACCTGCTGATGCTTCGAACATTTGTTCAAGCGTTAAATTTTTTGACGGAAAAATCGGGACTGCGCTGTGGAAATTTTTCCCGATACATGGAGTTAAGAATATGTCGTCGGTCCACCAGCCCCTTTTTTTACCTATTTCAAATATTTCTGTTCCTGGAAAAGCGACAAGGATTGAAGATGTTGTTATGTCCGGGTCAAGTTGTTCGACTACTCTTTTTTTGTTTTGTATGTTTTCTAATGATTCATGGTCACCGCCGATTATGAAAAAGCTTAGAGTTTTAATTCCTGCTTCTTTAGTTAATTTAAATGCATTGTAGACGTGTTTCATGTTGTGGGCTTTTCGGTGAAATTTTATTCCTTCAGGACTTGAGTCTTCAACGCCGTATTCTATTAGATAACAACCAGCCTTTTTCATCCAGTCTACGAGCTCTTTTGTTATGACGTTGACTTCAGAGTGGCATTGCCATTTTATTTTTTTATGTAAACCGCGTTCAATTAATAGCTTGCAGATTTCTATTGCCCTATCTCTATTTGCTGTGAAATGATCATCCATAAACATTATGTATCTTACACCATATTTTTTAACGAGAAGTTCTACTTCATCGACAACTGATACAGGATTTCTGAATCTTATTCTTCTGCCCCAAAGATTTGAAGAAGAACAGAATGTGCAGTTGTATGGACAGCCTCTTGATGAAATTATATTGCTGTGCGGGTAATTTAATAATTCTTTTGGATGATGAGCGAGTTTTGAATAACTTTTTAGGTCGAAGAATTTGTGTTCTGGAAGCGGAAGTTTGTCGAGGTCTTCTATTAGATGTGCTGATTGATTGTGGATTATTTTTTTGTTTTCCCTGAATGACAGACCTTTTATTTCTTTTAAGCCAGTTTTTTTATTTTTTTCTAAAGTGTTTAATAAATTTAAGCAGATGTATTCGCCTTCGCCTCTTACTACATAGTCAATGAAAGAATAGTTGTCCATTAGCTGTTTTGGCATTAATGTTGCGTGTGGGCCTCCGACAATTATAGGAATTTTTAATTTATTTTTTATTTTTCTAACAACATCTAAGCAAGCCATTCTTTTTGTTGTGAGCATACTTATACCGACAATGTCTGGCTTGACTTTTTCAGCAAAGGAAACGATTTCATCAACTGTTTTGTTGTTGCCTTCATAGATGATTGCTTCGTGATTATTTTCATTTAATAGGGAAGTTATATAGGCAATACCTAATGAAGGATTGTCTAAATTTTTACCAGGAGGACTTAGGAGGAGAATTTTCATTACGAAGATAAAGAAGGGGTATTTTTAAGTTTTATTGAGGAAAAGAAGGGGTTTTTAGTGAGCAATAAAAATTAAAAACCCCTCTCCTTACTATACTTATGGAAAAAGAGGAAGATGCAATCATCTTAAATAATAAATATGTTGCGAGATTCACAACATGGCTTGCGAGAGATAAACTGAATTATGTTGTTGTTGCTGTTTTGATTTTTGGGATTCTCATTAGATTGTATTATTTCAATCTTGTCGGCGAGCAGCCGCTTTGGTGGGACGAAATGGCTTATGGGAGTCTTGCGAAAAATTATGTGATGCATCAGTGGGATAGCACGCAGCTTATTATAGGAGAAACTTTAATACGACCGCAACTGCTTCCTCTTTTATGGGCGCTTCTTTTATTATTTAATCTGCCAGAGATTTATGCAAGATTTATTTTAGAATTTATACCGTCGGTTTTGTCTGTCTTTTTTGTTTATCTAATCGGCAAAGAAGTTTTTAACAAAAGAGTTGGAATCATTTCTGCATTTATTATGTCTGTCCTTTGGATTCATCTTTTTTACACACTGAGACTTTTGACCGATGTCATGGCAATGTCTTTTTTGTTCGCGAGCATTTACTATTTTATCAAAGCCGCGAAACAGGAACTGAATTACAAATATTTTTCAATTTCAATTGTCCTGCTTTCAATCAGCACCCTAACAAGATATCCTTACGGAATGTTTTTCGGTGTTTATTTTATCATGTTGATTGTTACTAAGAATTTAAAATTAAATAATAAAAAATTTTGGATTTATGGCTTAATAGGATTGATTCCTATGGCTTTGTTTTTCGGATATAATTATGTGAATTACGGCAACATTTTTCCTGCGTTTCTTGGAAGCAGTTATGTTAAAGTTGGGGGACATGCGGGTACGAGCGCGCCTTTCGCGTATTATATTACAAATTTTATTGCAACCTTCCTTTCTCCAGGAACTCAAACAGAATCTTTTGAAGCAAGCAATATATTTTTAGGATTTTTAAAATCTGTTTTCTCACTTCTTTCTATAGCATTTAGCAACCCCCTTAAATCCATTTTCCTAATTTCCTTCCTAATTGGGTTAGCAATTATTTTATCTGAATTAGTAATAGGATTTAATTTCATAACAAAAAACCAAAAACTTCAGAATCGCCTATTGCTTCTTTTAGTATTGGCTGCAATATATTCCTTTTTCATCTTTTATATAAGGGGTTCAGATGACAGATGGCTTTTGCCGACGAGCTTGTCAATTTGTATTTTTGCAGGATTTGGATTAGATTTTTTATATAAAATAATAAAAAAATATCAGAAATTAATTGCCTTAATTTTGCTTTTAGCAATTTTATTTTTTGGGGCACAGCAACAATTAAAGTATGCGGATGAATTGATTAAATTAAAGGCGACAAGTTATTTGCAGATGAAACAAGGATTTGAATGGATGAAGTCAAATACGCCAGAGGGCAGTGTCATTGTCGGCAACGCGATTCAACCCTATGTTGTTTATTATGCAGAAAGACAATACATGGATCTTCCCTCAAATGAATCTGAAAGCGATAAAATTCTCGGGGCTGATTATCTTGTAATTCATTGGTTTATTGAACAACCGCAGTATATTTTCCAATATATACAAAACAGTTCAGACAAGTGGGAACCACTGAATGCGTTTTTCTTGGATGAACAAAAACAGCAACCTGGGTTTATTGTTTTTAAGAAAAGTGGGTGATTGGTTGCTCACTCGCTTATGTTCGTGAGATTAATTGCTCAAAGACTGGCTTCGCCAAGTCTTTTCATTAGGGAAAATAGTTAATGTATATAATTTTTAATTATGTGGTGGTTGATTTTGATAAAGTTTTGTTGTGAATATCAAAACTTCCTATAAGACAAATTTCTTAGAATCGGAATTTTATAAAAAATGCCTAGTTTATCTAAGATAAATGTTTCGTCAACACAGCATCTTGCGCACACCCCTATTCTTTTTTTGAGAAGCTGTTTTCTGAAACTTCTTGCTTTTTTATTATTCCATATTTTCATAAATGGTTTTTCAAAAGCATTTCCAAAAACGATTTCATTGTCACAATATAAATCGCAAGGAACAACATAGCCATCCCAAGTTATGCATGGATTATACCATGGATAAAAGCAGGGTTTTTTGCTAAGTCTTTGCTCTTGCATGTCAGGATTTTCCAGAAAATCATCTATATTTTCTATATTGATTTTTATTTTTAATTGCTGTCTTGCAATTTTCAAATCTCTTTTTACTTTTTCTATTTCTTCTTTTTTTATTTCCCTTTTGTTTTTATTTTCTGCTGTTCCAAAAGAAATAGCGACGGTTCCGTTAACAACTTCAACTCCAAGCGATTCTGCAAACTTAAGAAAAGGGATAAGGTCTTTTACATTGTCTTTTTGCAAGACAAAAAATAATTGTATTTGGGTTTTGCTTTTCATGAAATTTCTGTAACTGACAAGATTTTTTAGATTTACGATAACTTTCTCGAAATTTGCGCCTTTCCTAATTGACTCATAGCTTTTTTTAGTCATGCCGTCGATGGAAACTGAAATGAATGATGGATTTGAATAAATTAATCTTTTGATATTTTCTTTATTCAGTAGAGTAGCGTTCGTGTCTATCTTGACTAAACTGCCTTTTTTTCTAGCATATCTTATTATTTTGTATATTTCTGGATTCATAAATGGCTCGCCAAGTCCTGTGAGATTAAGGTAAGGAACTCTAATTTCATCGAATATTTTCTTGAAATTTTCGAATTTTAGTACGCCCCTTTTTCTTGTTAAACCACTTGTTAAAGGACACATGACGCATTTTAAATTGCATAGGGTGGAACTTTCGAATTTTACCTTAAATGGTTTTCCTGTTTTTGGTCCAGAAATAAACGCGTACCAAATATTTGACAAAACCCTAAGTGGTCTTTGCATAAAAACCTTGCTCATTGAAATATTTTCATAAATAGCCATTTTCTTCTCCATTAGGTAATTTTTTTGGGTTATATCCGAAATCTTTTTTTGCTGGTTCGATGTCTGCTAAAGAACCCTGAGTTAAGTTTTTAATTTTGTCCTTGCTGAGTACACTTGGCAAAATTGTCGCAATCATTTTGCAAATAAGTACTGGAAAATGGATATTTGGTTTTTTGATTTTCAGTTCTTTTTTTAATTCATTTACTAAATCGACAAAATACATTTTTTCTCCTCCGACAATATCGTATTCTTTTTTGTCTGTTTTCTTATTTTTAATACAAACGATTATTGTTTCTATAATATCGTCTACATTCACAGGAATTACAATATACCTTCCATTTCCAATAATTGGTGTCAAAAAAGGGATTTTTTCCAAGTAGCCAATTATAAAATTGAAACCGGTGCTACCTTTTCCATAAATCATTGTTGGCCTTAAAATCGTATAATTTAATTTAGAGTTTTTAACCTGTTCTTCAACCAACTTTTTGGTTTTACCATATTCGTCTGGGTAGTTTCTTTTTGCAGCCATTGAGCTTAACAAAATGATTTTTTTGATTTTCTTCTTTTCACAAATTTCTAATAAATTATTTGTCATTGTGATATTTTCTGGATAATTTTTTGACAGCGCCAAATGAATAACAATATCATTCTTTTTTATAATTTTATCAAGGGAACTTAAATCCATTAAATCTCCCAAAACAAAATTTTGGCGGTTGGTTTTTCTTCTTGATAATACTGAATAGGTGTAATTATATTCATTATTTATCTGTTTAACCAAATTCTTACCGACGAATCCTGAACCGCCTGTGATAAAAAGGTTTGTTTTTTTCATCTTATGAAATTAGGTACTCCCTTAATTTAAATGTAAATCTGTTGTTGATGGTGTTTTCAAGGAATTTTTTGTACATTCTTTCTCTTAAAAAATATTTTTGCTGGTTTAATACAAATTTAATTTGCTGTATAAGATTTATTCGATAAAATGTTGAAAACAATGTATTTGTTGGAATTCTTGAAACATTTATGTCTTCGCCGAGCACGCCAAAGCCAGACCATTCTTCCAGTTTTTTTGGGACTTTGTCAATTTTTCCTTCTTTCAAACACAAATCAAAATATGGTGTTCCTGGCATTGGGCGATAAGCCTGTATCAAATTCTCGTCGGCAGGAATTTTCTTTATATACTCCAGTGTTTTTTTTAATTCGTCAATAGTTTCAGTTGGATGGCCAAAAATGTAAGCGTTGGTAACAAAAATTCCATGGTGCTGCAGTCTTTTAGCTATTTTTATTGCGCGATCCAATTCTACAACTTTTCCATTCATCATTTGTATTCTTTTTGAGCCAGATTCTATTCCCAAAAGAATTTTTTTACAATTATGTTTCGCAATTAAATCAACTATTTCTTCGTTTATCATTGAATATCTCGTCGAAGTATTCCATTTCAGATTTTTTATACCAGAGTTTTTGACTGCTTCACAGAATTTTTTTGCATATCCTGGAGAGATTAAATGCAGGTCTTCGCCCATATCAAGAGAATTAATCTTCTTTTTTGTTAATTTTTGAACAAATTTCAATTCTTCAATCGCCCTTTGCGGTTCAGCGATTCTGTAACATCCTAAAAATTGTTTTACGTTTTTATTGCTGTTGTGGCAAAAACCGCAGTTGAATGCACATCCCCTTGTTGTGCAGATTGGCAGAGAATTGTTTTGGTCTGGAAAATATCTATCTACATTATCAAGCAAATCCCATGACGGCAATGGTAGTTTTTTAAAATCAACAAATTTTTTTTGTGGGGGAAACAAGATTATTTTTCCGTCTTTTTTAATGCCCGCACCAAGAACTTTTTCTGTTTTACCTTCAAAATAGTTTAATATATCTTGAATTGTGTATTCGCCTTCACCAATACAAACAGCATCTATATTTTCATTTTCAAGAGTTTGCTCAGGTAAAATTGTCGGGTGTGGGCCACCCCATATGACTGGTTTGCCTAATTTTTTGGCAATTTTGCTGATTAGTAAAGCTCTTGGAATAACTGGGCCTGTCAAAACTCTTACTCCAACAACAAAAGGGTTGAATTTTCTTATACAATTTTCAATTTCTGACTCGTTCAGTTCTTTTCCAGAATAATCTTTTATCCTCACATTATATTTGCCCCTTATTGCTGAAGCCAAATGCATCAGGCCTATCGGAGGGTATATCGTAAATCTTGCTCCTGGCTCAAATAGTAAAACTCTTTTCATAATTATGACGTGTAAATTGTCTTTAAAATATTTATGTAGATTATTTAGTGGATATTCTTTCATTTAAGTAAATTAAGAAGGTTAGATATTTCAATACAGGGACAAAAAGCCATTGCGTTTTCCTGTTTTTTATTGACTTAAAATAAGCTTCTGCGAGCATTGGAAAAATAGTAATTATGTTAAATAAATTCTGGATAAATTCTCTTCTTTCCAATTTTGTCTTCGGAATCCAGGAAAATTCTCTATTTTTTTCAGTGTATTCACCGCCCCACTTTTTTTTCTTTTTGATAAAATCTAAAAGTCCTTTTATTGCGCTGTGATGAGTAAAAGCTTTTTTTGGAATTGCTATTTTTGTGTAACCTTTTTTTACCAGTTTATACAGCGTATCTATATCTTGAATATAACCCCCGACATCTTTCAATGCGCTTAGTCTATAAAAAAAACAATTTCCTCCTGTGACAACTAAGTTATCGGTTTTCAAATTTAAAACAAAGTAGTCTTTTTTATTTTCAAGAAAGGGGTTTAATTTATTTGTGTTGACTAAATAATCCAATGACCTGTATGCGACAAAAGGGTCTGTTCCAATTAGAGCAATTGTTTTATTTGTTAAGGAGTCGCGAGCGTCTAAGTAAAGTCTGCAAGCTGAGCCAAAAATTTCTTTTTCTTCAAATGGTTTAACGAGTTCGGCTAAGCAATCTTCACCGATTAGTTCATTGTCCTGATCAATTATACCAAAAATCGCCCCCTTGGATTTTTTAAAACCCAACCATTTACCTTTGCCATAACCTTCTGGAAGTTTTTCGGGATTTTTTATAAGTTTTATTTCCTTATGTTTATTTTCATAATCCTTTAAAATATTTAATGTTTTTTTATTGCTTCCGCCATCAATTAATAAAATCTCTATTTTTTCTTTGAGTTTTTGATTAAGAATACTATTCAAACATCTCTGTATTAATTTAGGGGAATTGTATGTGCAAATTATTATGCTAATATTAATTTTCATTTTTAAGGTCCTTTAATGTTACATATCCTGTAATCATCCCAATTCCATAACTTAAATGTAAAAATAAATATATAAATGGCAAAATAAAAAATCCAAAAAAGGTTTTATTTTTTATGGAATCGTATAGAGAGAATATTAACGCGAGAAAGATGTAGGCAATCATCGGAATTAAAAAAATAAGATTTATCGACGAGAAAAGAGGCAAAAAAAGAAAATAAATTAAGAACAGCATTGGAATTAGAAAAACAATTTTCGTTTTTCTGCTTATTTTATTTTTTTGGGGACGGGTAAAACCATAATTAAAAACCTGCTCGCAAAATTTTGAAAAGTTGGGCCGCCGCTTGTGATAGATAATTATGTTTGGAGTATATGCAATCTTTAAACCATTATCTTTTGCTCTAAAAATAAATTCAGGATCTTCTCCTGGCCACAACCTTTTATCAAAGCCCTTGATTTTTTTGAAGACATTTTTTTTGACAATTAAATTTGCTGATGTCAAAACGGTTTCGTCTGCGTCTAAAATTATTTTTCCCTGCTTGTATCTTTTGCTGACATTGAATGCCCCAAAATATGATGTCAATGCTATTCCTGAAATCTTTTCAAAGAAAGTGCTTTTTTTTGGAGTTAACTGCGGGCCTCCGACGATATCAATAAAAGGATATTCCTTAAAAAATTTTCTGACGTTTTTCAAGTAGTCTTTTTCTATATAAGCGTCATCGTCCAAGAAAATAATTGTTTCCCCTTCTGATTTTTTAACTCCTTCGTTTCTGTTTTCTGAGGGATTTTTTCCTGCCTGAACAATAATTTCAAAATTCTTTTTTGAATAATCTTGATTCTTTAAACATTTTATTATTTCAGCATTTCTGCCTGGTGCGATAGGTATTATTATAGAAAATTCCATAATTAAGCGACAAGAAAATTATTTATAAAGAAAGTTGTTTTTGAATGACTATATTTGCTTATGAAACAAGTTGAACCATATTTTTTGTAGGAATTTTAATGGCCCAAGAATATTTTCGAATGGGGAAAATATTAACCTCAATCTTAAAACGCCGGAAAACATTTGTAAAGGGGCTTTGATTAAGTTGAGTTTTGATTCTTCCTTATCCTGCCAAATTGTTGGGAATTCTTTAACCTTATATTTCCTTTTCTTACAAAGATATAATAAATTAACATCAAATGCCCATTCAGTTAAACTAAGTTCAGGGGTTATTTTTTGCAGAACAATTCTTTTGAATAATTTGGCTCCGCATTGCGTGTCCCTAAATCTGAAAAGGAAAAAACTCCGAACAACAAAATTAAATCCTTTATGAGTTATTTTTCTTTTCAATGAGAAATTTGCCCTGCTCTGCTTCAGCGCCCTGCTTGCGATAATTCCGTCGTAATTGCGGATGTTTTTTACTAAATCAAAAAACGATTGCGGTGAAGTCGCCATATCAGCATCGACAAAACCGATTAAATCACTGTCTCTTTTCAAGGAATCTTTGAATCCTTCTATTATTGCAAAACCTTTCCCCCCTCTTTCAAAATCTAAAATTTTGATTTCATTAAATTTACCTTTTATTTTTTTGGTGATTCCTAATGTGTTGTCAGAACAATTATTTAAAACAACGATAATCTCAAAACCAGCAAGCTCTTTGTTTTTTACTTTTTCCCTAAGAAATTCTGAGTAACTTATCAAGGTTTTTTCTATTCTTTTTTCTTCGTTATACGCGGGAATTATTATGCTTAATTTGCTCATGTTTTGCTGTTCTTAGTAAAAATAAACTGCCTATAAACATTATTATATTAGAAACCATAAACGCAATTATATATTCTTTTATTGAGTTGCGGAATATTGATAGAAGGGTGATTTCTATTATTAAGTAAGTGAATAAAAAGTATGATTTTTTGAGTCCGCCTATTGAAAGTTTGTAGAGAAAAATGAAATTGCTCATGGCTAAAAGACTGAATGCAATGGCAGAATAAATTAAGAATGGAGCGACGCTGAGGTATTTGGTGCCGTATAAAATGCCTACGATTAATTCCGGAAACAGAAAATAAAGCAAAATCGCGGCCACGCACAATCCGGTTATAACAAGGAATGTTTTTTTGAAAATTAATAAGGGGTTTTCGTTCTTGTCATACTTTTCAGAGCTTAGAGGAAACATGACTTTGCTAATTGACATTGTTCCGAAGTAAATCATTTTTCCCAACATAGACAATACTGCATATTGTCCTGCCTTTTCTGCAGAAAAAAATCTTTTTGCTAAAATAACGTCGATGCCGAACATGAGGAGGATGACGAACATTGAAATAAAATATGGGACGCTTTCCAAACGAGCGTCTTCAAAATCCGCCTTTTTTTCTTTTGATTTTAGAATTTTTCCATTAAACTCGAATGATACAATAAATCCGATTAAGACGCTGAAAATAGCGCCATACATTGCGCCGAAGACCCCAAACCCCAAATATACAAATACCACTGCAATCAATAATTTCAAAACAGATTCTGTAATCATTCCATAACCAAGCAAACTGAATTTTTTTCTGCCCTGCAAAACTCCTCTAACGACGGGAAGAGAAAAACTTCCAAAAATCATGACATTGGCTAAAACAAAAAGCCAAAAATTAATTGGTAAAAAATAAGCTAAAATTTCTGCTAAAATTATTCCAACTCCGAACAAAAAGATTGAAACTATAAATCCTTTTTTTAACCCCCTCAACATTAAATTTTTTATTTTTCCGTCTTGTTTTTTTAGATTAAATTTTGCAGTGTATCTTGCGACAAGATTCTGAAGTGCTTCTGTCGGAACGCCATAAATATACATCAATGAAAATAAAACCGCCAACACACCATAGTCTGCCGGTCCAAGCTGCCTTGCCATAATAAAATGAAACAAAAAACTAAAGAAAAAATAGATATTCATCATCACAAATAAGACAATTGTTCCCCGTCCAAGCTCGCTTGATAAATGTTTTTTTATGTTTACCATTAACTGAAAATATATGATTTAAATAAAAATAAAGAAATTAGAATTATTAAAATTTGGAAAGCGTTTATCAAATAGACGACGTCTTGTTCGTAAACTTTGTTCTTGAATTTTTTTAATATTAATATTGAAAGGTGTGTTAAGCTGTATATTTTTTTGTATGGTAATTCTAAACTGCCGTCTTCGTTAGGAATTGCAAATGATTGTTTTTTTAATCCTCCCCGGAGTTTTAATCCTGTTTCAAAAATATACGGTATAAAAACAAAGACAGCGATTTTTTCGAAGTTTCCGAGTATTGCCATTATAGCTACTAATGCTCCGACAGAATATGTTAATATATCTCCTGGAAAAACGGCTGCGGGAAATTTGTTGAAAATGTAAAATCCGACGAGGGCAGCAACCATGCACAAGCCGACTATGGCGAGCCAGGGCGAACCAGTAATGTATGAAATGTAAGATAAAAATCCCAATATGATAATTCCCTGGCTTGTTTCCAATCCATTGAAGCCTGCTAAAAAATTATATGTTGCGGTTGCGCCGACAATTCCGAAAGGAATAAAAAATAAAGGGTACCAAATCCCCAAATTAACCTGGTTAAAAAAAGGCAGATTTACATCATGATGGCCCGCGTTTATTACAACTAAAGGAATTGAAGCGAAAAAAATCAGAAATAATCTGAATCGCACTGACAAACCTCCATTTTTCCAGCCGAGCAAATCATCTGTCAAGCCGACAATTGCTAAAATTAAGATTGAAGATAATAATGCGAAAATTTCCAGATTAAATGACTTGACATTAAAAACAAATACTTTCAGTGCAACATAAATGAAAACTCCCAGAACGAATGATATCACGACGATAATTCCACCAGAGGAAGCTATGTTTTTTGGATGCGAGAATTTGTTCATGTCTTCCCAGAGCAAGCCGGTTTGACTGCATTTCCTAATCCACTTCGGGATTATTATAATTGTTAATAGTAATGAAATAAAAATCGGGATTAAAAGTAATGGTTCCATTTTAGCTGATTAAAGCGACCAAGACAGGTATTTGGAAGAATCTCTGTCGAGATATTTCTGCACGAACTCCTCGTCGCCAACATATTCTATTTCCCAGATTTTTATCGGACCTTGAACGCCGTTGAAATAAACAAAGTCTGGTAATTCCATTCCCTGGGAATTTAGGCTTTCTATAATAAGGTTTTGTTCAGTGTGAACTAATTTAAAATTAGGGAAATTATTCAATGGGTCTCCTAAAATGTAAACTTGAGACAACATACCTCTCATTAATCGAGGTGAAATAAACATTGCGGCGCCAATTGGATTTGTGTTGATGCCCTGATTTTGCTGATATATTGTTGGATATACGAAAGCGGTTGCGTTAATTCCTGATTTGAAATCAAGGAATTCTCCGTTGACAGAAATGTAACGCAGGTTAATATTATATTGGACGCCCTGATAAACCATTATCACGTAGGGTTGTTTTAATATAACTCCATCTTTGGAATTTTCGTATGATATAATAATTGCTCCAACTCCTGCTGAACCTCTTGGGAGAAAGATTTCTTTTCCGTCTTGTTCAATAACTAAATCTTCGTCGAGCCCAATTCCCCCTTTATAAAAATGAGTTGTAGTATTCTGTGTTTCTTGTGTTTGTCCTTCATCTAATAAAAAAGTTCCGATGTAAGAAAGACGGTCATAGTTCTCGTCGCTTCCGATTTGAGAGAACGCGCCGTATTTTCCAATATCTGATGAATCAATTAAGAAATGGGTTACATTGTGGTTGTAAAGAAATTCTAGGGCGTCGTGCTGGTTATCTCCTGTCAATACCAATCTTCCCATAAAATAATTCCAGAATACAACTGCATTCCCGCCATCCCCTACTGTTGCTCTTTCACCTATGCTTTGAACCCAATAACCATAGTCCCACCAATGAGCGAAGACTGCGTCTTTTGGAGTTTCTTCACGAACCCAGCTCATTGCTTTTTGCCATTGCTGGTTGTACGCAGATGGGACAAAACTGAATGCATCTCCTCTTATTTGCTTATAATACCCATCGCCAATCCCAGGAATTCCGTAGAAACTATATATTGACAAAATTAGTACAAAAATCGCCAATGCTCCAAAAAACAATTTGTAAGTGGTGTCTTCAGATTTTATAAACCATCCCACTAATTCAACAATTAGGAACCCAACAAAGATTGGAACAACTGGGCCCAGCATCATAATTAACCTCACTGCGCCTCTTGCACTAAAAACAGCGAGGATAAATAAAATGAAAAGCAAGATGTATTCGTAATCTATTTTCTCAAAACTATTGTCGCCTTTTTTGTAATAATTCAGATAAATTTTTCCTGCTAAAAAAACAAACAAAACAAATGCGCCATAATAAACAAATTTGCTGATAAAACTTTCTCCATTAAATATGCTTGATTCTGAATATCTTGAAAAAATCATTGCAAACAAAAGCAATGTATACGCTATAGTTAAAATCCATGCATCTTTTGATTTTATTTTGTCAAGCATTTTCCTAAATAAAATAATTGAGCCAGCTAAAAAAAGCCAAAAGAAAACAGGAATATTTTTGTAAAATGGGCCGAAGCTTCCCCGCCATTCTGTAAAAAATGGCTGCCTGTTTTCAGCGACGGTTGTGTTCCATCTTCCCATAACTGGCCTGAATGTGCTTTGGTGTATATTTTTTAATTCACCAAGCACATAATTTGGTCCAAATAAAGTTGTTGAAATAATAACTAATAAAATTAATGCGATTATAATAGATGTAATAGTCTTTGGCAGTTTTAATTTATTTAGAAATTTATTTTCAGATATTTTGGTGTTCCATAAAATAAAATGAATAATAAAAATAAATAAAACAATGAATGAAATGCTTACTCTGATTGATATTAGAAAATCAATTAAACGGGCATTTGTAAATAAAATGAGTATTGAAGAAAAAGATAAAACCCATAAAAGATAAACAATCAGTTCTTTTTTATGAATTTTATTTAAGATAAATGCAAAAAAACTTGCGAGAGCAATTGTGATGTAAATATAAAAAACTCCCCCCCAAATCATAGACATTGCGGCAGTTGAAATTCCGGATAAAACTCCGAGAATTACTGCTGTTTTAATTGATTCAGATTTCCATGCTTTCAGGAATAAATAAAAAGATAAAAACATAAAAAAGAATGCAGCAGATTCTTTTTCCGGAATTCCGGCAATGGTTCTAGAAAGAAATACCGGCATTACTATCATAAAAAAAGTTGATATCAAAGAAATAATATTTGCTTTTATTTTGCTTTCTTTTGATTTACGAATAAAGATTTCCCTGACAAAAAAGAAAAATATTATAATTGTTAAGACAAACATTATGACTGGAAATAATGCTGCTGCGAATGTCACTGTTGTTCCATCGTAAAATACGCCTGAAACATGATATGTCCAATCAATCATATAAGGCAAAAGTATTGTTTTGTCGACGATTGCGAACCCTAATGGAACATTTCTCATATAATCTACTTTTGGTAAGGAGCCGTTTTCAACAATTATTTTAGCGTATCTTTCAAAAAGCCATGGATCTAAATCCGGACCGAGTGTCCAGCTATTTGTTGTTATGTCCCATAAACCAGGAGTGCCAGAAAATGCTTTTCCAGGATTTAATAAAAAACCTGAAAAAGAAACAGGTCCTCGAGTGTGGTCTTGCATTGGCAATGTTCTAATATAAATTCCTAAAAGAATTGCAATAATCAAGAAGAATGTAACCCAAACTTTTGGCTGTATTAAAAAATTAATTATTTTCTTCTTTCTGATTTCTATTAATTTATCATCATGAAAAACATTCATTTCTGCGGACTTGTCTTCAATAATTTCATTTTCTCTTTTAATTAAATCATCCATGTTTTTTTGAGATATTGGCGATATATAAAGATTTCTTAGTTTTTGTATATTGGATGAGAACTAAGGTATAAGATCATGACCTATATCCCTTTCCAAAAATTTCGAGATATGTTATTATCATTTTTCTCGATGGAAAATCCTGCAATTTTAAGCAGGTTGATTGTCAAGCTAACTCAAGGGAAGGATTAGTGTAAGGAGAACCTTGGTGCCCCTCAGTGCCTTACAGATTTGAAGTCGCAATAAATTTTCGAATGAAGTGCGAGAATTTACACGAGTAGACAAATTTTGAAGAATAATAAATCCAAGTGTGGGCTCGAGTTGAAATAATTTTCGGTAGCCCTTCGACATATGTCAGTTGCTTATACAAATGAGAACTAACCGTTAGGTTTTTAAAGTAGTTTTAATTAAATTATATATGGAAAAAAGAGGTATGAGCACAACAGCTGTTATCATTATAGCAATATTGATAATAGTGGTGCTTGTTTTTGGATTTGGAATTGGAAAGACCGGAAAAGCGACAGAGACAAAAGAAACAGATGGAGCAATCTATGGACCTGTTGAACCTGGTTACAGAGATTATTCAGACTGTAAGTATGCCGGTGTGAATGATGGATGGGATGTAACAAGAAAGAGCGAGGTAACTTATAAATCGATAATATCAGGTACAGCTGAAAGAGCAGTGGATGTTTGTATGAGCTCTGAATCAGTTAAAGAATACCATTGTGTCAAGATTAACGATGGAGTATTTCTACAATCAAAAAATGTTGCTTGCCCCACTGGACAAAAATGTTATGACGGTGTTTGTCTTAAATAAGAAATTTTAATATTTTTTATTAATATGCTTATTGAAAAAGTGGAGCTAATATGTTGAAGACGCTTTGAAAGAAGCGTTGAAGAGGAAAAAATAAGATGGTTAATTCTGTTGAACAAATGGCTATGCAAATTGTGAAGGGTTATGAAATAAAACAAGGTAGAAATCCTAAAGACGTAAGTAAAGATAGATGTGGTTTTGATATTAAATCTGATGATAGATATATAGAGGTTAAGGGGCAATCAAGTAAGAGAGCGGGGTGGTTTTGGATAAATAATTCTATTGTAAGAAATTTAGGAAAAAATCTTGCTAATTACTGGGTTTATATTGTTTATGACATAAAAAACCAACCTAAATTAAAAATACTTGAGCCCGATGTAATATTCAAACATTTACATATTGATACTTTATTTTTATTAAAAACTGCTGTAATAAATGAATTTGGAAAAGATGTAGAAATTTGAATGTATTTAATAAAAAATTTCTGTCCGATAAATCTTACTTTTCATATACTATTCGGACAATACAAATAATAAAAAACATTTTTATACTCAATTCTCCTTAATTTATTATAAAAGAGGAAAATGGCGATTGAAGGAATATTTTTGCAGTTTGCAGTGATTTTGCTAGTTGCGTTTATAGTGTCTTACATAATCCGGTTGTTTAATCAGCCGATTATTGTTGGTTATATTATTGCGGGCGTGATAATAAGTCCGTTTATCCTCGGTTTTGGCGGTGCTTCCACTGAAATAATTGATGTTTTTTCCAAGTTTGGAATTGCGTTTTTGCTGTTTATAGTTGGTTTGCATTTGAATCCAAAAGTCATTAAAGAAATTGGGTTGCCTTCATTGGTTATTGGATTGATCCAAATGGCTTTGACTTTTGGTTTGGGTTTTGTTATTGCATTGTATGTTGTCGGCTGGGATGTTGTGGCTTCGGCATATGTTGGTGCGGCGTTGATGTTCTCTTCTACAATTATTGTTATGAAATTATTGTCAGATAGGTCTGAATTGGATTCTCTTCATGGAAAGATTGCGATTGGAATTTTGATTATCCAGGATTTGGCTGCGATTGGAATTTTGATTTTTGTTTCATCTACTGGAATGATTGATGGTTCAACCTCTTGGGGAATGTTTGCGCTGCAGAGTTTGTTAATTGGTGGTGGATTGCTTTTTGCGACTTTAATTGTTGGGTTTTTTATTTTGCCGTTTGTTTTGAAGTCGGTTGCAAAATCGCAAGAATTATTGTTTTTGTTTTCGATTGCGTGGTGTTTTTTAATTGCTGCTCTTTTCAGTTTTTTTAATTTTTCTATTGAAATTGGCGCGCTGCTTGCTGGAGTTGTTTTGTCAATAAGTCCTTACAGCACCGAGATAAGTGCGAAGATAAGACCGTTAAGGGATTTCTTTTTAGTGTTGTTTTTCATAATCCTTGGATTGCGAATTCAATTAGATAATCTCGGGAATATTTTAGTTAATGCTGTGCTTTTCTCTTTGGTTGCTTTAATTTTCAAGCCGATAATTTTGAGTGCTTTAATGGCAATGTTTGGGCATACAAAAAGGAACAACTTCCTTGTTGGAACAACGCTTGCGCAAATTTCCGAGTTTTCTCTGATATTGCTGACATTAGGTTTGAGTGTTGGACATTTGTCAAAATATGGAATAGAAAATAATGAAGTTATCTCGACTATAACACTAACTGCTGTGATTACCATTACCTTATCAACTTATATGATAATTTATTCAAAGAAAATTTATAATAAAATATCTTCGACATTTCTTGTGTTTGAAAAAAAATCTGCTCAAAGGAAAAACGAAAAGAAGAAAAAATATGACGCGATTTTGTTTGGTTATAACAGGATTGGTTACGGAATTTTAAGGAGTTTGAAAAAGATTAAGAAAAATTATGTTGTTGTTGATTTTAATCCAGAGACAATTGAGAATTTGTCGAAGCTGAGAATTCCTGCGTTATATGGAGATGCTTATGATTCTGATTTGATAAATGATTTGCCGTTGAATGATGTGAAGTTGGTTGTTTCGACGATTCCAGATTTTGAGACTAATTTGCTGCTTGTTGAAAATATTAGAATGATAAATAAATCTGCGATTGTAATTTTGAGAGCGCATTCTGTTAAAGACGCTCTTGATTTGTATGATAAAGGCGCTTCTTATGTTTTGACTCCGCATTTTTTAGGAGGACAATATATTTCAAAAATGATTGAAAATTCAGAAGTTAGAGCTGCTGAATATAAAGAAGAAAAAGAAAGGCATATTGAACATTTAAAGAGCATGATTGAAAGAGGAATTGAACATCCAGAGGTTGAGAAAAACTAAAATGAAAATTGCAACACATTCAGGAAATTTTCATGCAGATGAAGTTACAGCAGTCGCCATATTAAAATTAATTTATCCAAAAGCAAAAGTAATAAGAACAAGAGATGAAAAAAAATTAAATGAAACTAACATAAGAGTTGACGTCGGAAGAAAATATAATCCTAAAACAAAAGATTTTGACCATCATCAAAAAAGTTTCAAGTTAAAAAGAAAAAATGGGGTTCCCTATGCCTCTGCAGGAATTATATGGAAACATTATGGTGGAAAATTAGCAAAAAGCAAAGAAAGTTTTGAATATATAGATAAAAAAATAATTCAAGGAATAGACGCTGAGGATTTAGGAATTAATTTAGAAGATAAAAATAATATATATCATTATACAATATCAAAGATTATTTATTCATTTTCTCATGATAGAACAAATGCATGGATAATAAACAAAAATTTTAATGAGGCAGTAAGAATTATGGTAAAAATCTTAAGTAATGAAATAACTCATTTAATTAATATTGAAAAAGATAAAAAGAGGGTTTTATTTGAAATAAAGAAATCCAATGGAGATTATATTGTTTTTGATCCACCAACTCCTTCTTGGAAAGAAACTGTTATTGAAAAATCAAAGATTAAATTTGTGATATTCAAATATTCTGGGGGAGATTGGTGGTGTTCCTTTGCTGTTCTAAAAGAATTAGATAAATTTGAAAATAGAAAACTATTCCCAAAAAAATGGGCGGATTTAACAAATGAAAAATTAGCCAAAGTGAGTGGTGTTAAAGATGCATTATTTTGTCATAAAGACAGATTTATTGTTACTGCTAAAAGCAAAGAAGGTGTAATTAAATTAACAGAATTGGCTTTAAAAAAATGAAAATTAATTCAAAACTTTTATTGAAACCTGAAGATTTTAGACCTTCAGTTAAGAATTGGATTGTCAAGGGCATTCTTAATCCTGGCGCTATGAGACTGCCTGACAATAAAATTATGCTTTATGTCCGGGTTGCCGAATCTGCGGGAATCGAGCATGAACAACTGAAAAAATGCCCGATGATTACCTCGTCGAGAAAATCAAAATTTAAATATATTGATGTTGACGGAAAAAATCCGCTGAAGATAAAAGAAAATAAAATTGTGCTGGTGAAAGATGTCTGCGATGTTAAGCTGTCGCATATTTCGCATTTCCGAAGAGTAATTTTAGGTAGGAACGGATTTAATATTGAAAAAATTGAGCAAAAGCCGATTTTTAGCGGAACGCCGATTAGCAGCAACCTCGGTGTTGAAGATCCCCGCATTGTAAAAATGGAAAACAGATATTTTATGACTTATGTCGGAGTTTCATTGAAAAATGGAATCTCATCTTATATGGCGACTTCTAAAGATTTGAAAAATTGGGAGAGAAAATGGATGATTTTTTCTGAGCAAGACAAAGATGTTGTTTTGTTTCCAGAAAAAATAAATGGAAAGTATGTGGTGCTTCATCGTCCTGAAACTTCATTCAGCAATTACAAGCCGGGCATTTGGCTGTCTTATTCACCAGATTTAATTCATTGGGGAGAAGACAAAATTTTAATGCGTCCTCGAAAAAACAGCTGGGAACAGGAACGAATAGGCGCTGGACCGCCGCCGATAAAAACAGACAAGGGATGGCTTTGCATTTATCATGGAGTGAAAATCAAGAAAAAAATTAACGAGATTAATGGAAAAGAAGAAGAGTATAGTATTTACAGCGCTGGTGCTGTTTTACTGGATTTGAAAAAACCAGAAAAAATTTTAGCTATTTCACCAAAAGACAAGCCATTGTTTGAGCCTTCGCATGAGTTTGAGAAAGTTGGGTTTATGAATAATGTAATTTTTCCGACGGGAATTGTTGAAACTTTGGATAAAAAATCAGTCCTGTTATATTGCGGCGGAGCTGATACAGTTACAGTTGTAAAGAAAATTTCCTATAAAAATATTTTTGATAGCATGGAGTGATATTAGTCTTTTATTAGAAAGATTTAAATATATTACATGTAATACACTTATATGGCAGACGAGACAATAATATCCCTAAGGATAGATAAATCACTTCATCAGAGTATGAAATTGCATAATGAAATTAATTGGAGTGCAGTATTAAGAAAATCTATCTCTCAAAAAATAAATCAGATGGAAGATGTCAATATGAATAAGTCAATAGAGGCGGCAAAAGGAATGGAACGTATTAGAAAGTCTGGTGTTTTTTCTGGAGGAAAAAAAGCTGAAGAAATTATAAGAGAATGGAGAGACAAAAGAAGATAATTGATGCATCTGTTATTGTAAAGTGGTTTATTGTTGAAGAAAAAACCAAAGAAGCGCTAAAAATTCAAGAAGAACATATTCAAAATAAAATTGATCTTATTGTCCCAGAAATAACATTTATTGAGGTCATTAATGCACTAAAATATAAAAAGAAATCTGATAAATATTTATTTGAAGCTAATTCATATCTTTGGAATTTTCAATTTCACATAGAAAGAATAAATCAATTTATATTAGATAAAGCTATTGAATTAAGTATCAAATATAATTTGTCTCTTTACGATGGAATTTATGCCGCCCTTGCACAAATTAATGGCTGCGAGTTAATTACAGCAGACGAAAAACTTTCAAAAATTCCGCAGGGGAAAAGGTTGTGATTATTTCTTGTATAACTCTTCATCTTCTTTTAAATCGTTCATTGCATCTAAAAACATACTTCCTGCTTTTTTTAATTTATTTGATTTCTTTTCATAATAAATGTATTCGTCATTATCTTGTTTTTTGAGTATCGTTGCTTTCATCATATAGAAATCTGGATGTGGAATTGTTTTTTCTGATATATCTAAACAAGCATTAATTAATCTCAATGCTTCATCAAACTTTGAATTAGAATACATTAATTGGGCTTTGTAGAAATATACGTGGGGATTGTTATTATCAAATTTTAATAATTCTTCAATTTTAAGAGAAGCGTCATTATATTTCTCTTGAGCAAAAAGACACTCAATATGTAAACCCCTAATAATTTTAATAAATTCTTTATCGAGAAATTCTTCATGTAACAACAAAAAATTAATATTATCCTCTGATTCTGTAAACTTAAAATCTTCCATTAAATCATTTATACAATCTAGAACAATGATAAGAAATTCTCCTTGCAGCATTTCTTTTGGTTCAATCCAAAATTTTTTAAGAAATTTGTCGGTTCTCTTTTTATTCAACTTTCTGGCTTTTTCAACAAAATCAATGTAATGTTTATCGTTCCAAAGATAAAGATGATTGGCTAGTCCAATAACAAAATCATAATTATCATTATCTGTTTCATATGCCTCTTTCATATATTTCAATGCCATGAACATATTGCCCTGAGAGAAATACCTTTGTGATCTATAAAACGGAATAAAATGTTTTAAATCACCTGATTGACGTTTATCTAATTTCTTTAAAATGGATTCAGACTCATCAAATCTATCAAGATAAATAAGAATTTCGGATTTAATTAAAAGAGACTCTTCATCATTAGGAACAATTGATAAAACCTTATCAACATTTACTAATGCTTTGCCATATTCTCCCTTTGCGATTAATTGATCTGTCTTAATTAGTAATTCATCTGGTTCAAAATAATCTTCATCAAATTCATATTTAATCATTCTATTAAATTCTTCTTCTGTTTTCAAGGCATCATTTCCATAAATTTCATTAAACATTTCAGAAGGAGTTTTTCCGGTATCACTTTGTTTTCTCACATTATTATACCAATCCATAAAGTCTTCCATTTGCTTTCTATCTTCTTTATCGTTCTTTGGATGTGGCTTTCCTTTAAAGAATTCTTTCCAAGCTATGTCAAATTCCTTCATACCAACAGCCATATTTTCATATTCTTTATTTTTATTTCTCATTTTTCTTAATTATCCTCACAACCCCATTATCAGCATCAACTTCAACGAAGTCGCCGTCTTTGAAAGTGTGACTGGCGAATTTTGTCCCAATAACACAAGGTTTTTTTAATTCACGAGAAATGATGGCGGCGTGACAAGTAATGCCACCTTCGTCTGTAATAATTGCTGACGCTTTTTTCATTGCAGGTAAAAATAAAGGAGTGGTCATAGTAGTTACCAATATTTCTCCTTTCTTTATAGAATCAATTTCTTCCTTTAACAAAATAACTTTAACTTTACCTCTTATCTTTCCGTTGCAAGCAATATCTCCTTTAAGACTATCTAAATTTTTATCATTAATATCTTTTTCAAAATTAATATTATTTTCTATTCCAAATTTCTCTAAATCAATATTATCTATTAGTCTGTTTGTAAAAATATAATCCTTCTTTCTTTTTCTTAATTCTTTTATTAACGGTAGAGAATTTGATTTCAATTCTTCTAAAGTAATATACTTTTCGAAGCCTTCAATTTCAGGATGTAATAATTTTACTGTATTGATTATGAGTAGATCACCATAATCAACGATCTTATCCGATTTTAATCTATATTTCATTGAGATATCTCTAACCTCTTTAGGTAACTGATCTATTGTCGGCAATAAAATAGCAAGAGGAATATAATAGTTAGCCTCTGTAAATATTTTAATAAATTCATTCAATTCATCTTTTGATTTAAGATTTTTTTTAGTTATGAAATGATCAATCTTTTTAATACATCTATCAAATTCATCAAAAAAGTTCTTTATAAATTCTTTATCCCCCTGAATTTTCACAAAGAACATTTTAATTGCTTGTTCCAAAACAAAAGGATCAAGATAAGAACTTATCAAACCATTTTCATTATAGGTTACATAAAATATCTTATCATTCTTTAATTTTACATCTACAGAATTTAACAAATTAACAAGTCCTTTGTGTCTAACCTCAACATACTCTAAAGAAAAATCCCTTGTACTTGTTTTCATGAATTGAATCTTATTATTTAGTTCATTTATGTTATCAATCAGCGTCGTAATCGGCCGACTCTGTACAATGTAAAATTTTCCTTTTTCCTTCGCAAATTCAATATCGCAAGGAAAACCATAATGTTTCTCAATCTTTAAGATTAATTCACTTAATTCCAAAATTTCTTTGTCGTTTAATTTTTGAGTATTGCCGTCTTTAACAGATTTCCATTCGTTTCCCCCATTATTAATTCTATACAAACCTTTTTCTTGATTTGTTATATTTCTATCAATAATTCTTCTTGGATTTTTTTCAACAACATAACTATCAGGAGTTATTTGACCGGAAACTATTGCTTCTCCTAATCCGTAACCAGCTTCGATAATAAGTTGATTTTTGTCTTGTGTGACAGGATGAACTGAAAAAGCAATTCCAGAAACTTCACTCTCAACCATTTTTTGCACAACTACAGCAACGGAAACTTTTTCTTTGTGCAATCCTTTTTCAATTCTATAAAAAATAGCTCTTGGAGTAAATAATGAAGCCCAACACTTTTTTATATTCTCAAGCAAACTTTTTTCCGTTGTGTTAAGATAAGAATCTAATTGTCCTGCCCACGCGGCGCTCGCCGAATCTTCAGATGTGGCGCTTGAACGAACAGCGACGTATTTTGCTCCAAGTTTTTTATAATTTTTAACAACTTCTTCAACTATGTCCTTCTGTATTTTTGAATTAAGAATTAGAGATTGTATCCTTTCTGAAGCAGTTTCTACACTATTAATATCATCATGTTTAACTTTATGTAAAATAGAATCGATCTCCACATTCAAATCTGTCTCTTCTATAAATTCTTCAAAAGCATTCGACAGAACAACAAATCCCTCGGGAACCGGAATTCCTGCTCGTGTCATTTCTCCAAGAGAAGCTCCTTTTCCTCCGGCAATCGAAACATCTTCTTTACCCAATTTATTAAAAGTCCTTATTATTTCCATGACTTAGTTATCGTAAATAGGATTATATATTTTTCTAAAAACTTAAATAACTCTTTCTCCTTATTATATTATTATTCACTAGCTTCTGAATAGATCATAATAGATAATTTTTTAAGCAGGGGTTTCTTCTGTATTTTATGGAAAAAGATATACTTGATTTCACTGTCATTATTGAGCAAGATGAAGATGGGGTTTATGTAGCAAAAGTTCCAGAAATCGA
>Ga0209542_10005471_pt1 | contig 25321 bp, 23 predicted proteins | sample RifCSPhighO2_01_FD_184028 | JGI IMG/M metagenome (GOLD analysis project Ga0209542, IMG submission 184028) | Soil microbial communities from Rifle, Colorado - Rifle CSP2_plank highO2_0.1 (SPAdes) (version 2) | ecosystem: Environmental > Terrestrial > Deep subsurface > Rock core/Sediment ...
ATGAGGTCGAGTAACGGAACAGAGGTTGGTCTCTACTCGGTAAAAATTGAGTCTGGGCGAAAAGCGAACGCCCACAATAAAGTTCGCTAACATAGCTCTTGGGAGAGAGGGTTTCGTGAAGGATTGCACATCCAACACGAAGCCCACCTATTTGAGCAGAAGATTTTACAATCATCTTTTCAAATGGGTATATAATGGGAGGTAGTTATTAGTAATGATTAAAAACAAAATATGTCAGAGATAAAAACAACTATTGGCGAGAATGTGGAACGTGACCTGGGGTTGCTTTCAATTGAAAAATTGGAAGAAAATGAGAGGAACGCGCGGAGTAATGGCAACACAATTGTGGCTGATGTTTATCGCAAAGAAATTACGAACCGCCAAAGTGAGAGTCTGGATAAGGCGGCCTAGCAAGAAACGTTCCTTAAATTACTATTCGTCACTCCCGGGCGGAGATTTTTGTGTTTCTATAATCTCTCTCTTGTAGAGACAACCCTCTTTCGCCGTAAGGCTTCGGCAGGGCAAACAAGAATTTCGCGTGGGGATGGTGAAAGTTATTGAAAAAGAAAGGAGGTCACATTGGAGCGACTGACGGTAGTTCTTGAGAGGGGCACGAGGGGGGATTTGGTCGGCTTTCGGCCACAAACCCCCTTTGTGTTATTCCGACAAAATATGTCGGAATATAGGGAGGGAAACACTCTAATTGTGGAGGTGGAGAGGAAGGAACGTGTGTGTTTGGGCCGGGTTATTGGTCCTGCACTTGTTGGGCGCATGCGGGTTCTTTCCGACAGTCTGGGCCGGGAAAGCGGTTGGTTGGAACTTCCCGGTTTGGCTGGCGCTGTGGTCCGAGACAGTCTGGGTCGAGGCGACAAATACTGGAAGTCTGACAGCATCCATGCCCTCTGTGGAGCGGGGGCTGTGGTGCAGGAGGCTGGTTTTGGTATGCCCGAGGATGCTACGACCCGTGGCCTCTTCTACGCTTCGGATTTGCACCAGAATCTGCGAGCTGAACTTCTGCGGGTCGAAGACCAGAGGGTGTTGTGGGGCTGGGAATACGAGAGCCCTCTTGGGATGACTTACCCAGACCAGAGCGACTCAATCCGCGAAGCCGCCAAGAGCCTGTACGCGCTATGCGGCGGAATGGCCCGACGTGAAGCCCGCATTGAAATGGCCCAGGAGTTTGGCGGTGTGCTTGCGTCTCTTGTTCTTAAACCCGCGGGCTTTTTTGCCACTGACCCAAAGGAGTGGTGGTGGCGAGAGGAAGAAGCCAAATAACTTCGCATCATTTGTCTTGCATACGAATCAGCTCGAGGCCATACACATGCACTGCGTGTAAGTCCTCGAGCTTTCTTACCGGAGGGTGAGGAGAATTCTCTCTCATTCATCTTGCCCTTCGATAAGAGATTGCGAGTTCATAGTAAACTGCGAACTATGAACAGGTACTGGTAGCTTCAAGGGCTTTGGTGTAATTAGTGAGATATAATGTGCTTATGGGAAAGGAGGGAAAATTTGGAAATCAAGAAGCTGAAATGATGCCCATAACAGCTATATATGATGTATCTATGAAAAAACCGGCGAGAGAACCTTTTGAGTGGGGGGAGCTTGTGTTTTACACCAATCAAGGAATTGGCTACAAGGGCCACAACGAAGATGCCTTGGTAATAGCCCCGAGGAAGGGAAAATTTTATGTTCTAGATGGCCTTGGTGGTTCTAATAATGGTACCCTGGCCGCCAAGATCGGGGCTGTTAAAATTGCCGAGCTTTTAGCTCTAGATGAAAATAGTGACATCCTAAAAAATCCCGCGGTTATGCAGGAGTGTCTTCATGAAGCTTTGTGTAACAGCGAGCTTGCTCAAGAAACAATCCTGTCAAATGGTAGCCCGAGTGGTTTTGCCTACGCCGGGATATCTATCCTGGGGGAGAAACTTGACATCGTTTGGGCGGGCGACGTGCGAGTACTTGTGATACGCAAAGGCAGGGTCGTCTTCGCTACCGTAGATGAAGGGCCGCGGGAATGGATCTTTAGGCATATTGTAACAAATGACGTAAGTTGGAAGAGTGCTGGCCAAACAACAACAGAAAATTTTAAGTTGCAGGATGGCGACATTGTTGTCGTGGCAACAGACGGATTTACGGATAATTTTGACCACAAAGTGGAAGAGGGGGGCATCCCGATGAAAAATGCCGATGTAGGAAATATAGACATAGCCACCAAACTCAACCGCGAAGATTTTTATAAGGGAGTGGAAGGTCTAGTTAGGGAAACATTGGAGAGAATGGGGTCCGCAGGATTGGCGACAGGATTTAAGGGAGATAATGCTTCTTTGGTGGCAATAAGATATAGGTCTAAGGAGCTGGGTGAGAAGCCCCAGGAATTAGCGGATGGTCTCGCCAACAAAGATTTGTTGGGATATTGGGATACGCTTGGCAGGCTGGCTACCGAGTTAAAACACACTAAAAAACTGGATGATGGTGTGCTAAAAACAGTAGCGAGTATTATCAAGGGAGAACTTAGTCTTGACTCCCTACTCTCCGACAACTATGGAATCAGTGAGGGGTTGAGTCAATCCTTGACTCAATGGTTCGTGGGTAAAGAAGGGCAACGTGAGTATGTGGGTATAGAAATTTCCCTAGAGAATGATGCCTATGGGCTGGGGGCAAGTGAAAACAGTCGACAAAAGGAAATTGTCAAAGGGGTGCTTATGGGAATCACTGACCTGCAGTCGGTACACGCAAGACTAAAGGATAGGGTTAGGAACATACTCAACAAGCGTGCAATTTGGGCTATGGGAAAGGAGGAATTATGATAGAAAATTCCGGAAGCAAGCTTGAGCACGCCATTATGCTTGGTAGAAGATTGCTTGCTGAACGAAGGGCTCGTAATCGGCGCATTAGTGATGCCTGTCGTCATTATTTTGAGTTGATTCGTCAAGGGGGCGCAGGACGGGAAACAAGTATAAACGATATTCTGGGTGCTATTGGCTGGCCTGGCCATGACAACATTTACAAATGCGTTGAGTTTGCCTTAGGGGCTTTCGGCGACCGGTCCAGTCCAAAAGACCCGCTGGGTGCCAAAATTCCCATGGTTACACATTCATTAGAGCTTGCGGCTAAAGCGGGGCCAATGGGTTTTGATTTGCCAGAACGAGTAGCTCAAATAGCGCTATTGCATGATGTTCTTGAAGATACGGAGTTCACTAGAGAGGAATTGCGGACCTTCGATTTAAAAACTGGTTTTGACCTTTTGCCAGCCACTTTGGTACTTACAGAAGAGCGCGAAGGATTAGGACGGGAGCAATCTGTGTCTAACTTTACAAAACAAATAGTGCTCTCGTCGGAAGCCGCGAGTGACCGCGAAAATATCGCCCTGGTGGAGTTAGTCGATAGGATAGACGACCTCTCGCGCGTAGAATATATAGAGGTCATGCTCGAAAGTCGGAAAGAGGAAACTAGGAATAGGGCGCGAGCCCTCTTGGTAAAGAAGCTTGGTAAGTGCCAATTCACCTTTGGCGCTGTTGCTAAAGCAATAAACGATAATCCCAAGGTCAGGCAGTTGCAAGAAGTCTTTGATGCTCTTTTTTTACTGCACATACAAGACAAGAACATACAGAGTGAAGAGGTCGTGGTCGAAACCAAGCGGTATGTTTAACAACGACAGGCCGAGGCCAAAGAAATCACTCGGTCAAAATTTTTTAATCAGCCAACGGGTTGTGGCCGACATTATTGAAACAGCTAAATTGGCGGTTTCACCGCCAAGGGGCGGAGCGACCACAAGGGAGATAGTGCTCGAAGTGGGACCAGGCGAGGGAATCTTGACCAAGGCGCTACTTGATGCGGGGGCAAAAGTAATTGCTGTGGAGAAAGATGAGCGTTTAATCTCCGAACTTGAGCAAAAATTTGCCAAAGAAATCGCGGGGGGAGATTTGTTTTTGGTTCATGGTGATATTTTGAATTTTGATATTGGGCATTTCATTAGAAATCAGAGACTGGGAATTAGAAATTACAAGCTTGTGGCCAACATTCCCTATTACATCACGGGTGAATTGTTGCGAAAATTTCTATCGGCCAAACACCAACCAAGCGACATGGTGCTGATGTTGCAAAAAGAAGTGGCCGAAAGAATTGTGACAAAAGATGGCAGGGAGTCATTACTATCCCTCTCTGTCAAAGCCTACGGCACGCCCGAGTACGTACGAACAGTCAAAAAAGTTTGCTTCCGGCCTATGCCCTCGGTTGACTCTGCCCTACTTGCGATTAGAAACATCTCCCGAAACTTTTTTTCTGACATAGATGAGGAGGAATTTTTCAAAATTGTTAAACAAGGCTTCGCCCACAAACGCAAACTACTTGGCAACAACATTCCTGATTTGCCAGATGAATACAAAAAGTGGCGAGCCGAAGAGTTGACCTTAGGGAATTGGAGGAATTTACCAAGGAAGCAAAATTAACAAAAGAATGTTAAAGTTTTCTTAATGAAGGGTTACTTTAAAAATATACTTTCTTTTGTTTTCACTGTTTTTGCCTTATTGGCAACGGCCTCGCCTTCGGTGGTGGTGGGGAACACTTACAAGCTCCCCGTGCTACCAGCTATCAAGTTCTTTGATACCTACCCAATAATTGGCCGAGGATTTTTTACAATAAATCCAAAGGGGCTTTCTACACAGGGCGACTTCTATAACGCTTATGCCAAAATTACCACAGAAGTTAACTTCTCTCCCGAAGAGCTCCTCGGAATGAAAAAGGTTGATGTGGGCAAAGGAAAGGGCCGCGTCCTGACACTTGAAGAATTGATGCCCCTTGTCCAAAAAAGGGACCGTTCGCCAGAATTACGTTTCTCACTCTTGGCTTGGGCAAATTTAGATAAAAAAATGCTCGCGAGGCTAAAGTCCCTGCCCATCACAAATAGCGTGTTTAACGCAAACCAAGAATTAGCAAGTTGGTTTGCTTATCATGGGCAAATGGCCGAACGCTTGGCCGACGAGTCCCTCAATCTAGGCGAAAAAAATCGGCTAGTCAGCCAATACACAAGTTATGCCAAGAGGCACAAGGTTTCTTTTGGACAGAAAGTGGCTAAAGCCGAACAAAATGACTCTCGCCTTTTTTCGTTAGCGAAAAAGGCAGAAGCTTTTACTTGTGGCGCTTTTGGACCACCGAACCTATATCACTTTGGGGGGCGAGTTGTATATTACCTGCCTTGCAATTGGGGTATTGTGGAAACAATTAGCCCGCCTTGTGGTGGAATCTTCCTCTTTACTTATGCCGGGATGGCCGCTAATCCATTTATTTTCCAATACGGTCCCTGGGTAATTGGGAATGCGATACTTGGTAAATCATCAATCATACCGGGAGTCTGCATATTGGGAGTGCCTCCGGCCGCCACCTATTGGCCATATGAGGCAGTGGTTATTTTCTACGGGGCGGCTTCTGCACCTGGAATATAGGCTCTCATCTGGGGACATCGCCTTTCCTTAGCTGACTAATAGGTTGCTATAATGTTGGGGAATATCTAGATTGTTATTTTGAATCCTAAACGTTTGAAAAAGGGGTTGTTGTTGCTTAGCGGATTAGTGTTACTAATCGGACTTGTTGTTGTGTATTCAAATAAGTCTGGGGTGAATAAATATGTCGCCAAAAATGCTTCGCAAGAAAAAAATCTTATAACTAAGGGTATTGAGCAAGACACAGACTTAGATAACCTCCTAGATTGGGAGGAAACACTCTGGAACACGGACCCGAATGAGGCAGATACGGACAGGGATGGAACAAGTGATGGCCAAGAAGTGGCAAGCGCTCGCGACCCACTAAAGCCCGGGCCGGGGGATGTATTGGCCAAAAGCGAAGACCTTAAGGCAGAACCTTACTCCTACAATTTTAATTCAGAATTGAGCGAGAACGTAACCGAATCTCTTGCCTTTAATTTGCTAACTAACTATTTTGGCGCTCGTGACAATGGTCCCTTGAGTGAGAACAAAAAAACAGAGCTTGGAAACTCTTTGATTGGGAGTCTTGATGATAAATTGACTCTGGTGGCGAAAAGTTTCTCAAGGCCAGACTTGAATATCGCCTCTGTTAGCCATCGTGTCTATATAAACGAACTTGCTGTTATTCTCGGAAGCAATCAGGGTGCTGTGGGTACAGAATTAACGCTTATTAAAAACGCCCTAGAGAACGATAGGTCCGAGGACCTAGTTGAACTTAGGCCAATCGCCAAGACTTACAGCAAAACCAGCATTCTTGCCAGTAAAATACAGACGCCTAGCGACCTTGCCCCAGAACATCTTCTGCTTGTCAATTCTTATGCTGAAGCGGGACAAGCCTTGCTAGACATCGCCAATAGAACAGACGACCCTCTCTTTGTTCTCGGCAGACTTGGCCAATATAGAGCGGCTATTATTAAAATGGGTGATGTTTTTGATAAACTCTCCGTTTTGGCCACAAGTGAAGGCCTTCTGTTCGGGCCAAAAGAGCCGGGTTTGGCAATAGTTGCTAAGTAAAATGATTAGTTTTTTTGAAAAAAGGTTGTGGTTACAAAAAGCAGGAGTGATTTTTATGCTCTTTCTCTTGGTAGCCCCTTGGGGAATCATAGCCAATCCCCGCTACTTGCAGGCCCAGGCTAGCGCCGGGGTGGGAATAGCCGCGGCGGCAATTTCTGTCCCCACCAATGATATAGCAAATAATGTCAAGGAGGGCTTTTTAGACACAATCGCCTGGATGCTAATAAATGCCGCCCTTTCTAGCATCATCATTTCCACCACCAGGTGGGTCAATTCGGGCTTTGAGGGCAAGCCGGCCTATGTTCAGGACCTTGAGAAAACAGCGGCTAATCTTGAGGGTGAAGTCGTCTCCCGACTGCTGAACGAGATTGAAAACGAGGTTAAATTGGGCGTTGATTTAGATGGTTTCTTCTGTGGACCATTTGACCAAGAAATAAGGAGGGCCTTGCGGATACAACTGGCTATAAAAACCGCCCAACCCAGATACACCCAGTATTCCAAATGCACCATTGACTCTATTCTTGAGAAGGGAGGCAACACACTCCAAAACTTTGAGAATGATTTTACAAAAGGTGGTTGGCCAGCCTGGCTCCAGCTTACAGAACCCCAGAACAACCGTTGGGGAGTTTGGGGAACTCTTCAAAAAGAAATCTGGGATAGAGAATCTGAAGCTAAGGGGAACAAAGACAGGGAGCTTTATTTTGGGCGAGGCTTCTTGTCGCAACTTAAGGTTGGTGAATGTCTGCCACCAGGACCACCATATAAATCAGATTATGAGTGGCCCATAAACGCCAAGACAGGCAAGCCAGATTGTCCAGCTCAATACAAAAAAGAGCCGGACCGATATGTTACGCCGGGGGCAATTATTCAGGAAAATATCACCAAGACATTGGGGATTGGCACAGAGCGACTTAAAATTGCCGACGAGCTTGACGAGCTAATCGGCAGTATTTTGAATCAATTTATTCTTAAGGTATTTAAGGGTGTTGGCGGTCTCTTTGGGGCAAGCAAGAGTTCATCTGGGGGCAAATCGCTTACCGACCTTTTGGGCGATGAGGCGGAAGCTGAACGAGGTAGGGCAAAACAAAGGGGAAGCGAAACAGGAACTGTTTTCCCTCCCGAACAGCCCGGCGGACCTGGGGAGGGCGGAGAATACTGCCCAGATACTTTGGACTCCCTGCCGGCTAGTGCGTCTGTGCATTTTGTGGCGCCCGGACCTTACACGCCAAGCGCTGGCGAGAGGGGGGCAATAACTGTGGGCATAGCTGGCATGGAACCGAAACGTTTTTACAAGGACGCTCGCATTGAGATGGATATGCGCATGCCAACAAGTGGTGTGGGCAAAATACCCCTAGTCTGGGGAACTACAGATAGTGTTTATATTGGCACAGGAGGAAGGTTCTTCTTTGAAGTTCGTGGTGTTACTACTTTCTTAGACGGACCGGGCGGACCTAAGAGCGCTAACACAAACTGGCAGGCCGATAAGGACTACCACCTTTCGTTCTTCTTTGATAGTCAGAGTAATACAATAACTGGCAAGATATTCAACAAGACAGATAACGCAAGCGCTGGGGAATGGAGCATCGTTGGACCTTTTGCTGTGGCTGATATTGGCACTCCCGACACTGGCATGTCTTTTGTCTTCTCTGAAGAGGGCTTTGTCTTTACCAATGTAAGCATAGATATGGAACCGGGCGGACCATTCCATGGAGGATTGGTGCGGGCCTGCAGACCGGGCGAAAGAGGTGGGGGAGGAACTCGCCCCCCAAATGAACCCCCTGAAATATAAATGAACCCATCAACAAAAAAAACTTTAGTGTTGGCCTATCTCGGCATATTACTTGTGTTGGTCATTCCGGGACAAGTACAAGCGGCGCCTGACCTCATACCTGCTGACGAATTTAGGTCAATTATTGAAAACCTGAAGTATGCTGGTGAGAATGGCATGGTGTCTGATGAAACTATTGAGAAGGAGATAGAGAAGGTGATTTCCACTGGACAATGTGACGACACTTGCGAAAGCTTTGTAGAGCAAGCAAAAGCACGTAGAGAAAAATATGGCGGGTCTAAGCCGGGTTCCGGTGGAGGACCGGGAAGCTCTGGGGCTACGACGCCTCCATCAAAATGCATTTGGGACCCCCCTATTTTAGGTGATTGTGTGATTGAGCAAATCCTGATTGGGATTATGAATGTTTGGATATGGCTTGTGGGTAGATTGCTTTCGATAGCGGCTTGGCTTTATGAGCTCACATTTGATATTTCGGTTGTGCGCCTTGGGGCGCTTATAAATAGCGGGGGGGTAGAGGCTGGCTGGGAAAGAATTAGAGACCTCTCTAATTTCTTCTTCATATTCATACTCCTCTGGACAGCCCTAAAAACCATTCTGGGTCTTGGTGGCGATACAAAGCGCCATGTTATTATGATAATTCTGGCCGCCCTGCTCATCAATTTTAGCGCCGCTTTCACAAGAATTGTTATTGACCCCGGCAACGTCCTTGCTTTAACTTTCTACAATAAAGCTCGGGATGGCGGGAGTTTGACTGAAAGGGTGGTAAATAGCACTCAAATGGTGCGGGGCACTGGTCTAGCAAGCGCCATCATAGGTGTGGGACCAAAAGCCGACGATACATCAACTGACAAATTAAAAAAAATTGAGGTGGGCGACGCCAAACTTGGCGTAATAGCCATAGTCACCGAAGCCTTCGGAGGAACTTTATACATTTTGGCCACCACTGTTTTATTCCTAGTGTTTGCCGTAATGCTACTCATTCGCACAGTGGTGCTTGTGTTTTTGGTTATGGTCTCGCCCTATCCTTTTTTAAACTGGGCATGGAATGGGGGAAGTCTTTCCGGTTCAGCTCAAGAGTGGTGGAAGTCTCTTATCTGTCAAACTTATTGGTTGCCTATCTCAATGATGCTTCTTTGGGTTAGCCTTGATGTAGTTGGAGCCATTGGGCCGGCTCTAAATGCAAATGCGCTAGCTAATTATAAGGGTTCTTTTATTCTACAAATTGTTTCTTTCTTTTTATCTATTGGCATGCTCTACGCCTCGCTCATTGTCGGCAAGGAACTGGGTTGCTCCAGCGCTGGTAAAATTACCGACTGGGGCGCGGGCAAGATTAAGGGTTTTGCCACCAACTCGGGCGCCTGGCTTGGGCGTAACACTATCGGCAAGGCAGCGGCGGGGGCGGCAAACAGTCGCATTGTTAGAGGAGCGGCGGCTTTGGGCGAGAAAATGCCAATTTTGCGCAACGTAACTAGAGCTGGCTATGGCGCCTTGAAGGATACTGCCAATGCAAGCTTCGGCGGGAAAGCTGGATTCCTTAAAACCCAAGAGCAACAACTCAAAGACACCAAGGAATTGGCTAAAAATATTGATGAAGGTGTCAGCTTGGGTGCGCCTAAATTTAAGTCTTTTGACGCCAAAGAGCATTTTGTTGGGGGCCTTGAATCCCAAGCTAAACCAAGTCTATTGCGACGTGGGGTGGGGGCTCTGGCAGGGGGCGTACTGGCAGGAGCGCCGGGGGCGGCTGTTGGAGCCATAGCCCTTGGCAGAAATGTGGTGGCCGAACAGGCGGCGAAAGATATACGTGAGGGGAAGAATAAGGAACTCAAAGATAAACGCGCCGAATGGATAGCCACAAACAAAAAACTGACTGAGGCTAAAGAAAAGGACCCCAACTCGGATGAAACAAAAATTTTGACTACCGAATTAGAGGTGTTGCGAACACAACTTGATGAATTGACAGATGCGGTAAGGAAAGAAACTGATGCGAGCAAAGCCGAGGCCGGTGATGCAAAAGCGCCCAAGGCTGGTGATGCAAAAGTGCCCAAGGCCAGTTTTGCCGAGCGCGTGGCCAGAGGACAGGGACCCATCAGTGGCCCGCTTGCCTCAATAAAAGAAAACTACACACGGGGCGAAATCGGGCACATGCGCGCGTTCTTAACTTCTTCTCTACTGCCAAATCGGAGCGGTTACAAAGAGAGTTTTGTAAAAGAAGATAAGTTGCAAAAAAAGATGCAAGAGTTGAATGCCGATATAAGCAAACGGCGAGGCAAAACGGCAAGAGTGGGCTTGAATAGGGGCATTGTGGACCCAGAAGTTGCGAGGTTAGAAGCAGATAGAGATAAAATAAAGGCTGAACTGGAAAGATTGCACAAGAACCCTATGAATAGGGTACGAAAAGAGGCAGACAGCGCAAGCGGCGCAAGCGCTCCGGTTGGCGCCAGAACAGAACCCAGCGAAGGAACTCCGCCTGAACCAACAGTTCCACCAGCTCCAATTCCCCCTAGCCCCCCAATAACATGATAAAGATAAGCAAAGAAGAAATCGCCAAGAGGACCAAGAATCTGCCTTTGGATTTACAGCAGGCTAAACAGTCCGTGGAGGTCGCCCGAGAATTGCAAAAAATTGCCCAGAGCCAGAGTCTCCATGTGGACCAGATTGGCACAGTGGCGGACATTGTGGAGCTCGTTCTCGCGGGCGCGGTGCTCGCAAAAGAGTTTGTTGTGTTAATGAGCGAATCTCTACCCGAACTTCCGCGCGATAAAATATTGGCTTTGGCAGAAGAGATTAACCGCAAAATATTTGCTCCGGTCCAAAACTCTTTGCGCAAAATTGAACAGGCTTCGCTTCAGCCGGAACCGAAGGAATTAGTGTCTGTGCCAGAATTGGCGAAGCCCCCGCAAACACCTCCCCAAGGCCCACCCAAAGCGCCAATACCAATGATGAGCGAGCAGAAAATTGAGGAGGTAAAGTCAAGCACCCAGATTATTACTGAAGGCCAAAGCCGGGACATCTCCTACCAAAACCTAGACACAAGGCTCAAGATGATACCCGAAGATGCCAAGACCCGCACAAACAATGACCCATATAGAGAAGCTCTGACATAATGATAGCTAAAGTGCCACAATTCATTGAGGTGGAAGATAAAATTTTCGGTCCTTTGACCTTCAAGCAATTCCTTTATGTGGCCGGGGGGGCGGCCGGTTGCTTTCTTCTTTGGACACTACTTCCCAGCTTGTTGGCTGTTATCATCATCTTGCCTGTAGCCGGGCTTAGCCTCGCGCTTGCCTTTTATAAGGTGAACAATCGACCCTTTGTGGCCATTATGGAATCTTTTGTGCGTTATCATTTGGGAGTAAAGCTGTATTTATGGAACAAAAGCTCTTCCAAAGCAAGGGCTCCCGGTAAAGAGGAGGTAGAAAGAGGGGAGAGGTTAATGGCTCCCAAGCTCTCTCTAAGCAAACTTTCGGAACTGGCTTGGAGTCTTGATGTAAATGAAAACGTAAAATTGTAAGATGTCCAAAGCAATTCAAGATTTCATCCCAATAGAAGAGGTCCGGGACGGCATAGTTATTCTGCGTGATGGCCAGATGCGTATGATTCTTTTGGCTTCTTCCATTAATTTTGACCTAAAGTCTGTGGATGAACAAGAGGCTATAATTTCCCAGTATCAAAACTTTCTTAATTCTCTGGATTTTTCGGTTCAATTCTTTATTCAATCAAGAAAATTGGACATTCGTCCCTATGTTGCCTTGCTGGAAAATAGGCTTAGAGAACAATTAAATGAGCTGATTAAAATCCAGACTCGCGAATACATCAGTTTTGTAAAAAATGTTACCGAAAAAACAAACATAATGTCAAAAAGTTTTTTTGTGGTTATTCCATTTGTCCCAGCAAGTATAATTGGCAAGAAGGGTGGCCCCTTGGGCTTTCTGTTTGGAAACAGGGGTAAACAGTCCAGCAAAGAAAGTTTTGAACGTTTTGAGGAAAACCGCTCCCAGCTAGAACAAAGGCGCAGTGTTGTGGTTCAGGGTTTGGCCAGAATAGGCATAAGGACAATTATGTTGGGGACGGAAGAGTTGGTGGAACTTTTTTACAAGATATTCAACCCGGGGGATGCCAATGTTCCACCGGCTTCACAAAATTAATATGGCTTTTTTTGACTTTCTAAAATCCAAGAAAACCAAGAACGCTTTGGAGATAACGCCCATCATCCCGGAGGAAATATATCAGGCTGGGATTATGGAGTTGCGCGATATTATCGCTCCGGCAGCTTTAAAAATAAGCCCAAAGGACTTGAGTTTAGGTGAACGCTTAGCTCGGACCTACTTTGTTATTTCCTATCCCCGATTTCTAAACCACGGTTGGTTTTCGCCGGTCATCAATTTGGACAGGGTTTTTGACGTTTCTATCTTCGTCCACCCCATAGAAACTGGCAAAATTCTGCACGCTCTGCAAAAAAAGGTTGCTGAAGTTCAGAGCCAAATCTCAATCAGAGAAGATAAAGGTTTGGTGCGCGACCCAATTCTGGATGTTGCTTACCGCGATATAGAAGACTTGGGTGACCAATTGCAACAAGCCACTGAAAAAATCTTCAATGTCGGCCTCTATCTCACTCTTTATGGGGATACTGAGGACGAACTATCTAGAGCCGAGTCTGAACTGCGCTCCCTCCTTGACGCTAAACTGATTTATGTCAAACCCGCAATGTTCCAACAAGAAGAGGGTTTCAAGAGTGTCCTGCCTTTAGCCGAAGATAAATTGGGCATACACAATAAGCTTAATTCTGCCCCGCTTTCAACCCTTTTCCCCTTCACCTCCTTTGACCTAACAAGCGATAAGGGGATTCTTTACGGCATAAACAGGCATAACTCATCGTTGGTTTTGTTTGACAGATTCTCTATGGAAAATTACAACTCGGTCATTTTTGCCCAAGCTGGGTCAGGTAAATCATATCTGACAAAATTAGAGATTCTACGCAGTCTGATGTTTGACACCGATGTTATCGTCATAGACCCCGAACGTGAGTATGAGAAACTAGCCGAGGCCGTAGGGGGCAGGTACTTCAACATTGCACTCAGTTCTGACCACCATATGAATCCTTTTGACCTGCCCATACCGAGTAATGATGAGTCGCCTGCGGATGTCCTGCGCTCAAACATAATCAATCTTGTCGGCTTATTTAGAATAATGCTCGGGGGCCTAACACCAGAAGAAGACGCTGTCTTGGACAATGCCATTAAGGAAACCTATGCCTTGCGCGACATTACGGCCCAGTCAGATTTTTCCAAAATTGAACCACCCCTACTCTCTGACCTTGAACTTGTCTTGGCGGGAATGGAAGGAGGGGAATCTATCGCCCAGAGGCTCTATAAATATACTCGCGGGTCCTGGGCTGGTTTTATGAATAAACCAACAAACGTGAACATCAATAAACAGTTCGTGGTCTTCTCAATCCGCGATATGGAGGATGATTTAAAACCGGTGGCTATGTACATTGTTATGCACCACATATGGAATGTTGTGCGTAAGGTGCGTAAAAAGCGGCTACTTGTTATAGACGAAGCCTGGTGGATGATGAAGTCGGAAGATACAGCCTCTTTCCTCTTTGGCCTAGCCAAACGAGGACGCAAATATTTTTTGGGTGTAACGACCATTACTCAAGATGTGGGCGATTTCCTAAAATCACCTTATGGGGTGCCGGTTATCACCAACTCCGCCATTCAAGTGCTCCTAAAGCAGTCAGCGGCCACCATTGACTTAGTTCAACACACCTTTAGTCTAACTGATGAAGAAAAGTTCTTGCTTCTTGAGTCCACAGTGGGAGAGGGCATTTTCTTCGCTGGTCTCAAACACGTGGCTCTGCGAATTATCGCCTCCTACACCGAGGACCAAATAATCACCAGCGACCCGGCCCAACTCTTGGCCATCAAACAAGCCAAGCAAGAATTCCAAAACGCCAATGCATGACTAGTGATTTTCAAAGGTGACACAAGAAAAACATAGGAGTGAGCGGATAGCGAGAATAAAATTGGGTGATTTGGTTGAAGTACCTCCAGATTTTTTTATAGGCTACGCCCCGGCCAACCTTGCACTTTCACACCTTTCGATGGTAACTCCAGAGATAGCCGATGTGTTGGTTGTACCCTTGGGCGAAATAAATCCGAAAGACGGGCACCCGGGGGGAAATTTCCAATATAATCGAAATTCAAAACTGATACGTTTGCCAGAGTTTAATGAACATGACCGAGAGCAGATTGGTAAATTGGGAGGTTTGCGTAAACTAGTGGCTGGTTTTTTAAAAATTAAACCTGACTCCGTTACAGATGAAATGTTTGTTGTTTTTACCATAGCTCACGAAATTGGACACGCGATTGATGCCAGTAGTAAAACTTTTGAGGAGTGGCAAGAAATTGGGCTTAAGGAAGAGGGAATTATGACAAGGTATAAGTGGCTTCCACTCAAAAAAAGGATTGCTGGCTACAGACAGCTCCCCAGGGAGAAGTATGCGGACGATTTTGCGCTTGCTCGCCTAAATAAGCTTCTGTGAGTTTGTGTTAAAATAGCTTACAAGTATGGCTGATATAAAAAACTTTGCGCGAAATAACACGGGAGACTTCGCAGATACAGCCTTAAGGGCAGCGGCAACTGGTTTTAGTGGTGGCTTGGGCGCAGGATTGCGTCGAGTAACAGCTGCTGCAACTGATGCGGCTGTAGATAGGGGAGCTCAAGGGTTTGCCGAGCGACTCAAAAATAGAAAGAGGGGTCAACCTGAGTCCGCAACCAAGGGTGCCGAGAAGGAGAAAGAGGGGGGGAGCAAAAAGAAGATGGTTGGAACTGTCTTTTGGTTAGTATTCTCCCTAACCACCCTTAAAGACATTTCAGATGTGGTAGCTGACTTTAGTGTTATTTTAACCTTCCTCACGCCCGCAACTGGCATTATAACATCGTTTGTGGTTGCAGTTTATTTCTACGTTAATGAGGTGGAAGTATCCACAAACAAAATAATTGCATATATAATCTCTGTCGCCCTTGAGTTTATCCCTTTTCTGAACGCCATACCCACAACCACTATCGTACTCTTGCTAACAAAGTGGATGGAGAACAATAAGGAAAAAGTGGCTAAACTCTCGGGGGGTATAAGTAAGGTTGTAAATAAATTTAAAACACCCCGCAGGGTAGCAACTTAGATGCAATAATTGTGATAAAATCTAGTCAAGGCAGTATGAGACGTACTCTATACATCCCAATATTCATAATTTTTCTGGTTGCGACCTTTGGTCTACCTACTGTTTGGGCGCAGATGGGGTTTGATTTTGGTACAGGTGGAGATGGCCTATCACTCAAGGCGACTCCGGAGATTGCTGGGCCGAACACGAATGTGCGCTTGAGTATTGAAAGCTTTTCAACAGACTTAAGCAGAGCGGATATAGGGTGGGAAGTAGATGGAGCTCTGGTAAAAAAGGGTTTGGGAGAAACAAACTTCCAAACTAAAACTGGAGATGTCGGCTCAACCAGAACCGTAAAAGTGACGGCCCAAACAAAAGAAGGTGGGATTCTTGTTGAAAACATAACCTTCAGACCGGGCCTTGTTGACATTATTTGGCAGGCCGACTCTTGGACTCCGCCTTTCTACAAAGGCCGGGGGTTGGCTACGCCCAAGGCCCGCATCTACGCCCAAGCTATGCCCTATATGTTTGATGGCAAAACTCGGATTGCGACTAAAAATCTATCTTACGAATGGTTTTATGATTTTGAGCCCATGACTACCGCGTCTGGTGTTGGGAAAAACACCTTGGAACTAGAGGCTCCCGACTTGTTTGGCAGTAAAAACTTGCGTGTTGTGGTTTCATCTCTAAACAACAGGATTGTGGCTGATAACCAAGTTAACATCTTTCCAGTGGAAACTTTGGTTTTGGTTTGGCCCAACGACCCGCTCTTGGGAATAGACTACGGCCATCCCACAACGAACGACTTCTCTCTCCTTGAAGATGAGGTTAACTTCGTGGCTGGAGGAATATATTTCCCAAAATCCCATGTTTTAAGCCCTGGTCTTACATATAAATGGACAGTTAACGGCAAACCAGCCACCACAGATGAGAGGCGGCTAAACAGTCTCACTATAAGAAAATCGGAGGGTGGGGGGGAGGGGCGTGTTAATGTTGATATATACGACCCTTTTGACCAAATAATCTCATCCGCTAAAACCTTTTTAATTAAAGCGGTTAGTAATAACTTCCAATGAAAAAAGTCTTGTTAGGTTTATTTGTTGTGCTTCTTTTGGGACTTATCTCCTATGGGGCATTCCTTTACATCCAAAGCGCCAAAAAAGTGTCTGACTTGTCGCCTGTTGCCAACGGTGAGAATAATTTTCCAAGCGAGGCGGCGACCAACAATGTTCCTCCCCTCACTACGGGTTCTAAAAATCTGGGGGACGCTAATAAGCAAGGGGTTGGCTCTGGATTAGCTTTTCCAAGTGATGGCTCTGTTGGTGAAAATGGGCCTGAAGATGTGTTTGTGGGTGAGTCTAAAATAAAAAAGGTTTGGGACAAGCCTGTTGTTGGAGCCACTTCTTATGGTCTTCTTAAGTCTGACTCCTTACACATTCGGTTTATGGAGGCGGGAACTGGTCACGTATATGATTATGATGTCGAAAATGGTGAGAGTCGCAGGGTGTCTGGCGCAACTATACCGAAAATTAAGAGTGTAATTTGGGGCAACAAAGGACAGTCGCTTGTGTTCCAGTATTTGGATAAAGATAATGTTGTAAAAAATTATGTCGGGCGAATTTCTCTAAGTACATCAACGCAGGGGGCGGGATTTTCGGGCGACTATGTTCAGGGGGAACTTTTAGCCTTAGTTGGTTCTCCTCCCGGTTTTGAGATACTTGATTGTCCTCCCCTTCTTGCGCTCAAGCTAGAGCGGGGCAGAAGCAACAACCCGGCCGAAGTCAAAAAATTGCAAGGGTTTCTTGTTGGCCAAGGCATAAAAAACGTTGTGGAAACTGGACTTTTTGATGAATCAACCTTTGGGGCGGTTGTACTTTTCCAAGAGTTATACAAGGATGAATTATTGACGCCAAATGGGCTCGTAGCCGGAACTGGCTTGGTGGGTCCCTCAACTAGGAAAAAAATAAATGAACTTTATTGTCAAAAAGGAGGGCAATTAGTTAGCGGGGGGCGGGTTGCCTATCAAGAAAGACTGGCGGACACAAACTACAACATAGTAACTGTGGAGTTTGATAATGGAAGAAACAAGAATATCGTCGCAACAAAAACAGGAGAGTTGCTTCTTTCTTGGCCAGAGAAGGGAACATTGATGTTGGCAACCAAACCCAATAGTCAGGTTGGTGGTTATCTTTATAGTGTCCCGTTGGGTAAATCTGGTTCAGAAATATTTTCTGACGTGGGTGTCCCGCTACTTAGAAACGTATTGGGGTTAACCGCAATTGCCAATCCAAGAGTTGACCGTGTGGTTTATGGCGAAGTTGGTCCAAGGCAATATCTCACAAAAATACTTGACCGCAAGACTAAGGAAATAAGGGTATTCCCGGTGAGTACGATACCCAGCGACAAATGTGTTTGGGACAACAATCATCCTTACTTAATTTACTGCGCCGCACCCAAGCAGAGTTTGGGAACTTTTGAGCCGGAGTCGTGGTATCTCGGCCTGTCAAAAAATGAGGATAGTATTTACGCGATAGATACGGAAACAGACACTGTGAAAGTTATCTACGCCCCGGAAATAAGCGGTCCGGATGTTTCCAACATCCAAATTTCCGAGGATAGCTCCGTTCTTTTCTTTATGGACAAGACTGATTCATCTCTTTGGGCAATCTCTTTGTTAAGCTCCCAATGAACTTGTTGTCTGACTTGCTTTTTCTTGCATTGACATAAAATTGACGGCCGTTTAAAAAATGTCAATTTCTATTTGCACGCTTTGGTGTAAAGCGGGGGTTAAATTTGCCTAAATCTGTTTGGCTTTTTTTCTTACGATAAGTTCGTGGATAATGCCGAAAAGGTTGCTGGTAAGCCAGTAAAGGGAAACTACGGCGGGAAGTGTGGCCGACACCAAAACAATAATCACTGGCATAACATAACGCATGTTTGTATTCATACTTTTTGCGAAGGCGGAGCTGAAATCATTCTCTTTCCCCTTGGCTGGAGCCGATTGTGGCGGGAGAGCCAAAACCGTCTGAAAATACTGCGACACGCCCACAAGAATGGCTACCCAAAGATTTTCCGCAGACAAATCCAGTAAACCAAAAAAGTTTGCGTCGATATTGCCGGGAAGGCTCACGAAGTTATACAAGTCCTTGGTGTCAAAAGGAATGCCTTTTGTAAAAACAAAATACAGCGCCAAGAGAATGGGAATTTGTACAAGAATAAGAAGGAAACCAGAAAATGGATTGATTCCATGCTCTTTATAGAGGGCCATTATTTTCTCGCCCTGAACTTTTTTATCGTTTTCGTAATTCTTTTTTATGTTTGCCATTTCTCCCTCAAGGAGTTTCATTTTTACTTGGGTGTTACGCTGTTTGTGTGAAAGGGGCAAGAGAACAAAACGAACTATGACCGTTAGAGCAATAACCGCCAAGCCTATATCCGCCCCGGGAATAACGCTAGTCAAAAAAACAAGGGCGTTGTATAGGGGCACATAGAGGGCTGTGTGGAACACTTGGCTAATCATTTTTGTGCTATTTTATAATTCGCCATTATACTTTGCAGACTTTCTATCAAGGCCTTCGTTTCAATTTGTGAAGCTATTGGCTTTAAAACAATAGCATAATCTCCAGCTTTAATCTTGTTCAGTAAATTGCATAGGCAATGTCTGGATACTCTCTTTAGTCGATTTCGTATGGTGGAAAGTTTGGCCACCTTTTTACCCACAACAATAACAAATCTTATATTCTGTTTGGTAAAGGCAGAATACACAACAACCGTCTTGTTTGCCAAAATAGAGCCACCCACAAGCAAGCGCCCAATGGCCTCTTTGGGCAACCGGTTGATTCTGGCCAACATGAGTAACAATTAGACAGAGAGTTTGGCTCGGCCCTTGCGTCTCCTGCGCAACAGAACTGCCCGGCCACCAGCGTTTTTCATCCTTATCAAAAAACCATGGCTTCGGCCTCTTTTGGCTCTTTTGGGGTTGTATGTTACCGACATGTGGAATTAGTGTATAATGCGGTCTGGAAAATTTCAAGCTCTTTGTTTTATCAACCGACCAGAATTCACAATCCACACGATATACACAAAATTGGATGTTTTGCTAAAACGGGGTTGGAATCTATAATTTTCTGGACAATGACAACGGTTACTGTGGACAATAAAAAAATCTGGGATAGCGTTTTGACGCACATAGAACAAGACGTTTCTAGGGCTAGTTTTTTGACGTGGTTCAAAAACACCTCCATACAAAAAAATGATGGTAGTGTCATCTCTATTTCTGTACCCAACACCTTTGTGCGCGATTGGCTACAAAACAAATATCACTCTTCTATTTTGAGGGTGCTTCGGGGTGAGATAGACAGCCTTCGTTCAATTGAATATGTGGTAAGTCGTGTTGGCACAAAAGAAGTATTGGAGCAAATTAACCAACCGACTCAAATACAACAACTTGAGCTTGGGGATATTTATATAGATAAGGACGACAATTTAAACCAGCGTTATACTTTTGACAATTTTGTTATCGGAGCATTTAATGAATTGGCTTATGCCGCCGCTCAAGCGATTATAAAGAATCCTGGAATAAGCTACAACCCACTTTTTGTCTATGGCTTAACTGGTCTTGGTAAAACACACTTAATACAAGCGGTTGGGAACAGTTTTAAGCGCAACAACAAAAACACCAAAGTCTACTATCTTTCTGCGGAAAAATTTGGGATTGAATACACCGAGGCGGTGCGTGGAGGGAGGGCCCACATCTTTAAAGAAAAGTATCGCAAGTATGATGTTTTAATAATGGACGATATCCAGTTTTTGTCCGGGAAAGAAAAAACCCAAGAAGAGGTTTTTCACCTTTTTAACACCCTTTATGATAACAACAAACAGATTATTTTTTCTTCGGACAAGGCGCCCAAGAAGATTGTGGGGATTGAAGACAGGTTAAAATCTCGTTTTGAGGGGGGGATGATAGCCGACATCTCTGTGCCAGAATACGAATCCAGGTTGGCAATATTGAACGCAAAAGTGCGCCAAACAAACATTTCCATAGCAAGTGAGGTCTTAGAATACGTAGCTTCTGCTGTACAGAACAATATTCGTGAGCTTGAGGGGGTTCTTAATCTTGTATCTGCCCAATGCCAACTTAAAAAAAGGGGGTTGGCTATTAGTGAGGTGAAGTTGTTGATAAAAAACAGCCTCAAGCCACAACGGACTATCTCTATAAATGATGTAATAAAAACAGTTTCTACTTTTTATGGCATAGAGGAGCGCGAACTATACCAAAAAACACGGAAAAAGGAGGTGGTTAAACCCAGACAGGTTGCAATGTATCTCCTTAGGGAAGACTTCAACGCCTCTTATCCATATATTGGTCAAAAACTTGGGGGACGGGACCATACCACTGTTATCCACGCTTACGAAAAAGTTCGAAGGGATGCAGGAAGAGATGGTCTTTTGTATAAAGAAATAGAACAAATAAAATCGGTGTTGTATGGAACGAATTAGTTTTATCTTGTGGAAAAAGGTCTGTAAACCTGTGTTTTGTTTGTGGGGAGTTTCCCTTTTTTTCTTTCTTGGCACAAATAAAAATGTCTCTTGTGGAAATGTGGGAGGTAAAATCAATATTTTGTTTTGTTGTAAATTGTTGTCGGGTCTTGATATTTTTGACTTTTCCACATATCAACACCCTTAGTATTAATAGTAGGTTTGAGTAATAAAATAATATAATGAGAGTTGATTGCGAAAAGCGTTATTTACAAAAAGCTGTTTCTTTGGTAGAAAGGAGTACCGGGAAAAAACTAGCCCTACCTGTTTTAGGTAAGGTTTTACTTGAGGTAAAAAACAAAAACCTTTTTATAAAAGGGACAAACTTAGAAATAGCCGTTGAAGTAGGGATTCCATCAAAAGGGGGGCAAGATGGGGTTGTCGCCGTTTCCGGACTAACACTAGAGGCACACCTCGCTGGACTTCCTGAAACAAACATTTCTCTTGAGACAACCAACGAAAGCCTTATTTTAAAAACACCCAACAGCTCTGCTTTAATTGTAACCGAAACAACCGACGATTTCCCGTTATTTTCAAGGGACAAAAAAAACAACAACAACCCTATTTTTATTGTTGGTGCCCCAGACCTCGTTTACGCACTCCGTTCAGTTGTTTATGCCAGTTCACCGTCGGACATCAAACCCGAACTCTCCAGTGTATCCATTGTTTTTTCAGAAGACGAGCTTATTTTTGCCGCAACCGACACCTTTCGTTTAGCAGAGAAAAGAATAAAATACTCCGGGGCGGATAAGAATAAAACAGCAGGATCGTTGGCTCTTATTCCACACAAAAACGCACTGGAAATAGTGCGGATTTTTGAGAACCAAGACGGTTTGGTTGACATGTTTTATTCACCAGACGAAATAATTCTTAAGAACGACAGTATTTTTGTTACAACCAGGCTTTTGGGTGGGACGTTCCCGTCATATCAAAACATAATTCCAAAATCAACCAGCACTCAAACGATTGTTTCTAGGGACGACCTTATTTCTGCTGTTAAATTAGCCACGGTGTTTTCTGATAAATTTAATCAAATTAGTCTCCGGATAATTCCAGAAGACCACCTGTTTGAGGTTGGTGGGAGGGCAAAAGACAGGGGTGAAGGTACTGCGCGGGTGGAAGCCACAACCGAGGGTTTGCCGATTGACATACGGCTGAACGCAAAATATCTCATAGACTGTTTGAACGTGCTTAAGTCTGGGGACATAACCCTTGGTTTTAATGGTGGCGAGCGAGCGGCGGTCATAAGACATTCTGGGGATAGGTCCTTTTTTTACCTAATCATGCCCTTAAATAAGTAAAACAAAAATGCGCACTATTGGAAATCTTCTGTCTAAATACACCGAAGGCGTTAGAAAAAACAACTCTCTGAAGAAAAACGTCTTGTTTGTTGTGAACAAACATATACCGGATTCCCTTACCGAATTAGACTTTAAGTTGGGGAGGAGAAACACAATTCACCTCTCGGTAAATGTTGGCGGAGCCTTGCGCAGTGAGATTAAACTACACAAAACCGCTATTTTGAGGGACCTAAACCACACACAAAGAAACACCTTTTTTGATATACTCTAGGTTTATTGTGATTCACCCAGAACCACACTTACCGTCGTCTCGGCCGAGTTGCGTTTGGTGTCGTAAGCAATAACTCGCACAGTTTGTGGGCCGACAGTGTTTGTTTCTGGTAAAAAAGTAAAAGAGTTTTCCGGGTAAGTTACTCTACCCAGATACTTATCTTCCAAGTAAAACTCCACTTGACTTATTGGGAAAGATTGTTTTACTACAATAAACGAAATGCTTACGCGCTCTCCTTTGGGTATTTTAGCTCCCTCACGAGGGGTTTTGATGTCTATAACCGGGGACAGGGTTGGGCCGTGCACATCATCATAGTTTAAGGGAATAGAGGATGTACTTTGTCTAAAAAAGCCATTCTTCTGTACCCATTTTGCCACCGCCGTTTCCCAAAAAATGTATTGCGGGTCCGATTGTGGGTTGTTTGGAACTTGACCAAGGGGATTGCTTTTATCCACCCAATGTAAAATGGAGTGAATGTCTGTTACAACTCGTTCTTCCAAGGTCTCTCTTGGGGTGTAAGGAGAAGCTAGTTTTAGAGAGACAGTGTCCACCAAATACGTACTACCACCCTGCCAAATACCACGCAAAACCGGCTTTATTTCTACATTTCCCATGTGGTTGTATGACGGGTGGCCAAAACTATTGTTTGGTAATTTCTCTAAATAAGAAGAAAGAATTTTGTGCCACATGGGGGCCACCACAAAGCCAGCCACCCTTTTTTCCATAGAGCTGTTGTCATTATTACCCACCCAGGCTCCAAGCACGAGCCCCGGTGTGTAGCCAACCACCCACATATCACGATAGTCGTTTGTTGTGCCCGTTTTTGCCGCAACCTCCCAACCCGGGAAATATAGAGGAGAGTTTGCTCCGAAGGATGGAGTTCTTGCTGTGTTGTCAGAGAGAATGTCATTGATTGTTCGAGCCACATTTTCATCTAGAACCCGCCTTGGTTCCTGGCGGTACTCTTCCAGAACCGTACCATCAGCCCCCCAAACTTTTTCAATTGCTGTGGTTTTGTTAAAAACTCCATCTTTAGCGAAAACAGCATAGGCCCCAGTTAATTCAAGTAAAGTAACTTCGCCACCTCCCAAAACAAGAGTCAAGCCATATTGGTCGGCGCTGGATAGGGTGCTGATGCCAAAATCTCTGGCTGTGGCGATGGACTCTCTAATTCCAGCAAGATAGAGTGTTTTAATTGAGGGAATATTAACAGATTGAGCGAGTGCGTTGCGGAGCGTAATAGGACCTCGATACAATCCATCATAGTTTACGGGCAAATAACAATTTTCACTGGTGGGGGCAATTTCTGGGTCCGGGTCGCAAGTGCTTTGGAATTGGGTAGGCAGGTCAAACAAGACCGTGTCTGGCGTATAGCCCCTTTTAAAAGCCGTCGCGTATACAAATGGCTTAAAGGCCGAGCCCGGCTGGCGTTTAGCCAAAGTAACATTAAAGTTTCCTTGGTTGTCTTTTTCAAAATAATCACGCGAACCAAGCATAACAAGTATTTTGCCAGTGGATGGGTCAAGGGCAATCACCCCAGCATTTTTTGCTTTAAAGTTGGCCTCGTTTATGGGAGCAAATTCTTTTACCACCTCCTCCGTTTTCTTTTGCATTTCCCAATCAAGTGTGCTGATTACCTTAAGACCGCCGCTATCCACCATTTCTTTCCCATATTTCTCCTCTAAATAACTTCTCACATAAAAAACAAAATGGGGTGCCTTGATTGTAAAGTTGTCAGCTGGTAAAAATTGAACCCGCTCATTTTTTGCCCCTAACATCTCGTCTTTATTAACAAAACCAAGCTCTAGCATCTTTTCTAACACAAGGTTTTTTCTCTCTTCCAATTTGTCAACATGATTCCCGTAGGGGGAGTAGTAAGTGGGTGCCTTTGGCAGGGCCGCCAGATAAACTGCTTCAGCCAAACTAACCTCACTAGCCGGTTTGCCAAAGAAGGCTTGGCTTGCCTCTTCAACCCCATATACATTTCCTCCATAAGGTGATTCATTTAAGTACATCGCCAGTATCTCATCCTTACTTATAGCTTTGTCCAACTTAAGGGCCAAAACAGCTTCTTTGAGTTTGCGGGCCACACTCTTTTCTTTTGTTAATAGGGTATTTTTAACAACCTGTTGGGTTATGGTTGACCCCCCTTGGCTACTTTCCCCATTCAGCACATTTGCGATAAAGGCCCGAATTATAGACGTCGGCCTTATTCCCCGGTGGTTGTAAAAGTTCCAATCCTCAATAGCCACCGTTGCATTTTTGATTAAACGTGAAATGTCATTGGCGGGCAGGACAGTCCTGCGCAGATTCTCACCTAAGTTATAAAGAAGAATTTCTCCCGTTCGGTCATATATTTTAGTTGATTGGCTAATCTTCCGTTCTTCCAGAGATGCAAAATCAGGTATCTTTAAATTGGCCGCCCAAAGGATGAAGAGGCCTGCCCCCAGGATTGTGGCCGAGGCGCACAAATAAGCTAAGCGAAAGACAAACCGCTGGTAGCGCTTGTTTGTGGGTTTGTGTGTCATCGCCACTTATATTATCATGAGAATATGAACATAGTGACCGACGAAAACAAAATAGAAGAAGCCTTAACCCGCGGGGTATCAGAAGTTTTACCCACCAAAGAGGCCTTGGTTAACCTATTAAGGTCTGGTAAAAAAATAAGACTTTACCAAGGTTTTGACCCGACCGGTACCCAACTCCACATTGGTCATATGGTTGGTTTTCGCAAACTACACCAATTTCAAGATTTGGGGCAT
>Ga0209542_10005473_pt1 | contig 25319 bp, 27 predicted proteins | sample RifCSPhighO2_01_FD_184028 | JGI IMG/M metagenome (GOLD analysis project Ga0209542, IMG submission 184028) | Soil microbial communities from Rifle, Colorado - Rifle CSP2_plank highO2_0.1 (SPAdes) (version 2) | ecosystem: Environmental > Terrestrial > Deep subsurface > Rock core/Sediment ...
GTTCACCCCGTCAAACGCGGTGATGAACACGCCGTTCACCGTGCCGCTGAACTGGGCAGCAGGGGTCAGGGTAAGGATGTCATTGCCGGTCTGTGCGGTGATATTGGCCAGCCCGGACACGGTATAGCTGAGCTTGCTTTCCTCGTCCAGGAAAAACAGGGAAAGGTTGAGCGCCAGGGGGATATCCTCCTGCATGCTCTGCGCAGGGATTGTGCCGATGCGCACCGGCGCATCATCAATAAAAGAGATGTTTATCTGCCGCTGCATGGCGCTGGCGCTGCCGTCGCTGTCCGTCACCATAAGGGATGCCGTATATGTGCCGTTCTTCGCGTACCGGTGCGTCGCATTCTGCAGGCTGCTGCTGTTCCCGTCGCCGAATGTCCAGTTGTATGCGGTGATGCTGTCGCCAGGCGTGGTAGAGATGTCAGTAAAACTGATTAGCTGGTCCTCTGCCGGATTAATGGGGAGAAAGGTGAAGTTTGCCGTCGGCCCAAGATCGAGCACCGTGATGCTGCTGGTATCGGTGCCGGTATTGCCTGCGGCATCAGTTACGGTGAGTGTCGCCACAAATGTTCCATTATTCAGATACGTTGCTGATACAACCGCGCCGCTTGCATTCGCCTGGATGCCGTCGCTCGCATCAAAGTCCCAGGAGTAGCTGATGATGCCGAAATTATCCGCTGAGCCGCTTGCGTTCAGCGTTGCGGCGCTGCGCTCACTCATTGTCTGGTTCACTCCTGCATCTGCCAGGGGTAGCGTATCGTCGATTGCAATAATGCCTGCGGTTACTGTAGCGTTGCTGTTCCCGGTCGGGTCTGTCGCATTGATGCGGAGCGTATAATTACCGTCAGCGACAGCAGTGATGTCATGGTCGGCTGTCCAGAACCCCTCTGCCTGCTGCAATGCAAACCAGCTGCTGGCAAATGTCGCGTTCTCCAGGCGGTAGGACACATTCTGCACGCCAGTATTGTCGCTGGCGCTGGCATTAACCGTGAAGTTCGTCTTTTTCCATCCCGCTGCGGGCGCATAGAAGGTCACGCTCGGCGCCTCGACATCCGGCAGGTAATCCACTGCCCCGGCGCTTCCCGGCACCAGGTAAGAATAGGGATAGTTCGCATTCGACGCGAAATCAGCCCAGGAGTTCCCCCCAATAGAGGAATTCCACTGGTTGCCGATGCCATTGTCCCGCGCATTCTCCCCGCTGCCGGAAAAAATATTGTTAAACACGCTGGCTCCGCTTACCGAAGAATCGATGATCATTCCCCGGGTAGTCCAGTTCTGGAAGGTATTCCCTATGATGTTGATCCCGGTCATGTTCGGCGTCCCTGCCCTCCCGAACCTGCTGTGGAAGCCATGCAACACCCGGTTATCGCTGAAGTTTATCCCGTCAACCGGCCGGCGCTGGCCGTGGATGATGACTGCCGCATTCACACCGCTGTCATCTCCGTGAAAGAAGTTGCCCGCTATCAGCGAGTCATCGACATCATACAGCTCAAGCGCAACGCCTTTATTTGCGGTGATGTTGTTGTGGGAGATGGTGTATCCTCTTGCCCCCAGTGTCGAGAATTCAGCGTAGAATCCCGTGCTCACCCCGTTGATGATGATAGTGTTGTTCAGGAGCGTAAGGTTGCTGGCAGGGGCAGCGCAGCCGGAATCGCTGCCGCAGACCCAGACTCCCAAAGCAGTATCTCCTGTCGTGATGATGGTATTATTTACTATGCTGGCTCCGCTTTCCTGCACCATGATGGAGATGTTGGTGGTGCCGTTCTGCCCGGCAGCGGTATCTGTCCGCAGGTTCCGCAGTGTCGCGTTTGCAGCGGTAATCTTGAACGCAAAAGTCCCGGCAAGCGGCCGGATGACTGTTGACTGGCCGGCTCCGACGATGCTCACCCCTTCGCTGACCGTTACGGATTCCACATATGTGCCTGCATCAACCATGATCGTGTCGCCGTTGCCCGCCGCATCCACCGCACCCTGGATTGTCGGCTGGTCACCCGGCACATTGATAGTAGCTGCAAGCGCCGCAGGGAAGGCAAGAGAAATAAGTAGAAGGATGGCAACTAACCGGCTACGCAATCATATCCCCCCATTTTTCAGGTATATGAAACCCAGGGGCTATTTAAGGATTTATATGCTGAGAATTATATGCTGAGAATTCTATTTCTTAACATGTCGGAAATCGCCTTGCGTACGCCAACCATGCTTCAGCGTGGGGTAAGCAAGCGATTTCCGAGCATGCTCAAGAACACGCCTGCCGGTTCTTGACAACAGCCGAAGAACGCCTATCGGTATCTGCGCTCCTCTTCCTGTTCTGTAAGATAGATCCTTCCCAGTGCGGTGAAGACGGCATTGACATCCGGGCAGTCAGCTCTCAGCATCCTCCGGAACTCGACGCGTACATCCTTTGGATAGAGGGAAGGCGGCTGAAGCGCTCTTCGGAAAGTTTCTCTGCCGACTGTGTACGGATCATCATTTCTGGGCATGAGCTCCTGCGGGCGGGGATAATGCGGATTTTCCCGGCATCTTCTTTCGAGCGCCTCATACATCTGGTTTGCCAGCTTGATCGGGCTGACGATGAGCCCAAGATGGCCGTCCGGCCTCCCCTGCATAGGTGTTCCGCCGCTCGCCGCAATCCGCATGGTGCTGTTCATAGGTATCCCTCATCCGAAGGAAAAAAGAGAATAAAAACCTTTCCCTATCGCCTGCCGATGTGCTTCATCCCGCGCCGCCTGCCCTTCCGTGCCAGGACTGCAAATCCGGCAATCACCAGGATCAGGACGATGGCCGCTGCTCCGGCAAGCCCGATCACATAGAGCCCATCGCTGCCCTGCTGCGCAGCTCCCTGCTGCGGAGTGGGCAGAACCACATCAACGTCGCTGTCCGGCCCTGCCGTCTGCGCCGGCGGCAGCACGCAGCCGCTCACCAGGATGTCGATATTCCTGCTCTCCTCCTGGCTTCCGTCACGGAACAGGGTGATCTGGAGGGGATAACTGCCCGGCTGCAGGCCGGAGGCGTCGATCGTGATGGACTTCTGCCAGCTGTTGTCCTCGCTGAACGCGGTGTCATCAAGTACCAGGCTCTGCGCCAGCTCAACGCCGAGCTGCTCGCCCTTTACCTCGACCCGGACATCCTCCTCGTTTCTGCCGACGTTCATCACTTCCAGGTTGAGCGTCGTTCTCCGGATGCAGGAGAGCTCAGGATTCCCTACTGCCGCTTCAGTGATGCGCACGTCATGGGAGTCCTTTTCCACAGTCAGCTGGACCGTGTAGCTTATCCGATGGGCCTGGCCGTCATCCCCGCTGCCGTCTCCTTCGATCAGCACCTGATAGGTATCTGCGCTGACGTCAAAGGGCACGGTGTACCGGAGAGTGACGGACTTCTCGCGGTCTGCCCGGAGGTCGAACTCCTCAGAGTCCTCGTCCAGGTCTGCACCGTCATCGATGGACCGGATGGTGCCGGTCACCAGGATATCCTTGATCTCGATGTCCTGCGCGCTGGTGAAGGTGTTCTTGACCTTCATGCGCAGCTCAACAGTGTCGCCGGGCTTTGCCTTCTTGCTGACCGTGGCGCCGCTCGCCACATTGCTGCTCGTGGAACCGCCGACCTTCACGTCCAGGTCGCTGACGATCAGCTTTCCCGCATCCCGGGCGACATAGGTGCTGAATCCGCTCACGGTGAAGGTAAGCACCTTGGTGGCGGTATTATAGTTGATATTGCTGCATGCGGCCCCGCAGGGAGCGGTCACCGCGTTCTTGTCGCTGGTGAATGCGCTGCTGACAAACACTGCTGGCGTCCCAGCCAGGTTCACGTTCCGCATGGTGACGGTTGCCGGCTTGTTCAGCTGCGGGTATCTCCCGCTGTCCACCGCGACGATCCCGTCGCCGATGAGCACGCTTCCCGGAATGTCTGCGACATTTCGGAGATCAAGCACGCTGCTGCCGAAATCGATCTTGCCGGCCGCTGACTTCTCCAGGACGATGTTGGCCGCCTGGGAGAGCGCGGCGTCTGAACTGAAGGTCAGGAAGTTTGTGGTTGTGCCGTCAAATCCGGTTGTCGCCGGGCGGGAGACCACCTCGACGTTCCAGGACCGGGTTGCCGTTGCCGTACCGTCGGAAACTGTCGCCACCACGGTGTATGCTGAAATCTGCTTGTTGAACGTATAGCTTGATGTGCTCACGCCTGCATCCACCCCGTTGTATGTCCAGCTGTAGGTCAGCGGATCGCCGTCCGGATCAGAGGCGGTGACACTGAACACCTGGTCCACCATGTCCGGCAGGATGAGTGCCGCCTGCTGCGGGCTGGATGCGGTGATGACCGGGGCATTGTTCACTCCCGGCTGGCCGACAACAACAGTATATGCCTGGTCGCGGGCGTTGTTCAGGCTGTCCCGCACCACGACAGTGACCGGGTGGCTGCCTGCCTGCTGCGCAGTCGGCGTCCAGATGACCAATCCTGCAGTGCTGATCGCCATGCCTGCTGGCCCGGATATGCTGTAGGCGAGAGGCACATTGTTCTCTGCGTCAGCTGCAGCAACCTGGTAGGAATAGGCGGCGCCGACAACAGCGACAGCCACTGGCGTTGAGCTGATGGCCGGTGCCTGGTTCGTTGTTGCAGGAGGCGGCGTTGTTCCTCCCCCATTGCTCCCTCCGGTTGGCGGCGGAGGAGTGGGAGGCTGCGCTGCCTGGGTCTTGAATGAGAAGAGATCTCCCTCGATAAATCTGCTTTCAGGGTTATCTTTTCCATCCCGCACCCAAACCCTCCAATAATAGGTCGTTCCCGCTGTGAGCCCGGTCGCCTGGTAGGTGACTGCTTCTCCCTGGGGTTTGGAAATCTTCTCGAGGAGCCCCAGAGTGCTTGGGCTGGTGCCAAAATAGATGTGATAAAACAATGAATCCCCGTCCGCATCTGTGCTTTTCCAGCTGAGCGGAGTGTTTAAGGGAATGCTCTCTGCGCCGTTCTCCGGGCTGATAGCTTCCGGCTTGCTCGGCAGCCGGTTGTTATTATCCACAAAGACCTTGACGCTCTTTGCTGCTGAAGCGCCATTGCTGTCCTGGGCAGTGATAGTCACCGTGAACTGCAGCTGCCCGTAGGGCAGGAGAGTGGATGCCGGTGTCCAGGAGAAGAGTGCTGCAGGCACGTTCAGCTTGGTGCTCAGGTCATATGCAGGGACATAGCTCTGCTCCCCCTCATGGGCTCCCAACCGCTGCGCAATGGCTGCGATATCCAGGATGGAAATCTCCCCGTCATTATTTAAGTCAAAATCGCTTCTGTAGATGGCGGCATTGGCAAAATAAGGTACCAGGATATCAATATCCTCCTGCCCGATCGCCTTGGTGCCGAACCAGGTATCCTTGACCTTGCCTTGATCCCCGCTGACCGCTGCAGAGAAGGTTATGGGATCCCCGTCAGGATCAACGGCAGTGGCAGATATGCTCAGCTGCTGCATCTCCTTGATCTGGTACACGTCCTGCGCGACCGTGATGGAGGGCGCGCTGTTCGCTGCGGCCGCAGCCGTTACGCTCAACAGAGCGATGATTGCCCATATTCCGATAGTGGTGTTCATGGTGGTCCTCATAGTAGCTTTTGATGCTCTTTCCACCCTTTTTTACAAGAATCACCAATTTTTTGGGATATGACACTTATGAATATGACACTTACAGGGTTTTCTTCCTTCTGGACAGGACAATAGCCACCGCAGCGATGAGCGCCAGCACGATGACATTGCCGATCACCAGCGGGATGAGGTAATTGCTCCCGCCGTCCTCGACACTCTCGGTAATGACTGTGGTACTGCCGCCGTTCGTCTGGGGAGCAGTTTCCTGCTGGCCCTCTCCGGGCTGTTGCTGCTGTTCCTGCTCTTCCTGGCTCTCCTGCTGCTCAGGCTCCTGTGCAGCGGCAGACGGGCAGGTCACCACCAGGTTCCGGTCCACAAAATCATCCAGGCTGTCCACATCGATGAACATCTCAGTCCGGACAGTGTAGGTCCCTGGTTTCGCAGTGGAAGGGATAGGGATCTGGAAGCGCTTGCTGAACTTGCTCTCATCCTCAAGCAGATCAGTATCCAGATGGAAATCCCGCTCCAGGATGCTGATGCCCAGCTCGCTGTTGGTGATCTTGAGCCTGGTCTCATCCTCTTCCGATGAGCCGAAATTCACCACCTGGATGTCCAGGTTCGCGACATTCCCGCACTGCACCTGCGGCTGGATGAACTCTGCCCGCTTGATCTGGGTGTCGTGGCTCTGCTTGTCCACTTCCAGCTCCAGGCGCCAGTCAATCGTATGCTCGATGCCGTCGTCATCCGTGCCCTCGACAAACACCATAACCTCATAATCGCCCTCATCGACCTCTTCCGGGATGGCGAACCGGAAGGTCTTGCTGGCGTCATCATCAGCGTCCAGGTCGAACTCGTCGGATTCCTCCTCGATGTCCTCGTCAGCGATATTCAATATCGCGACGGTGATCAGGATATTGTTCATGTCTATCTTCGGGTCTACGTCCGGGAAATTGTTCTTCACCCGCACGGTCACTATGACCGGGTCTCCCGGTCGTGCAGCCTCATTGATCTTTTCCCCGTTTACCTTATTGTTGGCATCCCGCGTATCCACCTTAAAATCCAGGTCCTCAATCGTCAGCGCCTGCTTCTGCGTGAGCTGCAGGGAGAACGCATCGAAATTGCCTGCGCCTGCCGTGATATTGAAGACCGGCGTATAGGTCCCGGTAACCAGGTCATTCGGAACCACAAGAGAGAAGGAAACGCTCTCAGTTATCCCGGCATTGATATTGAGCGGACTGGACTGGCTGTAGGTCACGGGAACGGTCTTGCTCTCGTTTCCAGTGAGAATAACCGTTGCCGGAAGGGCTGCGGCGACCGCAGCTCCACCCGTGTTCTGCAGGGTGAATGTCCCGCTGATGGTCTGCTTTGCCTTGCTTGAGACCGTGCCTACTGATGTCCGGGTAGCGGTCAGGCTGCCTGCGGCGAGCGCTCCGCTCACCAGAAGCAAGGCCAACGCCACCCAAAGGACATGTTTCATCATGGTCTTGTGTTATTTTTAATTATGCAGTAGTTACAATAATGAGGGGGAAGGGCCCTACCCTTTATAAAGGTTTCGCTGGGGGGCGGGGTTGGTGCGAAAATCGGTGCGTATGCGTGTCTGCCCAAGGTGAAAGCTCCGCAGGATGTACTCTCCGACCTGAGCGAAGCGAAGTGGAGAGGCCTGTTCAGGCTCCGCATACGCACGAACAAGAGTTTCGCACCAACCCACTACACACAAAACCTATTTAAATCCCCACTTATCAAAAGAAAGCATGCAATACCGGCTTGCTCTCTATATAGTGATGCTGCATATAATAATGCTCATACCGCTTCCTGCAGCCATTGCCCTCTCCGGCGAGCAGCGCGCCTTCCTGCAGGACAGCGTCAGCCTGGCAAGCACCCCGGCAGAGCTCCGCCAGGTGCTTGGGTTGCTGCGCCAGAACAAGGCTGATCTCACGGACGAGCCTGCCCTTGCCGCAGCGCTCCAGGAGAAGGCAGCAGCCTTGGGCATATCCTGGGCTGATTACCCGGCTGTCCGGCTTCCCCAGCAGCAGTCCTCCCCCTCTCCGGTTCGCTGGCCGCTGATCATCGGCATCTCCCTGGTGCTCCTCAGCATCGTCGGCATTGAGCTCTACCGCCTGTTCCATGCAGCCACTGCGCCTGTCCCTGAAGAGCTGGTCGCCTATCTCCAGGACGGCGTCTCCAAAGGATACGCGGTCGCAGAACTGCGCAGCCAGCTCCTGAAGAGCGGATGGGAACAGGATACTGTTGACGCCGCAGTTCAGCATGTCAAGAACACGCCTGCCCTAAAGGGCGGGGCGGGTTCTTGAGCACACTCGGAAATCACCCTCTTGCTCCAAGCTTAAGCAAGGAGTGTGCGAGTGGCGATTTCCGATGTGCCAAAAAATAAGGTTTTTAAGGGGTGCGCTCCCTTCTTTTGCAGCAATGGACATAACAGACATATTGAAGGGCTCGAAAGGAGACATCAAAGGCTTTGAGCGCATGCTCATGGATGGATATGACTTTCCTGCTCAGGCAGATGCGCTGGAACAGCTCTATCGGGCATATCAGCAGCATTCTCCGGCTGTTCCGCGCTATTCCCATCCGGTCTCCCGGCAGTCCGCAAAAGACGCCTGGTTCCAGATATCTACCATCGCCCTGCGCGAGATCCTGCTGCGGTCCATCCCAGATGGGGAGCGGGAATTCTTCAGGACACTGATGCGGGATAAGCGCACCAGCCGCGAGCAGCTATTTGCCGGATATCTCCGCACCCACCACGAAAATCAGCTCCGCACCAATCTTACCAGCATGTACCTGCGCTATGCTCGTGTCCACCGGGCCTGTGCAGAGCTTCCCCCGCCTGTCCGGGAGAAGTTTGACAAAGCTATCATGACCCTGTCCAGCTATTTCCGGAAATACCAGGATATTCTCGATGCCCCCTACCCTCTTCGCTCGCTGTTGCGGAGCATGCCTAAATGATGATTGCTTATTCGGTCTGGCTATCGCAATCCATGCTGGTGCAGAATAGAAAATCTTAAATGGGAGCGTTTCATCCCTGCTTATACTATATATTATTGAGGTGAGAGCATATGCGTCCCTGGTATCTGTTGATCATCCTGCTCCTGCTTCCTGCCTGCAGCCAGCAGCCTGCTGGGGCAGTCGTCAGGGAATACGATTTTAGCGCCAGCCTGGGTGAGATCAGGAAGATTGAATGGAACTTTGGCGCCGTCTATCCGGATATGCCTGAGGATATCGAGCAGAAGGCAGAGATGCGCGACCGCCTGGGGGTGTTTTACGAGCAGGTCCATGCACAAGAAGATACTGAAGATGCGCGGGCGATCATAGCCTATCTTGATTTCCGCCTCTCTGCCCTGGAGACTGAGCGGCTCTACCAATGGAGCCAGCGCAAGGGGCGGCAGGCGACGGTTGAAGACGGGTTCCGCTGCAGCGACATGCCCGTCATTCTGGATGCCGCAAAGGTGCTGAACAACTCTGCAGACGCCGCGGATCGGGCAGCTGCATATTTCACCGCATTCATGGACAGCTATCCCCTTCAGTTCGCGCAGGCCCAGCATCCCTCATCAACTTCCCTCATCCTTCGCGCCCAGGCGGAGATCCTCTACCAGCAGAGCAGGAAAGAGGAGCGGACGATAGCCTATTTCTGCGGGAATGCGACAGAGGGGTGACCGTATACTTCTCCCAAATAGATAACCCCTTATAAGTAGTAAAATATAGAAAGACTTAAATAGGCAGAGATGATAATGGCAGGTATGCATCAGGCCCATAAGCAGATCTATATCGCACGGCACGCGGAGACCGAGGAGAACATCGCCAAGATTGTGCAGGGGTGGCTGCCCGGGACATTATCCTATCAGGGGAAAAATCAGGCCAGGGCATTAGGCCGCGCGCTGCAGCAGGAAGGCATCGAGTATATCCTCTGCGGGGACCTGGAAAATCCCGATGGGAAGCGGGGACGGCAGCGGCAGACCGCTGATGAGATACGGCGGTACATCACTGTCCCGGCGAAATACACTCCCTTGCTCCTCGAACGGGGCTGCGGCAGCCTCGAGGGAAAAAGGTATCACGAGCTGGGGATAGCTACAGACGCAGATTTTCCCTGCTACGGCGGAGCTGGCACAGGCGTATTCGCGGATATGGAGCCATTTTTCTCAGTGACCGACAGGGCAAGAGAAGCGATTGGCTGGATGCGCCGGCTTCCCCACCGGAGAATATTGGCCGTCGGCTCCGGATGGATCAACAGCTACATCGTCAATATCCTGTTGGATGAGCCCTGGGTGTACCATGAGCAGGATAATGCTGCGGTGCATTATTTCGAGCTGGATACGGATGGAAAGCCGGTCCATCATGAGCTCAACAAAGATGTTATCCGGCGGAGCGCTCATGATGCCCCCTGAACAGGTTGAGGCGTATATCGCGCATCTGGATTCAGGGATATTCGGCTTTGCCAGCTTCGCCTCGGTGCGCATCAGCCTGCTACCGCAGGGGATTTGGAACGCAAACTATCTGGCAGAGATCAACGGAGAAAGATTCGTGCTCAAGGTATACGGGGAGAATGTCCCCGGGCTGCTCTTCGGCAACAAGGGAAAAGATGAGGCTGTCGCGTTGCGGCTGTTGCAGGGGCTGCATATCGCCCCGGAACCGGTCCATTTTGCATATTCTCCGTCGCTGGGGAAAGAGGTATTGATCTATCGGTTCGTGGAGGGAAAACAGCCCTCCGCATTCTCGCCGCCCCTGGTCAAAGCGACTGCACGTGTCCTTGCGCATCTCCACTCGCTGGAGCTGCCTGCAGTTGATCTCCCCAGGAAAAAAGAGACCATGCAGACATTGCTCAATGATATCCAGTCCACCCTGGACAAATGCATTATCCTGGGTGTTCCTGAAGCAGAGCTTCACCCATTTCGCGGTCTTGTGGAGAAGGCGAAGCAGTATGTAGCAGGCCAGGAGGAGATGGAGCATCCCTTCGCATTGGTGCACGGTGACCTTTCTCCCTGCAACCTGATCGTGGATGAAAACAACGCGGTCAGGATAATCGACTGGCAGCGGCCCACGTTCACCGACGCCGCCTTTGACGTTTGGGCGTTCATGGAGGACGCATTCATCCGCTGGGACCTGCCGGAGCCGTTGACGGACGGGCTGAAAACGCAGTTTATCAAAACATACACATCCCTCGTGCACGACCATACCATCCTGGAGCGCCTCAGGCAGAAATCGCCGCTTTACTACCTCAACATCGGCCTCTACTGCCTGATGAGGTATCATGAGTTCCTGTCTGGGAAGATCGGGCCGGAGCGGACGAAGGGGAAGGAGCATCTCTGGAAGAAGTATGATACTGTCCGGAGGGTATGTGTGGACAGGCTGATGGGGATATTTTTATAACACTAGCTTTCTACCTTCTATAAAAATAGCGGTTCAGGTGAACATGTGGCATTATACTGGGGGTATATGCTATTGGCTGCTCGTCCTTTCAGAATAGAAAACATTAAATACTCCCTCTACTATTATGGGCGTATAATGTTGAAGGGGGCGAACGAAAGCAAAACTTTCGTTCATTTGAGCCCCCTCTATCTTCCATATGCGGGTAATCATTTTTTGTGACTTGGAGAATTTTAAGCATAGCATCATAAAATTGTACCCTGAGGGATCTTATGTGGAGCTTCTTTATTCCCATTTTCACCATTTCTTGTTTAATATGGTTATGGAGAAGATTGGCGGGAAAATATACAACCCAAGAATGATTCGGACTTACATCTACACGGGGGAATACAACGATGCTCAAATTGACCAGGCAAAAAAGCATCAACGATTCTTGCCCGCCGACCAATCAAAAATAGAAAGAGATATCAAACGGCTTGAAGAAGCATTGAACTCAACGACGACGTCTTACGAAAAGAATAGGTTAATAAGAACATTAGAAAACAAAAAAAGGAGGGTTTTTTCACCAGATAGGATATTGGCGCTAAGCTATGAGATTTCTTCAGCAGAAAAGAGAAAAAAGGCGCAGACGGAGACTTTTAACGAAATCTCTCGGGTTGACTTGTTAGAACTAAAAACAAAGCCGCTAAAATATAGCAGGAAAGATCTGAGATTCGTCCAAAAAGGAACAGATGTCCAACTCGCAGTAGACTTAGTCAACTATGCTCATTTTAATAATTATGATGTAGCAATAGTATGCTCTGGCGATTTGGACTTAATGGAGTCACTTAACCAGATCAAGTCTTTAGGTAAAACCGTAGTCTTAGTGAGCCATAAATCTATGGTTTCACCAGTTATGGTCAAGATATCCGATTATTTTATTGATTTATCCTGCCTAACGAATGGTGAAAAATCTCAAATCTCTGCTACTGGAGGTTATGCCCCTACATCAAATCAGGTTCCAGGCTAATTTTTTTCTGGGGGTATGGGCAACTCTTTTAAACCCCTCCCCATTCCGAAACTCTTATATACTTTCAAACATCTTCGGAACAATGGCGTCCATCACCTTTTTTGAGTCGGGAATCCGGAAGGAGCTTCCGGACAGCTCCGGGATCAAGGAGGCGTGCGAAGATGCAGGCATACCGTTCGGCTGCAAGGATGGGCTGTGCGGCACCTGCCTGGTCACCGTGATAGAGGGCAGGGAGAACCTCTCTCCAAAAAACGATAAGGAGAACGATCTCCTCGGCCCTGCCGGTGATGAGCGCCTGGCCTGCCAGTGCATCCTCAAGCAGGGCAACATCACGATAAAATATTAAAAGAAGAGCAAAATATAAGCACCGAGGGCAGCAACCATGGAACAAACTCAGGCAGCGCAGACAGAGATGATTACCAAGGACATGACCGTAGACGATGTCTTTGCCAAATTTCCCGGCAAGGCGCAGAAGCTTGCGCACATCATGACTGCAGCAGGCCTGCATTGCGTCGGCTGCCATGCCTCCACCTATGAGACCCTGGAGCAGGGAACCACCGGCCATGGGATGTCGCCCGCCGACCTGGACAACCTTCTCCGGAAAATGAATGTCGCACTCCAGTCCGCAGAATCAGCGCAGGAAACAGGTGGGGTGACCCTGACCGAGACAGCAGCGGCAAAGGTCCAGGCATTGCTCGCCCAGGAAAAGAAATCAGGATGGGGCCTGAAGCTCGGCCTCATGCCCGGCGGCTGCTCCGGCTACCAGTATGAGCTGCTCTTCCAGGAGCGCGAAGGGCCGGACGACCTCTCCTTTACCGACCGGAGCGTCAAGGTGATCATCGCCCGGGAGCACGCGGAAAAGCTCTCCGGCGTCGAGATCGACTATGTGGACGGCCTGCAGGGAGCGGGATTCAAGATCAACAATCCCCACGTCCAGCACAGCTGCGGCTGCGGCAGCTCGATGGGGTTCTGAATCGTCGATCCGCAGTAAAACTCAGCAGATGCTTAGTAGAACCGCACAGTCTCATCATACTTCTTCCACGCGAATATCCCGCCGCTGATGTTCTTTGCGTCAAACCCCTGCTGCCGCAGGAATGCAGCGGCCTCGCCGCTCCTATGGCCTGTCCTGCAGAGGCAGAGGATCTCCTTCCCTTTCGGCAGCTCAGCGATGCGCCCCTGTATATCCCCCATCGGCATATGGACAAAACCGGGGATGGCGCCGTACTGCAGCTCGTGCTGCTCCCGCACGTCCAGCAGCAGGAAATCCTCATGCATCTCCATCTTCCGCTTCAATTCATCAACAGAGATTTCCTGCGCCATGCATCAGCTGGAATGAGGAAAACTATTTAAACTTCTGCATATCCTTGCTGTTATGCTCAAGCCAGGCGACCCTGCACCAGATTTCTCCGGTAAAGACGAGACAGGAAAACTGATATCCCTATCCGATTTCCGGAAGAAAAAGCTCGCCCTCTATTTCTATCCAAAAGACATGACCTCCGGCTGCACCGCCGAGGCCTGCAATCTCCGGGATAATTATGATATCCTGAAGAGCAGGGGCATCGCCATCATCGGCGTGAGCGCGGACGATGCCCCTTCCCACATCAAATTTAAGCAGAAGCACGAGCTCCCTTTCCCGCTGATCGCGGATACGGATAAGAAGATCATCGATGCCTACGGCGTCTGGGGCGCCAAGTCATTCCTGGGCAGGCGCTTCATGGGTATCCAGCGCACCACGTTCCTGATAGAGGACGGGAAGATCGCAGCAGTCATCGGGAAGGTGAAGGTTGATGACCATGCCCGCCAGATCATGGAGGCGTTCCGGTGAAGCGCCATTATACCCTGGCGCAGGCAAACGCGCTCCTGCCCAAGATCCGCCCGGCCATCGAGCAGATGATCGCCCTGCACATGAAGCTTGCCCAGCTCAATGAGATTGATATCGAGTATGAGGATCCCTTCCGCGACATGCAGCAGGCGATCCAGGACGCTTTGGTCTGGAGCAAGGTCCAGTACGAGTTCCATGCGGCCATGAAGGAGCTGGCCGACTTGGGAATCTTCATCAAGGATCCCAGCATCGGGCTGCTGGACTTCTTCGCCCGGCACGAGGGCAGGGAGATATTCCTCTGCTACTGCTACCCGGAAAAAGATATCAGGTTCTACCATGAGCTGGACGGAGGATATGAGGGAAGGAAGCCGGTGGATCTGCTATTAGAACAAACGAAATAAGCTGTGGAATTTAGGAAATCATTTATATCCAACCATTTTTATTGTTAGAAAAATGGCAAATAGACTAACCTGGCATGGACTAATCTTCAGAGAGGTAGATCATTTTCTCAAAAACTCTAGATATTTCGTTTCCAGCCAAGAAGGGTTGTTAGAATTTCTGTTTTTGATTATCTATTTTACAGAATAGATTGCGCTTTTGTTAATATTAGAAAGGTCAAAAACACCTGGACCCACGGTTGGTATTTTTGTGGCTATACTACTAACAACCATATCGTTAGAGAAGATTTTTATGAAGAGCAGGAGTAAGAATTTGACTGAACAAAAGAAAAGTATCGAATTTGAATATAAATCTGCTTTAAATAAATACGCCAATAATTATCATCTTTTGGTTAATCGCTACAACCAATTAGTTGAATCATATAACCAACTAAAAAAGTTAAAAGGTAAGGCTTAAATAGCATTGAATTACTATACGCCTATGGGCACTAAAAATATACAGAATAACCAACAAATAATTGAATTCTTACCAGAACAAATGCTAATAAATGAATATCCTAAAATAGATTTACAAAAACTTGATGAATTATCCAGTATCCTGTCAAAGAATATAACTTTGTTTAGTAAAAACAGCAAACCAACTAATTCAAAGTTTCATAGACTTGTTAGAGAAATGGATGAAAATTTGATTAAAATTAGGAAACCTTTAGAAAACATGAAAGAGGCTATTGAAAGCATGAATGATGCTCTTGAAAAGTTCAAAGTTTTACCATAGCATTCAGTTCCTTCGGTCATATGCCATTCTCTCTGCGACATTAGTCATTTCATATATGACCACATCCGTCTTTCTTGCCGCAAGCTCAGACCGGATAATAGCAACTTCTATGGGACTTAAAGGATAGTCTCTTCGTGCGCTTTGAACCTCCCCCATCTGCAACCCAGGAATCAAATCCTGCACAAGAATATTTGTTCTGCAAGTCCCCCGAAAAGATGGACGATTCATGTTAAAGAGCGCTTCACTAACTAAAGGCATGGGAAAGAATGAGGTCGGGCTGCCTTGGTACTCTTCCCCGGATGGGTTAAAATTTACGGTTCTGTCTCGGGGAATAAAGACAAAAAGATACTCGTGTGATGCCCTTGGCGCCGATGGATGATAATATACACCTGTTTCGGTTACAACATCGTCAGCCATATCGTTGGATATCGTGCGTGCTTTAAAAACATTGTTATTTAACGAGGCGCCGTTCAAAATCTATAATGTCAGTTTTCCACCATTCCATCAAAAATGCTCGGCATTTTTGAGTGTGCTCAGAAATACATTGTATTTCTGACATATGAATGGTGGCTGGGGTGGAAAACTGAGCATGCTCAAGAACACGCCACGGGCTTTAGCCCGTGGTTCTTGACAAGAGGGATAACCCTCTTACGCAAGCAAGGGTAGTGAGCGTGCCCGCCACATGGACAAGAAAACAAGCCTCTATCACTCCGACAACCGCTCCCTCTCCAGCCAAAATCTCTTATACCCGCTCTCTAATATATTTCAATATAGAAAAATAAAACAGATAAAAAACTACTTATGAGTAGTTAAAATGCAAACATTTAAAAACATCAGCGTTTTACCCGTCCATAGGTGGCATGTATATGGCTCAAGAGAGTTACACGATAACCAAACGGATTGCAAAGCACGGCAGCCAGGCAGTGATCACCATTCCCAAGCTGCTTGAAAAAGATTTGAAGCCGGGAACCGTTGCTGAAGTGAGAATAACCATTATCAAGGAAGTGGAACAATGACGAGCCTTACTATTGATGATTTGAGCCTCCCTCATTTCGTAAACAGCAGGCAGATAGGGATGGTGGGCAATACTCCGCTTACGGTAACCGACGCGATTAATGCTGCACAGGTTGTCCGGAATAATGTTTTTGTTGCGGGAAAGAAAGGCGCTGGCAAAACGCAGCTTTTGTTTGACATGCGCTCCCGATACGGGGAACGGGGGCTGATTATCGAAGGGCGGCCTGATCTGAAGGCTGACGAACTGTTCAAGCAGATCAATTTGCAGAAGCTCCGTGAAGGAGCCACCAGCGATGAGGTCTATCAGCTCGCGCAGAGCGTGAAATCCAGGTTCCTGGGTGTTGACGAGCTGAACCGCGCCCCTGAAGTGACCCAGAACGAGCTCTTGAGCATCATGAACGGGTACATCCTGCATAAGGGAGCGCCGGTTTACCTGGGAGATGGCTTTTCCGTCGGCATCGGGACCGGCAACCTGGGCAATGGGGGATATGTCGGCACGTTCAGGATTGACGATGCATTGGCTGACCGCCTGCACCTGTTCCTTGATCTGGATTACTGGAAGCCGACTGATGAGGATATGGCACTGATTGACCGCCGCGGAAAGGCAGATCCAAGAGTCAAGAAATCTGAGTCCAGGGATATCTCTGACAAGATTGTCGAAGCGCATAGGATGATTAACGCCAAACCGACACCATTAGAGATGAGCATTGCCGGCCGGTACCTGGAAAGGGCTTTGGACTATTGCAAAAAATTCCCTGCTGCAGAGCACAGCAAAGACAACCTGAAGGAAGCATGGCCCGCCGTTTGCACACAAACGGGCTGTAAGCTGAAAAACACCTATTGCGCCCGGGTGAAATCTGTCGGCCAGCGCACTGTTGAGGCCGCTCAAAGCCTTGCCAAGGGGCTGCAGTATATCGCCGGGCTGAAAAATTCCCAGGCAAAGGATGATCCCCTGGGGGCAATGCTGCTTGCCGTACGGCTGATGCTTCCCTACTCAGGCGTCATCAGCCCTGCCTACCTGCGCGAAGAGGGAAACTTTAATAATCCCAACCTGGCAGCGAGAAACCTTGCAACAGACCTTGAGCAGGAGATCAATGCGCAGTTTTCCTCTGGCAGAAAGCCAGGGCAGCTCACACGTTCACTTGCCTATGCACAGCAGGGGAAACTGGATCAAATGCCATACGAAGCAAAGCCAGAATGGAGATTTGCAGGCCGCCTGCTTGAGAGAATAAACGAGGAGAACAAGAAACCATGACACGCTTCGCCGACTTTGACCTGGAGCAGCTCTACCATGCGGAAGAGCGGCGCAGGGAGAAACAAAAACATGAGGATGCATTAAGAAAAAGAAAGAAGCCTCCAAAGGCTCCTGCTGACGCAGTTGAGCCAGCTCCCGCTTCGCCAGCTCCTGCTTCCATTGCCCCGTATCAGGGCATTGCCTTCGAGCAGCCTGCATACCGGAAGCCGGATGCAGCAGGAAAAGAACTGCTCACCTATGATGCAAGCCTTGCCCGCCTGCAAAAAGCAGGCTTCCAGCGGCATCCCCGGCCGCATGAAGCCTTCGGCCTGCTCATTGATGGGCTAGAAGGCAAGCTCACTGCAGAGCTGGGGGCAGTCAGCAGCGATATGCTCTCCAGCTGGGGCGAATGGCTCAGCATGGCATTCGCAAGAAAAGGAAAGCAGCTCACCTGCTATACCGATCCGGTAGGGCTGGTATGGAACAAAAAGAGCAATACCTACAAAAAGCGGGATTTTAGCCATGCAGGAGAGCAGCAATTTGCCGTCAGCGGAAAAGCATCAGAGACATGGATAGACCTTCATCAGTTTGATGAGCAGCTCGTGCGCCTGCTCTACGGGCGCCTGTTCAGCGCTCTGCCGCAGGAGATGCGGGAAGGTACAAAGCGGGCGCAGATATATCTGCCTCCAGACGGCTCCATCTGGCCTGTTGGTCGTGGCTACTTCGGCAGGTACTACGTCAACGGCGGCAGCAGCAGCAACTGGGCCTCGCGCGGGGTACGTCCGGCGCAAAATTTTTCAGGTGATGGCGGTTAGCATGAAGCAGGACATCGGGAATGCGGTGCAGGAAACCCTTTTTGAGCATGGTATCCTAAGGAATGCCCAGGTTGAACCAGCAGAGAGAAAGCCAAGCTTTAAGGCTTTTACCGACCTGCGGACAAACACAACAACGCTGCAATACAATCCGCGCTTCACAACCGCAAATCAGGGAGCTGTTTTTGCAGGGAAGAAAAATGTTGCAGATCCCCTGGAGACTTGTGTGCGGCACATTGCCAGCCACGAGTGCGGCCATATACCCAACAGAAAGCGCAAGGCATGCCCGGGAACTTTTGATGAGCACGTAGAACATTTTTATGAGCCGATTAGCGCAATCTTGGCAAAAACAGGCAAGCTTGGTGCGGTTGACAGCGTGGCCAATCTTGTTGAAGACCTGATTGACAATACTCTCCTCGCGCAGGGACCGCATGCAGGGCTGTCATTGTTCTATGATGATGTTGCCCGGACAGCCGGCTGGGACCCTGCATACGACGCATACATGCGCATCCAGCTCTACGCATGGGGGGATAGGCAGGATAAAAAACTGCTCACCCGGCACAGCAAGCAAAATGAGCCAGTGCAGAAAGCAGCCCAAACGTTCTTGCGAAGGATTGAGCAGATCAGCGGCAAGGGCAGGAGGCTCGCTCATGCAGAAATTGCAGGATACTTTGCAGGCCAGGAAAACTGGAAAACCATTGCTGAAGAGTTTACCCGGGCCCTGGAGCCGCTGATCCCTCCTCAGCTCAACATTCCGATGTGCGGCTTTGGAAGGCAGATGCAGGAAGAGATGCAGGATCCCACCAACCGGGAAAGGTCCGCCCGCAGGAGATATGAAAAAGGCAAGCCAAAGCCGAGCTGGATGGGGGAGGAAGAGGCATTGGATGCGGTGTACTCCTCGCTTGCCCGTCAGATTGAGATACTGGTGGACGCTCCCCGAAAGGCGACAAGCCTCCCTCTTGTTCCATTCCGGCATGAGCCCTTTGATCCTGAGGAACACGAATTATCGCAGGTAAACTTCAGAAAACCGGTCATTGTCGCACAACAGGATACCCCATTCGGCATCCCGGGGTTCTCTTTCGGAGTGCCGCAGCACTACATAGAACAACCGCTTTTGGTGAAGAAAGGGATTACCAGTTTTCCAGAATTCAAATTCGGCTATGTGGACTGCTCAGAAACTATGCGGATGGGGCTTCCTGACCCGGCTGATGCGGGAAGCAGGGTATATATCCCCTGGGGGGATAAGAGCAGATACCATCACCTCTGCACGTCCTGGTATGGCATCATCGAATACCTGGCGCGCCGGGGAATCCTTCCCAACGTCCAGGTAACACTGGGCAGCTTCAGCTCCACAAGCAGGGTAAAGCATGGCCTGGAGGATGCAAAAAAGCTTTTGTTCAGCCCAGAATGGGGCGAGACCAATATCGATCCTGCTGCCCTAGACAAGCTATTGACCGGAAGCAAAAGCGTCTTTTTCACCGTGAGCGATGGCGGTGTGCAGAACTGGGCAGATGTCAAAGAGGGTTTTATGCAGCGGGCAAGAGAGCATTACTATTTCCACATCCAGCTCGGCCCGCATACGGCAATGAGCCGCGCCTTAAAAAGGGCAGGATTGCCGGTGTATACCGTCAAGAACAGCGCTGATCTTGAGCAGCTGGCCATTACGCTCACCCATAATGCATACCAATCATTCATCGATGAAACACTGGAGCACACTCTATGAGCAGCACACGCTTCGCCGGCTTCGACCTAGAGGAGATCTACCGTCGGGAAGAGCTGCGGAGAGAGAAAGATGTTGCTGACCAGGCACGGAAAGCCCGCGAACAAAAAGGTCATCCGTTGGCAGCCCCTGCGGACGCTGGCGAGCCGGCACATCCCCCAATACTCGCCTACCATGATATTGCCTTCGAGCAGCCTGCATACCGGAAGCCGGATGCAGCAGGAAAAGAACTGCTCACCTATGATGCAAGCCTTGCCCGCCTGCAAAAAGCAGGCTTCCAGCGGCATCCCCGGCCGCATGAAGCCTTCGGCCTGCTCATTGGTGGATTAGAAGGCAAGCTCACTGCAGAGCTGGGGGCAGTCAGCGATGACATGCTCTCCAGCTACGGCGAATGGCTCAGCATGGCATTCGCAAGAAAAGGAAAGCAGTTCACCTGCTATACCGATCCGGTAGGGCTGGTATGGGACAATAAGCGGAGCACATACTCCAAAAAGCGGAATTTCAGCCATGCAGGAGAGCAGCAATTTGACATCAGCGGAAAAGCATCAGGAGAATTTATTGATCTTAAGCAGTTTGATGAGCAGCTCGTGCGCCTGCTCTACGGACGCCTGTTCAGCGCTCTGCCGCAGGAGATCCAGAAAGGCGTAAAGCGGGCGCAGATATACCTGCCTCCAGACGGCTCCATCTGGCCTGTTGGCCGTGGCGACTTCAGCTGGTACAATGTCGTCGGCTACGACTATGGCGGCAGGGCCTCGCGCGGGGTACGTCCGGCGCAAAATTTTTCAGGCGGTGGAAACCTATAAATATGCGTACTCTTCAACATTTTTTGTCCCCAAAACGTGCTCTGCCGCGCAAAGCCTGCGCTCAGGCCAGAGGGACTACACGTCCTGCCATCAGGGCAAGAGCCTGCAGAAGCAGCATTGCTATGAAATGCAGCCATAACAGCAAGTAGCCGGAACAAGGCGAACGTCGTGGAATGGCAGTGGAAAGTGAAGGGTGGCGGGGCTACTGCGTGGCCTGTTGGCCGTGGCAACTTCAACAACAGGTACAATGTCAACGGCTACAACTATGACAACAGGGCCTCGCGCGGAATAGTGCCCTTGGCCGGCACGTTCTGGGGCACATCTTTATGAAAACGTACAAAAATCTGTTCAGCCAGCTCTGCTCATTGGACAATCTCCAAAGCGCCTACGAAAAAGCAAAAAAGCGCAAAGCCAGCAGCCCGAGAGTGCAAAAGTTTGCAGAGCACTGGCAGCTCCACCTGGTGCTGCTCAGAAAAGAATTATTGTCCGGGACATACAAGCCGCAGCCGCTGCGCAGGTTTGTGCTCAGGGATCCAAAAACCAGGGTTATCTGTGTGAGTGATTTCCGCGACAGGGTAGTACACCATGCCTTGGTCAACATCCTCCAGCCCATCTTTCAGCCGCGGTTCATCCATGACAGTTTCGCCAGCCAGAAGGGAAAAGGCGCGCTTCTCGCCATCAGGCGGCTTGAGCGGTTTATGCGGAAGGTCTCCAGAAACGGCAGGATCGTCACTGGAGAAAAGAATGCCAACGCTGTTGAAGGCTTTGTCCTGAAGGCAGACATTTACCATTACTTTGAAACGGTTGACCGCGGAGTCCTGCTCTCGCTCATTAGCGAAAGGGTTAAAGATGAAGGCATCTTATGGTTGGTGAAAGCAATTCTTGACAACTACGATTCTGAAACCCCGGGCAAGGGCATGCCGCTGGGCAACTGGACCAGCCAGTTCTTCGCAAACATCTATCTCCATGAGATGGACCGGTTCGTCAAACACGCGCTCAATGCAAAGTATTATATCCGCTACGTTGACGATTTTGTCATCCTTGACCGCGCAACAACAAGGCTTCAGGAATATGAGTCCAGGATCAATGAGTTTCTCAAAAAGCTCAAGATTGAGCTGCATCCGGCAAAATGCAAGGTCATCCCTTTGGGAAGGGGAATACCATTTTTGGGCTTCCGTGTCTTCTACCACTATAAGCTGGTCAGGGCAAGAAACCTGAGAAAGATCAGGGCCAGGCTGCGGGTATTGCTCCAGGATTATCAGTCATGGCTCATTCATGCATCAGAAGTGCTTGCAGCGCTCAATGGCTGGAACGGCTACGCAATGCACGGCAATACGCATCTGCTGAGGCAGAAAATAGCAAGTGAAACAAAAACAGCGTTGCAGGGCCGGGCGCCATGCCGGATCCCGTAAAAATAAGGCCATGGGCAGCTGATTTTTTGCCCGGAAACAAAGAAAAGCATTTAAACAGCAGAAAATTCCTCCTGCTGAGGTGTTCCCATGCACACAGTACCGAACCTGCCCTACGATTATAATGCGTTAGAGCCGTACATTGACGAGCAGACCATGCGCTTGCACCATGACAAGCACCACCAGGCGTATGTGGACAAGCTGAATGCCGCGATCCAGGGCACTGCGTTTGAGGGCATGGATATCCATGATGTGCTCACGAATCTCAATCAAGTGCCAGAAAATATCCGCGCCGCGGTCCGCAACCACGGCGGCGGGCACGCGAACCATTCCTTTTTCTGGCAGGTCATGGCGCCGAGCGCAGGCGGGATGCCGGCAGGGAAGATTGCTGAGAAGATCACAGAATCCTTCGGCAGTTTCGATAAATTCAGGGAGCAGTTTGCTGCAGCAGCGCTGGGCCAGTTCGGCTCAGGCTGGGCGTGGCTCGCCCTCAACAGCGGCAAGCTGGAGATCATCGCAACCCCGAACCAGGACTCCCCGCTCTCCCAGGGAAAAACTCCGCTGCTCGGCATTGATGTCTGGGAGCATGCGTATTACCTCAAGTACCAGAACAGGCGCCCGGACTATATCACTGCCTGGTGGAACGTGGTGAATTGGAAGGAAGTGGAGAAGCGGTTTGCAGATACCCAATAGCCTAAGAATGGTATTTTAGCCCATCAATGACTGTCCGCTGCTGTCTTCAGCCCGGTCTCCTCGAACAGCTCCCGCACCGCAGCCTCTTCCTCGCTCTCGCCAGCCTCCAGCTTTCCCGCGGGCAGCCCATATACTCCATGCAAATGGCTTGCCTTCGCGCCGTGCTGCACCAGCAGCACCTCGCCGTTGCGGTACACCAGCACGCCGACCGTGGGGATGATGTTTGCCATCGGGGAGGAGATTGCTGATCCTTATTTAAACCTATCACAGCTCCATCATCTTTAATGGCGCAGACAAGGGCTTCGTCCGCGGCAGAATAGAAAGATTTATATATTAACTGATAGTTAACAACTATTAACAACATGGTAACAGAAAGCCCTACGGGGAAAAATGTCCTGCTGCTTTTGCTTAAAGATTTCTCCAGAAGACACACCATCACCTCCATCGCCAAGGAACTGCGCCTCAGCAGGGTTGGGGTCTGGAAGGCGCTGAAAAAACTGGAGAAAAAACAATACACCGCCGCGGAGCCGATAGGATCAGGAAAGACTAGCGCATCGGTCATCACGATGAACTGGGAGAACATTTTGGTGGAGAAATCCCTTTCCCTGTACCTCGCCGAAGAGGCGCTTGCGCAAAGAAGATGGAGGGTGAACTTTGCAGAAGCAGGCGCTGAATCAGGTTTTCTTGTCTTGTACGGAAGCATCCTGTATTCTCCCCAGCAGGCGAATGACATTGATTTGGTCGGGGTCGCAGGCAAGAGCAAATTCATCAGTATCCAGAAAACTTTGGACCGGGCACAGAAAACGTTGCACAAGAAGATCCATGCAATACATTTCACTGAAGCCGAACTTGAGCAAGAGCTGCGAAAGCCCAATGAAGCGTTTGTAGCAGCGGTAAAAAAAGGAGTGGTCTTATTCGGACAGGAAAACTTTGTCCGGTTTATGAAAAAGGTGCATGCACATGGACAATAAAACAAGGGACTGTTTTCTGCATGCGAAGAAGGCTGAGGAAAAAGGAAAAAAGCATAAAGGCTTGCTGGTAGTCAAAAAAGATAATCAGAAGGCGGAAGAATATATCGGGAAGGCAAAAACCAATCTGAGGACCTGCGAATTATTCAAAGAAAGAAGATTGGACTACAAAATCCCGGAAGAATGGTTTTATACGATGTATTATTGCGCCTTGGCAATCCTTGCAAAATTCGGCATCGAAAGCAGAAACCAGAAATGCACCGCTTTATTCTTAAAATATGTGCAGGAAAAAAAGCTCATCAATTATGATGACGATTTCATTGAGAGGATTATGGTCTACAGCGAAAAGAAAGAAAGAAGTGATGTAGACGAGAGGGAGGATGCGAGATATGGTTCATCAGTGAAAAGCGAGGAGATTATGGGAAAATACGATTTGATGATGGACATCTGCAAAAAATGCATCTCTCAGGCTGAAGAGGTGGTATATTCTAGCGGAGAATTTGAGATTCCCAGAGAGTTAACCAATGTATGAACTGGTATGGGGGATACCATCGCTCGCACGCAGATCATCTGCCGGAGCTAGTCATTACAGCTCCAGCATCTTCAGCCCGATCTTCTCATCGAGCATTTTCACCAGCCTCGGCGCGGGGAACAGAAAGATCTCGCAGGCAGCAGCTACTCTTGCTTCCACCAGGTGCCCGGCGACCGGCTGCATCTGCTCATTGCTGAACACCCCGTGGCAGTGCACGACGATCTCATCGCCGGCAACCGCGATATTGCCGCTGAGCGAGGCGATCTCCAGCTTCAGGGCGAATTTCCGGCTGCTGTACTTCTTGGTATCCACGTCATAATGCGCCAGCTCCAGATCATCCACGGCCCCGATTCCCGAGAAATGCCCGCCGAATATCCTGTTGCTGCCGCAGAATGCCCGGATGCTGTCGATGATCTTCTCTCCTCGGGCAACACTCAACACGAAGCCGTCATTGACTCGTTTGGTCCTCATAAGCCTCTGCGGTTAATTACCTTTTGCTGATTTTATTTCAACGAGGAACAGTTTACCATCAGGATTGAGCAGTTTAATATCCACGATATCATTTTTGTGCAATGTTTTCGTCAATTCTTTCGGAAACCGGAAAAAATATGTCCTCCCGTCGTAATTCATATTCCGCTCTATAGATATGCACTTATCTTCAAAAAGCCTTTTGATTAACCAGAACTTTTCGAGCAGCGTTCCCTGTTTTGTATCCAAGTATTCTTTCTTGCAGCTCGTGCAATGCCATACTGAATAGTGGAATTCTATGCCTTTAAACGAGATTCTTTTATTTGCTAATTTTGTTTTTTTACCGTGACAGGTAAACGGGCCAGCGAACGCTTCTTTATCTATCTCGAAATCAGCCTCTCCAACAAGATCTTCTCGCGCATACTCTTCTTTATTTTTTCCTTCCCTTTTCCACTCCAGTTTTTGTTTCATGTTCTGCTGTTCTCCGGCTCGTTATCTCTTATACCATCGTTTTTGCCAATCTGAAGACTCGTACGCCGTCACAATCGCCGCATTTTTCCCTTCATATCCGAATATTATCGTCAAATAACGGTTATAGCTGCTTATCGTCATGTATTTTCCATCTTTTGCCCTGAAAAACCTGGGCTTTCCCTCCAATAACCCATGTTCAATCTCTTCCCTCCGCACGCCGTGTTTGAGGAGTATCTTCTCCTGCACCGTCTTTTCTAACACTAT
>Ga0209542_10005476_pt1 | contig 25316 bp, 27 predicted proteins | sample RifCSPhighO2_01_FD_184028 | JGI IMG/M metagenome (GOLD analysis project Ga0209542, IMG submission 184028) | Soil microbial communities from Rifle, Colorado - Rifle CSP2_plank highO2_0.1 (SPAdes) (version 2) | ecosystem: Environmental > Terrestrial > Deep subsurface > Rock core/Sediment ...
GCAGGGTTTAGATGATAAGTTTTTGGCAGTTATCCATTAGAGAACTGCGTACTAAATGTCACCTAACTAACGCAGTTCTCTATACTTGATTAAAGCCACGTATTTTAGTGTGGCGTAGTATCTTGAGCACAAGAGAATTACTTACAATTATAATTCTCTGTGCAGAGAAATCCATAAAAGATTTCTCATGCATCCAAAGTATGAGTGCCTGTTTCAAACCAAGGTAGCACATCGTGCCCTTGATACTGATTTAAATTATAATCAACTAATAGAAAACTTTATATATCTACACATATTATAATTAATTACACATAAAATATGTATTTAAAATGACAACCCTAACATTAGCTGTTCCAGATGAAATAAAGAAAAAAATGGACTCTTTTCCAGAGATGAATTGGTCTGAGGTAGCGAGGCAAGCATTTATGCAAAAGATAGAAGATATGGAATTTCTGAGAAAATTTAAAGAAAAAAGTAAGATTGCAGATTCTGATGCTTTAAGACTTGGTAAACAAGTAAGTAAAGAAATAAGTAATAAGTTACGAAAAATGGTGAGATAATATGAATCTCATTGTTGATGCGAATGTTCTATTTTCAGCTTTGATTAAAGATAGCTTTAGTTCTAATATTTTACTTAGTGGAAAATTCCAATTATTTACACCAGAGTATATTTTTATTGAAATGGAAAAACATAAAGAAGAAATACTTAATAAAACAGAAAGAACAACAGAGGACTTCTTTAGGTTTATTGACATATTTAAAAGAAAAATAATTATAGTTCCACTTGAAGAATTATCTTCTTATTGTCAAGAAGCGGAAATTTTTACTCCTGATCCGAATGATATGGTTTATTTTGCTCTTGCATTAAAATTAAATTGTAGTATTTGGAGCAATGACAAAAAATTGAAAGAACAAAATAAAGTGAAAGTTTACAATACCACAGAATTAAGTAATTTATAACTTGACTTTGCATTATAGGAAAAATTATAAAATTCTCACTCACGAGGTTTTGACACTTGGCTCTTTTTCTAAACTTTTTCACATATTTTGGCTCAAAATATCTTAATTTTTGAAAAAATCATATAAAAATGACCTTTTCCATGAAAACTTAAGGTAAAAATAACCCTATTTTCAATAATTTAATTATGTCAAGATATGGATAACTGCAGGGTTTAGATGATAAGTTTTTGGCAGTTATCCATTAGAGAACTGCGTACTAAATGTCACCTAACTAACGCAGTTCTCTATACTTGATTAAAGCCACATATTTTAGTGTGCAGTAGTATCTTGAACATGAAAGGTATGAGTGTCCTAGCAAATCATTAATCAAAGAAAATTAGGCACATCGTGCTTTTGATATAAAAATGGAGATGAAGGATATGTTTTAAGGAGAGAAAATGTTCTAAATTATTCACTCCTCAATTTTTTCTTCAATTCAACACCAAACAACACAACAATACCCTCAATCAAGATAATTTTAAATAATCCAAATTACATTTGTAACTATGACCAAAGAAGTGTTAAATTCAAGAGAAATAATAAGGAAAATTGAAGAAAGAAGCAAAGATATTCGTAAATTCAATGTAAAGAAGATAGGCCTTTTTGGTTCTTACATTAAGAAAAAAAACAAGAATAAGAGCGATATTGACCTACTTGTAACTTTTAATAAAGAGAACTTTGATAATTATATGGATTTATTATTTTTATTAGAAAGAATTTTTAAAAGAAAAGTTGACCTTGTAATAGAAAAAGATCTTCATCCAGCTTTAAGTTATGTAAAAAAAGAGGCAAGGTATGTTCGATTATAGGCAAAGACCTTAAAATTATCTATTTATCTTGACTACAAAAAGTTTAAATACTATTGTTATAAATATAACAATATGGTTAATAATATAACAATGCTGTCAGTCCTAGAACCTCTTCTCTTTAGACATGACTCTATTCATTTGGCAGAAATATCAAGAGAATTAAAAATACCTCATCCAACAGCGAGATTACATCTAAATTACTTTGAAAAGCAAGGAGTAATCACAAAACAAATTAAAGGAAAACTTAGCCTATACAAGTTAAATTATTCTAATCCTTTAATTATTGATTATATTATTTTAGTCGAAAAGAATAAACTAATAAAAAGATGCTTAAATGAGGTTTTATTAAAGGAAATTATTTCTTATTTACATAATTTAGATAATACTATTATAATTTTCGGTTCTGCCTCAATCAACTTAAAAAATTCTAATGATATTGATTTATTAATTATAGGGGAATTTAATAAGAATAATTTAAGAGAATTTGAGAAAAAATTCGGAATTAAATTCCATATAATTAATTTAAAAAATCTACAAGAAATAAGTCCTGCTCTAAAATTAGAGATAAAGAATAAACATCTAATTATACAAGATATAGATAAGGTGATAAAATGGATGTTGAAAGATTAAACTGGTGTTGTAAACAGAAATCAGGTTTAAAGCTTGAAGAACCAAACGATAATATAGCAAAAGATTACTTACAGAGTGCAGAAGAAACATTATCTATTTTACAAGATATTAAAGGCAAGTCAAATATGTGGCTTGCTACTACAAAATACTATTGTGAATACTTTTCTATCTATGCTTTGATAAGAAAAATAGGAATTAAGTGCGAGATACATGACTGCACAATAGAAATAGCAAAGTTATTGGAAGAACTAGATATAATTCCCAAAGGCTATTCAAGGAGACTTGAAGAAGATAAAGAACTAAGAATAGAAAATCAATATTACTTAAAAAACAGACAGGTTGATGTAAATGTAAGGGAATTGACAGAATTTATACTAAAAATGAAGAATAAAGTAAATTCAATAACCTTAGAGGAAATAAAAAGAGCAAGAGATAGGATAGAGGAGATAAGTTCTTTTTAGAACAATAATCAATATAAATGAGCCCAAACAAGAAAATCAATGGTCCTTAAGGTTGAGACTTTACAAAGGCATCTTGCCAGAATTCACGAGAGAGCAATAAAAGTTTACACAAGTCATAAACTTCTACCAGAGTACAATCAAACTTGTATGGTTTCAATTGAGAGGGTTGGTTACGGACATGGTCTTGTTTTTGAGGTAGAAAAACCATGCATAAAAATAGCCAACGGAAAGAGATACAATTTTTGAAGAGCAACATCATCTTCCAGAACAAGAACTAGCTGAAATAGAATTTCAAACTCTGGTTGAAACAGCAAAATTTGTACATCAGAGAGTAAATCCTGAATCATATAGAAGATTTATAGAAGCCAAGCATAGGCCACCACAACAAGAATCTTCATTAGATAGAAGAGTTCAAGGCCTAGGAGATTTCACTCATCACTACTGCGCATGGCTTACTGCAAGTAGAAGCGTAGAGAATTATAACAATTTCTGGGTGTTAACACAAATGGCAGGAGTAAGAAAAAACGGAGCTCATGAATTAGCATATCAATTTGCAGTAGAATGGAATCCCAAAGGCGACTGGTCAAAAGTCGCACAAATGTTAATGACTGATTTGACGAAGTTAGATCGAAGATAAAAAAACCCTAAACCTCAAGCCTATAAAAAATCACCCCTTCGCCCAAGGATGAAAATCAATCAATTGGAAATTATATAAAGATTATTACACTCCTAAGGGAGCTATACAAAGGCCTATAATCAAAACCATTTCTTAAGATATAGTCAAAGCATCAACACATATTCTTTTTTCCATACTATAAACACGATCAAAAAGTTTATATATGCGGAGTATATACCATATATACAATGATACAAGCAATGATTGAAATTCCTGAAGAAGCAAACCACATCTTAAACATAGTAAAAGCCAGATATAATTTGAAAAACAAAAGCGAGGCAATAGCAAAAATAGTTATTGAATGCGGAGAAAATATATTAGAACCAGAATTAAAGCCGGAATATTTAGATAAGTTAAAACATTTAGAACAAGAAAAAGGAAAGACTTTTAAGAATATAAAAGAATTGAGAAAGATAATTGAGGGATAAAATGTACACTTATGAGGTGATTCCATATTTAGAGAAAATTCTTATAAAACTTTCAAGAAAAGATAAATCTACTTATGAACAAGTTCTTAAAAAAATCGAGGAAATAATAAATTCTGAAGATGTTGAACATTATAAAAATCTTAGATACGACCTAAGCGATAAAAAAAGAGTTCAGATCGGACATTTTATTCTTGTTTTTTCATTTATCAAATCAGAAAACAAAATCAAATTCTTAGACTTTGACCATCATGATGTGATTTATAAGAAAAGATGAGTTTTTGAAAAATTATCAACACAACAATTTTTATAAATAAAGATTAATCAAATTATAAATGTCAAATACAAGTCAAGATACACAACCAGCTACACCACCCCAAACAAGAAAACCTAAATCGGACTTCCATTTTTATTGGAAACATAAAGTAGATGATAGAATAGAAGGAGAAGGCGGAATAATCTCCCCAGAAAAATACGGGGAAATAAGGGGAGAATTGACCCATAGAAGGCTTACAATAACTCAAGGATTATTAGAGCTATTGGATAATTTTATGGGAAAAGAATTACATTTACTAGGTCTAGATAAATCTAATTTGGATACCTTTTTAATTTTTTCTGGAGTAGATATAACCAACCCTTACATGAATTTTGATAGAACTCTCACATTAACAGACGGAAATGGAGTTGCACTAGGAAATTTAACTTATCAACTACCTAGAGAAACAACAAAAACAAAGGAAGTTCCTTCTAGTTGGAGATCTCGTTCCAAAACAATAAGCGTGCCTCATCTTGAACTGGGAGGAGTATGTTTAACAATTTTCCCACCACACTATGAATATAAAGGAAAAGAAGGATGGATAGAATTAACTCAACTCTTAACAAAACCTGACTTCAAAGAAGGATTTTCCGCAGGATATACTCCAAGTTCCTAAAACCGCAACCTTTAAATAAAAAAATTAGCTAAATATCATATGATTGCGGAAGAGGTGATTGTTCCCGCACTCCTCGGAGGAGTCGGTGGATTAACAAGAGGAATCGTTGGTCTTCTCAAAGCATTAAGTCTTAGAAGAAGGATTATATGGAATTATTATTTAATCACAGTTCTCATCGCAGGAATAATAGGGATTTTCGTAGGCATAGTTTTCAATTTTGATTATAGACTTGCTTTACTTTCAGGATATGCAGGAACCGACATCTTAGAGGGAATATACAAATCTTTCCAAGTGCAGAAAGTTTATGTTGGGAGGAAAGGGAAATAATGACTGATGTTGTTATTAAGTTAGAAACAGATTTATATAAAAAAATAAAAACAAGAGCGGATAAAAGTTTTCTCTCAATAAACGATTTAATTACTGATATTGTCAGAAGAAGTATGATTTCTTACAGGAAAAAAGGAGAACTTCTTTCAGGAGAAACTTCAGATAATCTAGTCAATATTTTCTCAAGGAGCAGAAGAGGAAGGAAATAAGCACATTTTTACCACTTTACATTAATAAGATTGTTTTATATAATAACTCTCTCTAAATACACCATACCAAAGAGGGAAAAATGAGGCCAATTCATGTAAAGATAAACAGCGTTGTTATAACATCTATAGTAATTATCTTGCTTATTGCCTCAGGCCCAGCTCAAGCTTTAACTCTAGGAATAAATATATCAGATTCAGAATATACCCGAGGACAGACGATAAATCTTCTTTTATCAGCAGACATAACAAAAGACGAATTTACAAATATACAAAAATTTACTTTCACACTTAAAGGAACAAACACATTTGATTGCGAATTTGATTTAAATGGAACAGAAATCTCTTCATGCCCTGGAATATCAATTGAAAATATTGAAAAACCAGATTTTAATTTTGGCTATGGTTACGGCTACGGATACGGACCAAATGAAGGAGTGCTAAGATATAATGTAACCATAAGTACGGAAAATATAAATGCAGGAAAATATGAAACTCTATTTTTAGTTTCAGTTCCAGGTGAAGACATGGAAATTGAAGGTCAGGAAATAACGATAGCAAATAAAACAAATGAGGTAAACAGCTGTTCATTAAGAGCTAAGGGCGGTTCAGCAACATTCAATGAGACAGATATAGGCCACAAAGGAAAGTTGAGCTTATTTATTCCATCTAAGGGAGCAGAGAACGGAAAGGGTTCAATAATTGCAAAAGAAGGCAAGAATAGAGTAACTTATAATTTCAATATATTAGAAGCAAGTTTCATAAATGAAAAGACCGTTTTGATTAAGACAACTGGAGAAGTAAAAGTTGATAGACAAGGAAAAACAAAAGAAACAGCAGAAATAATTTATGATACCGAATCAGGATTAATAGATGTGAAAGGGACTTTATTAAATATAGAAGACATGGATGTTACATTCAGTAAATGTAGTTACAGAATTACAGACATCTCAATAATATCTGAAAATTATGGAAGAACAGATTGTTCTAGTTCAAATAATTGGTGTTCTGGTGCAGATTTGAATAGAGATGGAAAGGTTAGCATCGGAGATATTGTTATATTTCAAGAAAACCAGAGTTAATTAGAAATTAAATCTTTTAGAAAAATAAAAAGTAAATATTTTTAAATGATAGTGATTTTATCCAAGAGAAAATGAGTCAAAAAAAGTCTGATCCTATAAATCTTCCAAGGAGATTAGATATAGCTATTTTACCAGGCAATTCAAATAGTAATCAAGATGGAAAGGTTATTGTTTTTGATTCATCATTAGCAAGGAGGGATGAAGGTAGAAGCGCTCTTATTAGAGGATTAAATATTCCTGCAAATGGAAGATTTATTACTTATAGCGCACATGGACTAGGAGATATTGCGGTTAGGATAAGAGAAGATAATATTCTAGGAATACCTGAGCCCCCCTTAGAAAATATGAAAATTCCTGGAATTTTTTACTTATCGGTAAATCCCGAGATTGCTTCTCAGTTAGCAGAAAAACTTAGAAGAAACCCCCATAGATACACTACACCAAGTTCTTACAGAGCTTCAATTTAATATAAAATTTCCTTCGGAAATTTTTACTGAAAAAAAGTAGTGCAATGAATTTAAATAACATCTAATTATCTTTTTACAATGGCAAAAGGAAGAATTTTATTACTAATAGTTTTATCACTTATAATAGTCTCTTTTTTTGCATCAGCAGAAGATGTTGCTTACATATACAGAAAAAATTTCAAGATAGACAATAATATATTAAAAGTTTTCAATGAATCAGGTTTATCAGTAAAAATGATAAATGAAAATAATCTTCCTTCAAGTTTTTCTCAATATAGACTTATTTTTGTAGGAGATGAAAATTTTATAAATGAAAATAAGATTCCTATAAATGATAAGCGTTCAATAATGGTTAATTATTACCACGCAGATTTCTGGGGGTTAACCGACGGAGAGGGCGTGAGCCAATTAGCTTCAAATAGCCCATTAAGTGTTCTAAAATCAGGGTTATTAGTTCCTGTTTATACCTCGGCAACAGAAGCAAGAAGACCTGCAATATCTTTGCAATATTATTATTTGGAAAAAGAAAACAAAGCAGATAATTTAACAAGTATAGCTAAAACAGAAGTAACTTCATCTGGTGCAGATTTTGGAGACGTAATTGCGTATGCTCCAAAAGGAGTGAGGCTATCAAATGGAAAGACACAAAAAGAAAATCTATGTTTCTTTGGAATTGTAAGGTCAGACTACTGGACACCACAAGCAAAATCAATGTTTGAAAATTGCGTAAATTTTGTTTCTTCAATATGTTCATCAAATTCAGAGTGTCAAAATGAGACTTTCTCAAGTAATTTCTGTTTTGAAGATGATGTATATAAAAAGAGGACTTCTTCAATTTGTCAAAATCCTGGAAAAGCAAACTCTCAATGCATTCAGTCAGAATCAAATGAAATTGTAGAAGATTGTCAGTTTGGATGTTCAAACGGACAATGCAAAGAAGGAATTCACGACATCTCACTTATAGATTTATCAAATTCAATAAATAAGATTAGACTTGAAAAGGAAAATGGAGAGGACATATTAGGTTCAAAACTAATATCTGGAGAAAAGTATGTAGTTTCAATTTCAGTTAAAAATTCAGGAAATCTAACGGAAAATGTTACTTTTGAAGGTTCAATAGGTAATATTGAGATAACTCACATTCCAATAATAAATATTCTTCCTTCAGAAACAAAATTAAAAACAAAAACAATTAATTTTACACTAACATCTGGAATGTACAATATAACAATAAAAGCCATATTAAATCAAGATGATTTTCCAGATGACAATGAGGCAACTAGACAAATAGAGATTGTTTCCCCTGCCTGTTCATCAAACTCCCAATGCGGAACTGACGGATTTATAGATTCTCCATTCTGCACTCAAAATAATATTTCAAGATTATACAAACAATTCACTTGTGAAAATGCAGGAACTCTTGAAAGCGAATGTAAGTCAGAAATAATTGAAAATGTAATTGAGTCTTGCACAGATACATGTTCAAACGGACAATGCGCTCAATTCACATGTAAGAAGAATGAAGATTGTTCCGATAATAATCCTTTAACTTTTGATGAGTGCCTAAACCCTTCAACTCTATCAAGTCAATGCAGAAACACAGAGATTAACTGCGCATCAGATTCAGATTGCGGTTTCACAGGATTTTTAGGAGTAGAGTTTTGTTCAGAGAATTCAATAGCAAAGAATTTCCAGACATCAACATGTAACAATGCAGGAACTCTTCAATCTTCATGCACTATTAATATAGAAGAGCAAATAATATCTTCCTGTCAGAGTTCTTGTTCAAACGGACAATGCATAGCCTGTTCATCTAATTCAGAATGTAATGATAATAATGCTCAAACTCAAGATATTTGTGAAAATGCAGGAACACCACAATCTTTCTGTACAAATACCAATCCAGATGTAGAATGTTCAACTAATTCCGACTGCGGAATTGATGGTTTCACTGGAAGTAACTTCTGTACAGAAAAAAATGTTACTAAAATGTTTAGAGAAAACATTTGCAACAACCCCGCTACACCACAATCCTTCTGCACATCATCAACCTCTCCTAGACCAATTCAGCAATGCTCTGATTCTTGTTTTAATGGAGAATGCACTCAAATAAGATGTTCTTCAAATCTAGAATGTGATGATAGCAACGCAAATACCGATGACCTTTGTATTAATCCTGGAAATCCAAATTCAATTTGTGTTAATACAATAAAAGCTAATATTGCCTGTTCAATAGATTCTGACTGCGGGGAGGAAATGGATATAAGTCAGAATTTCTGTTCTTTAGATGACGTAAAGAAGTTAACTAGAAAATTCACATGTAATAATCCTACAACCTCTCAATCCTTCTGCTCCTCTTCAATACAGCAAACTTTGGTTGAGCAATGCTCTGATTCATGTTCAGAAGGTCAATGCATATCTATCGCCTGTTCATCAAACTCTCAATGCGGAGACGATAATAATTTGACTCTTGATTTATGTAACAACCCAGGAACACCACAATCTTTCTGTACCAACACCCCTCAAGATGTAACTTGTTCAAGCAATTCAGACTGCGGTAATGATGGATTAATAGGAGATAATTTCTGTCTCGGTAAAAATCTAAAGAACTTTGTAGTAAATTACACTTGTGAAAATGCAGGAACACCACAATCTTTCTGTTCCTCCGATTCAAGAGATATAGTAGTACAACAATGTCAATTTATATGTTCAAATTCACAATGTATCTTTAATTCAATATGTGCCAATTCAATTTTAGAAAATGGAGAGGAATGTGATGATGGAAATTTAGCCAATGGAGACGGATGTTCATCGTCTTGCAAAGTTACTTTCCAATGTAATGACGGAATTGACAATGATAATGACGGAAAAGTAGACCTTCAAGATACAGGATGTGAAAATAGTTTTGATAACACCGAATTAAATGATATTTCATCTTTGTCTTGTTCAACTTCTAATTCGGGTTGTTTAGATTCGCAAGTTGAAATAATAAAAATAGCAAAAGAAACAAACTCTCACGCATCTCTTACATCATCAGATTCAGACTATCCATATTCAATCTGTTGTTCTGCAGAAGGACTTTCAAATTCCTGTACTTCATCAGATTCAGAAGTTATAGCAAGACTCGCAAGAGAACAAAATTCACACATCTCTCAATCATCCTTTGAGAATTACACAATTCCAATATGTCTAAGTTCAGATGATTCAGAAGTCTCTTGTGAATACAAATCATCGTGTTCTCAAGATGAAGCATGTTTGTTCTCTATGTCCACGCCTTCAAATGCCCACATAGCAAAGTGCGGTTTCTATCCAATTCAGGTTTGCTGTTCTTTAGATTAAAATTCATTTAAAGGATTATCATATCTGTCTATTTTTTCTAATCTATAAATTTGACGGCGTTGAGAATCATCTCCAACTCGGGTAATAACTAAATTTTTATTACAAAAAGGCAATTCAAAACCACAACCATCAAATTCAGGAACTAAAAACCTTGCTTCATCCAATGAAGAAGTTACACTAGATAAATGTAAAACTTGAGCCAACTCATCTAAAGTCCTTAATACTGGAGATTTATCATCCACCATAGTTCTTCCATGAAAAAGCCTTTCAAGAAAAGTTTTAGTCTCTCTTGCAAAAACAACATCAGCAAAAACTTTTGCACCATACTTGTTTCTAAAATCATCTTGCTCTTGAGGACTATGTATTTCCATCCATTTCTGATCTAATACAACAGCTCTACCCAAATAGGGTAAAACTTTTTGACCCTTTTCTAATTGAGCCTCCTTTCTTTGATAATCCAAACTTGCAGTAGTAGTCATAAAAAACACAATTCATCTTCCTATTTAAAATTTCCCCCCATCAATGTCACCTCCCCTAGTAGATACACACCATTATTCTCTAAAACACATTTTATAAAATAGCTTTATTTATATATGGATAACAGCACTATAAATTTATAGTTTAGGAATTCATCAACACCCAAACTAATCACTATAAAATCCCAAAATGAGAAAATACTTAATTTTAGCAATAATACTTCTGATTTTAAACTCTTTTTTAGCTTCAGCAATAACAGCAAGCATAGGTAATTCAAGAATGATTTTAAGACCAGCCTTCGGAGAAACTTTAGAAAGGTCAATTCTTGTCAAAAATGTAAATAATGTCAAAGTTGATATAGAATTATCTGCTTCAGGAGATTTAGCGGACTCAATAAAGATTGAAGATGATAAATTTTCTCTTCAGCCAAATCAGGAAAAAAAAGCCATTTTCACAATAAAGGCATCAGAGAAAGGAACAACAGAATCAAAGATAATGGTTAAATTCACACCAGAAGAAGGAAACGGAGTTGTTCTCACTTCAACGATTATAGTAATAATTTCAGGGACTTCAGTTTCAAATGAAGAAGAATCAGAAGATGATTCTGGAGTTTCAGTATCCCCTGGACTAAATGAAGATACAAATCAAGATAACAATTCAAAAATAGCTTTCTCTCCAATGTTGATTTTAGGAATCTCAACTCTAGTTTTATTCTTAATCTTATTTGTTCTAGTCTTATACACAACAAAATCTAAAAAGAAGAAAAGAGGGAAGGAGGTCCATGTATAAAAATGCCTTCCTTATACTTTTAACTTTACTAAGTACTTTATTTCTAATTAGCAATGTAATTGCAGAAGTTCCAGAAGCAGATATAGCTTACGTTGTAGTAAACTCTGGAGGAATAGATAATTTTCTCTTAAATGAAGTAACGGGGGCAGGATACACATATGAAATAATTTTTGAAGAGAATCTCCAAAATGTTGATTTATCAGAATACCGATTAGTAATATATGGAGACCAGAATTTTGTTAATCAAAATGATATTCCAGTAGGAAAATATAAATCCTTAATCTTAAACTCTTTTGATTATTATAAGACTTCCACTTTATGGCAATGGGGATTATCAAGGGAAAGAGGAGTTAAATCAAGCCCAACAATTATAAAGAAAAACATCTTAACAGAATTAACTTCAAATCTCCCAGATAGTTTCAGCGCATATACAATTTCAAATGCAAATGTCCAGACTTCATATCTAAAAGGAAACAAACCACAAAACACATTAACTTTCTTCTACTCTTCTTTATCATCCGATTCGGTAATTGCGGGGTTTGTCCCAGGAATTACTCTTCTAAATGGAAGGTTAGTTGAAGAAAGAATGATTTTCTTTGGAATAACCGAAGCACAATACTGGACACCTCAAACAAGGATATTATTCGAGAATTCTTTAAATTGGGTATTAAACGGAGAGGACTTCGATAAAGACGGATTTAAATCAGAATTGGATTGTAATGACTTTGATTCAAGAGTTTATCCTGGAGCAACAGAAATTCCTTATGATGGAATAGACCAAGATTGTTCACAGGGAGATTTGAAAGACATTGATATGGATGGATTTGCATCAAATCTTGCAGGCGGACTTGACTGCGATGATACAAATAATTTAATTAATCCAATTAATCCCAACAAATCCTTAAATTGTATTAATGACGCACCAATAATTCAGCCAGTTCAGGAATTTACATTCAGGGAAGGAACTTTAATTGAAATAACTTTAAATGCACAAGACCCAGAATCAAACGAACTTTTTTATTCAGTAAATGACAGCAGAGGATTCATTTCAGGAAATAAATTTATATGGTCTTCAGGATTTGATGATTTTGGAAAATACGACTTTAAAATAATTGTATCGGATGGAGAATTATCTTCCGAGTCAATTTTAAGAATAGAAATAACAAATATCAATAGAGCCCCAACCTCTTTGAGTATTCCAGAAATATCTTGGAGTGAAGATGCAATAATAGAACTTAACTTAGCACAATATTTCTTTGATTTAGATAATGATTTCATGGAATTTGGAGTTGAAACAACTTCTCCAGACACAAATATAGTCGTCTCATCTGAAGAAGAGGGAATATTCAAATTCACACCAGAGCTAAATTGGAATGGTTCAGATTGGATAATCTTCTGGGCTTTTGACGGAAAGAATAAAACTCTATCAAACAATGTTACGCTAAGAGTACAACCTATAAATGACAGAGCAGAATTAATCAGACCTTTAGAAAATATAAGATTAGCAGAAGACTCAAATAATTTTATATTAAATCTTTCAGATTACTTCAAAGACATAGATTCTAATTTAAATTATGAAATTGAAGGAGCTGGAAATATAATTTTCAGCATAAATAACAATATGCTTTCAATAATCCCTGAAAAAGATTATTATGGCGAACAAAACATAAGAATAGTTGCTTCAGACGAACAATCTTCAATTGCCTCAAATATCTTTTTATTAGAAGTGGAAGAAAGAGGAGAAGTACCAGAAATAAGTCCTTTAAATTGTCAAACAGAATTAAATGAAGATGAGGAAAGCTCATGTATAATAAATGCACAAGACGTGGAAAATGATTTTATTAATTTCTCAACAAGAAATCAAACAAATATTAATTGTAATTTTGATGGAAATGTCCTAATTTACAAACCAATTACTAACTTCTTCGGAAACGCATCATGTTTTATAGTTGCTTCAGATAAAGACGGAGAAAGCTCAAAAGAAATACAATTTATAATAGATCCTATAAATGACTTTCCAGTTATATCTTCCTCATCTCCAACTCAATCACAATTATCAGTTTTAGAGGGCACATCTCTAAATTTCACAATATTTGCTTCCGATGTTGATTCCTCATTCCAGATAAATTGGAGCGTAGATGGCACTTCAAGAGATTCAGGAAACATATTTAGATTCTCAGAATCATTAGGAAGCCATTTAGTCTTAGCATCAGTTTCAGATTCAAGTTCTTCAGTTGAAAGATTCTGGAATGTAATAGTTGGACCAATATCAGATTTCAGTTGTTCAGAAGTAAATGGATTTATATGCTCTGAAAATGAATTTTGTCCTTCAAATAATCTAGGAGTAAAAGACTCTTTATCATGTTGTTCTGTTCAGTGTCAGACAAAACCAATAATCCCTGAAAATATTGAATCATGTGAATTCATAAATAATACTTTAGAATTAAAAATATCTGACCTTAACGAGGATGAAGCAGAAGCTGGCTCGGAATACGAACCAGAAATAGAATTAACAAACGAATTAAATGAAGACCTTGATTTTGATATTGTTGCCTATTTATATGACGCTGATAAGAAGAAATCACTAGATAGATTTAGAGAAAATGAAGAAATAAAGAAAGACTCTTCAAGGGTATTAAGACTTAATTTTGACATTCCAGAGGATGTAGATGACGATAATAATCACATTTTATTCATAAAAGCTTCTTCAGAAGGTCAATGCACGCAAATATCAAGGGAAATAAATATTGATAGACCGGAAGATTTAGTAGAAATAGTATCTTTCAACATACCTTCAAGTGCAGAATGCGGAGAAACAATAATTTCAACTATAAATGTAGAAAACTTAGGTTCAGATGACAAGGAAGTTAATTTGGAAGTATCCAATTCACAATTAAATATAAGGCACATAGAAAGATTTGAAATTGAGAATTATGGAGATGATGATGAAGTTTCAAGAGACATAGAGATAAAAATACCAGATAATTCAAGAAACGGAAATTACTCAATAAGGGCGCTATTAAATTACGATGGAGGGTTATTCACAAACTCATACGATTTAGAAGTTACCAACTGCAAAGTTCAATCAATTAGAGTTAGTCAGGGAGATGAAGAAGATATAGAAGAAAAGAAGGACGAATCAAATGTTGAAAAGAAAGATTACTCGGAATATTATTACATTTTAATAATAGATCTAGTTATAATAGCGATGTCCATTGCCTTATATTTCTTTGTAAGAAAGAGGGAAGAAAAAGAGGATAATCCAAAAAGTAATTTGAAAAGGGTTAAATAGAAAGAATTTATAGGAATAAAATGAAAAACAAAAAATCTGACAGGAAGTACTTAATAACTATAATTTTAGTTATAGCTCTAATAGTTTTATCTTTCTTAATATATAATAAATCCAATGGAGATAACGATTCAGATTTAAACAATTATAAAAAAGCACTCTATGAAAGCGTTTTATGTCAGTATTCTTGCCCTTTAATTGAGCAGGAATTTAATAATATTACTCAATATCTTCCTTTGAAACCTTGTGTAGAATCTTGTATAAATCAATTTAGAGCACTTGGTTTAAATGATACAAAATTCTCTGATGAGACGCTAATCAATGATAACTTAGTAAAAGATATAGAAATAACAATAAGGGCTTGTAAATTATCAAGTTCAGAAGAAATGAACAACACTCAAAGAATTAACAACGAAATTTTCTTTAAATGTTCAGTAGACGGACTAAACTCAATAAAATCAAATTATACTTATCTTAATTAAAAAGTCTTTTAAAATTATCTTCAATAACTTTTTCACACTCTTTAATACTAATACATTTTATTTCAGCTATTTTTTTATAACTTTCAATAACATTTTCTGGTGTATTATTGCTTTTCTTTTCAGGATGGAGAAAAGGAGAATCTGTCTCGCATAATAAATTAGAAATAGGAACCATTTTAACAATGTTCTGAAAATGTTCGCTATATTTTACTATAGCAGGAATACTTAAGTTCCATCCATTCCCAACTATTCTTTCAACAAGTTTCATATTTCCAGAAAAACAATGCATCAGTACTTTTTCAGCTTTCTCTTCTTCAAGTATATCCACAACTTCTTTTTCAGCTTTCCTTGAATGTATTATTAAGGTTCTCTTAATTTTTTTAGAAAGTCTTATAAATTTTCTAAAAATTTCAATTTGCTTTATTTTGTCTTCGCTTTCCTTAAAATCAATTCCAACTTCTCCAATAGCAACAATATCTTTTCCATTTTTCTTGATAAAGTCCAATTCCTTTTTTAACTCCTCAGCACTCATTGAAAGAGCATCAATAGGGTAGGCACCAAGAGCACATTTTATCTCTTTAAATTTTTCAGATAATTCTAAAGATTTTCTATTACTAGCACAATTTACACCATTATTTATTATTAATCCAATGCTCTTCTTTCTACATTTCTTAATTATACTTTCAATTTCAATATTAGAATAGAGATCCAGATGACAATGACAATCAATAAACATGATAACTTACTTTACTTTAGCCTTTCCACCTAAAGGAGAAAACTCCTTCCAAGCTATTTCAAACATTTGTTCAAGAGCCACAGCAAAAAATTCAGTTGAAATCCATACAGCCACATCATAATTAGGGTGAACTATAGAATCATCCATTAACATAAAGACTAATTGCTCACTATCAACTATAGCAAACCTACCCTTTAATGAAACACCAGAAGTATCTTTTACTTCAGCAACTTTAGTCAATTCTTTAGCTATTCTCAAGTTATCTGAATTTATTTGAGCCGCAATCCTCACTTTTACACCTCTTCTTTTAGCCTTCTCAAGAGCAGGATACAAGGCCTCCATCTTTCTATTCAGTCCTTCAGCTGTTGTAACAATAGTTATTGTCTTTTCAGCACCCCTTATCATCATATCTAGATGATTATACATATTCTGTCTTCCTCTAAGGCTACCAGAGAGGTCTGAAGGTTCGACAAACTTAACTCCATTCTCAAACAAAGAACTTAATTCCTCAAGAACATCTTCACTCTTCAATTTATCAAGTCTTTTACTCTTTTCACTAGCTTCAACAACAAGATTCTTTTTTACTCTTTCAATAACTTCTTCTGGCTTAAGAGCAACAAATTTTATCGGTTTGCCTATTTTCATAACAATAAAACCTTTTTTCTCCAAAGATTCTAAAATATCATAAGTTCTGCTTCTTGGAACATCAGAAATACTACTTAATTCTCCAGCAGTAGAAACACCTCTAGAAAGAAGAGCAGTCCAAACTCGAGCCTCATAAAGATTAAGGTCAAATATCTTCCTTAGTCTGCTCAAAAATTCTTCTTTTATTATCATTAATACCTCAACACCTCACATATATTTACAACACGGACTATTTAAACTTTTTCTCAATAGACTACTATAAAATTAATAAAAAGAAGCACTTATTTTTTTCTCCTTAATAGTAAATAAAAATCCATTACTCTCATATTTCTCCTCGGGAAATATGTTTAATTCGCTTGAATTTGTTCTGCTCTTAAGAAATTCTTTCCATTTATGAAAATACTTTGAACAAACTTTATCGCAGTAAATATTTATCTTTATCAAGTCGGTTTTTTTCATACCTGCTTTTTTTCTTTCAGACTGGATTTTTCTTGCAACCTCTCTTGAAAATCCTTCTGCTTCAAGCTCTTCATTAATCTCGCTATCAAGTTCAACTTTAACTTCTTCACTTTTCAAGACTTCAATTTTTTTAACATTTAACTGCCTAGCTATAATTTCTTTAATATTTTTATTTATGGGTTTATTAAAGTAAACTTTTGCTTTTGCAAGAGGCCATCTAAGTCCTATTTTTGACTTATCTCTTTCAGCAAGACCAAGCTCAATTATCTTTGAGGCATGATTAAAATTAATTTCAAGTTTATTATCAATCTTCTTACTATTTGTTTTTGGAAAATTTGATAAATGAATAGATTCTTCTTCTACAATATTTTGTGAATATAATTCCAACCATATTTTTTCAGTCACGAAAGGTATCACGGGTGCAATAAGTTTTATCAAACCTATTCTAATTTCGTTTAGAGTATCATAAACTTCATCAGACCTTTCTCTTATCATTTTTATATAAGTTCTACTCAAATCATTAAAAATAAAATCTTCAAATCTCTGAACAGCTTCAGGAAATTTATATTCCTCATAAAGCAAAGTCATGTCCTTTATAAGATTATTATATTTCGAGATTATCCATTCATCTTCATATTTTATAGAACCCTTATCTCTTTCTGTTTGATTTACAAAATTATTTATGTTAGAAATCATCATAAATATTTTACTTAAGTCCTTTATTTCATTCTCATTAAATGCAAAATCATCTCCCTTATAATGCTTAGCAAAATAATATCTCATATAATCTCTTCCATATTTATCAATAATTTCTTTTGGAGAAATCGCATTTCCAACTGATTTAGACATCTTTCTCTTTGAGATATCAAGAATCATTCCGTGAACAAGGATGCTCTTAAAAGGCTTTTTTCCAAACTTTATTTCAGAAAGAATCATTTGAGAGTTCCACCAACCCCTGACTTGGTCTTTTCCCTCTATATTTAAATCAGCAGGCCAAAATTCCTTGAATTTTTTAGAATCGCTATTATAATTCAAAGCAGCCCAACTTGAAACTCCTGAATCAAACCAGACATCCAATACTTCCTTAACTCTTTTTAATTTAACCCCATTACGTTCTATTTCAATTTCATCAATCTCTGGCTTATGCATTCCTATATTTTTCTTTCCAGATAATTTCTTAAGTTCACTAATACTCCCGACAACTATCTTATCCCCCGTCTTCTCATTATACCATATAGGAATAGGAGTCCCCCAATATCTCTGTCTTGAAACAGGCCAATCACCAATGCTTTCAAGCCAAGTTTTCATCCTCAAATTCATCCAACTAGGATTCCAGTTAGTTTTTTCATTATCTTCTATTAATTTATTCTTTATTTTTGATATTTTGAAAAACCATTGAGGCATAGATATCATTATCAAAGGAGTCTTATCTCTCCAACACAAAGGATAATCGTGTTCATAACTCATTAAATAAACTAAATTTTCGTCCTTCTTTAAGTCCGCTATTATTTCAGAATCAACTTCTCTTGCCTTTTTACCCTTATACTTTCCAGCTTCATCGTTCATTTTTCCATCAGCTTCAACAGGGGAAGGCATATCGAGCGAATATTCTTTTCCAACTTCATAGTCTTCTTTTCCATGACCCGGAGCGCAATGAACCAAACCAGTTCCATCTTCAAGATTAACATACCTAGCTGACAAGACCACTTTGTATGAGTTCTTACCTCTAAAATTAATATGCTTTTCCAAAGGACTTTCATATTCCCATCCTTCCATATCTTTCCCCTTATAATCTTTCTTTGGAGTATATCCTCTTTCAAGCACGCCCATTATCTTCGGAACCAATTCTTTTGCAATTATCCACTTCTCTCCATTTGATAACTCTATCTCTTGATAAATAAATTCAGGATTCACCATAACCCCAGTATTTGCTGGAAGAGTCCAAGGCGTGGTCGTCCATATTATAAGATAAGTATTTTTAATTTTTTTCAGCTTAAACTTTACAAATATAGAATTATCTTTTTGCTTTCCATATTCTATTTCATTATATGCAACAGCAGTTTCACATCTAGGACAAACATGCACAGGATACTTTCCTAAATACAAAAGTCCTTTTTTTTCAGCTTCCTTAAATGTGCCCCATATATTTTCTATATAATCATCAGAAAGAGTAGTGTAGGGGTTATCCCAATCCATCCATATTCCAAGACTTGAAAATTCCTGATTCATTGAACTAATATATCTCGTTACATATTCTTTACACTTCTCAATAAAGTTCTTAACTCCATACTTTTCAATATCTTTCTTATTCTTTGAGCCTATCTCTTTCTCAATTTGAAATTCAATAGGAACTCCATGAGTATCATAACCTGGTCTGTCAAATACGTCATATCCTTGAAGTCTTTTTGACCTCATAGCAATATCCTTCAATATCTTATTCAAAGCGGTTCCAAGATGAATTTTTCCATTTGCATAAGGTGGTCCATCCATCATATAGAATTTATGTCCTTTAGCGTTCTTCTTCTTCGATTTTTCATAAATGCTTTTAGCCTTCCAGAATTCAATTACTTCCTTCTCAATATTTTGTACATCTTCCATTTCCCTATAGGCAGAATCATTATCTTTTATACCTTTCTCTCATGTCAAGATACTTGACAGAAAAATAGTAGTATCTTGAACATCCAAAGCATGAGTGCCTGTTTCAAACCACAGCTTTTAAGCTGTGGTGGCACATCATGCTTTTGATGAAATATTTTGTATAAAAAATACTACCCAAACAGAAAAAGACTACAAATATTGAAGAATAAAAAGCAGGAATCTTTTCGTAATAATAAAAAATCAAAGAAAAGATAAAAAAAGAAAGAGCAAGAACTAAAAACCACTTTCTCCCATTTTTCAATTCATCTTTTGAAAGATGTGCAACAAAAAGACCCAAAATAAAACCTAAAACCAAAATTATAAATAAAAAAGGATAATTAACCATCAAATTAAATCTCTTGCAGATATAAAAATATTTGGATATTTAAGGAGTCTAAACTATAAGCTTAAATATTATCCTTTTCTATAATTATTATGGATGAGAATGAAAAAATACATTCAAAAGAAGAGCAAATAGGGTTCCATAAGGGTTCTTTAAATACTTTATTTGGAGAAAGAAACGAATTAATAAAACTTATTCAACTAACAGAAAATTTAATGCAAACTCACCTCAAGGAACTTGAAAAACTTGGGGTAAAGATAAATACGGCAAATCCGGAGAAAAACAAATAGTATTTAAATTCAAATTAATTAACAAATAAAAGGAGGTGTGATAAATGAAATCAAATTTCAGTAAAATAAGCGGTTGGGCTTTCTTGGTAGGAGTATTAGTAGCTCTTGTCTTTGGATTCATGGGTTCTACAAACGTAAATGTTTGGATGGGTCTTGTAGTCTTAGGAATAATAGTTGGTCTACTTAACATATCAAGTGCAGAATCAAAGAATTTCTTAATGTCTTGCGCAGTTCTTATAGTAGTAAGTTCATTAGGAAGAGATGCTTTGACAGCATTGCCTTGGCTTATTAATGTTCTGAATGCTTTACTTGTATTATTTGTTCCTGCAACAATAGTTGTAGCGACCAGAAATGCATTTAACATGGCAAGAAGTTAAAAGGTCTTTTTTGTTTTTTCTTTCTTATTCTTCTTTTTTTATTTTTTTTTTCCAGTTTATTCTTAGTAATAATAAAGCAGTGCAGTAGAAGTAAAGCTCAGCAGGATTACAATTTAAAAATGTAAATCAAAATGACAAATATCTAATGCTCAAGAGGATTAGCTTATTATAAATAATTACAGGTTTATCCTTCAATGTAAGGAGTTTAACTTAATTTTATAAATTAAAATTAGGTAAAAAAATAAAAAAATAAAGTTTACCTTATCTTATACACAACCGTTACTTGAGAAGTATGTTCTCTTTCTCCAGGTTGTATGCTTGTAACTGCTTGTTTAGCTTCAGCAGAGTTATCCGCTACGCCTCCTGCTCTACCCTCATAAACATTCCAAATAGGATATCCAAACTCATTATCAGATATTGAAACTACTTTTCCAACTTTCTTTCCTATTCCAGAAGCAATTGCATCAGCTTTTAACTTTGCATCTCCTGCAGCAAGTTTTAATGCTTCTGCTTTAAGAGCACTCAACTTATCAGGACTCAATTCAAAATTTATGTATCTAACCGTAGCTCCTCCGGAAACTCCAGAATCAACTGCCCTCCCAATTTTTTCAGGTTCATCAGTTGAAATACTAAGCTTAATATCATGGCTCACCACATATTTTCCTTTATTAGTATTTCCCTGCCAGTCATATTCTTGATACATATTGAAATTTTCAGTTTTTATTTCATCTCTTGAAAATCCTGCTTTAAGAAGTTCTTCAATAGTACTTTCAGTCATCTCAGCATTTAACTGACTAGCTTCCTTACTATCAGAATCTCTTGTCTGCACATTAAAGTAAATAACTGCTCTATCAGGATTTATTTTTAGAGTTGATTGCCCTGTGACTGATATAGTATCGTCAAGAGATTGTTCTCCAAAAGTTGAGAAACCAATTCCAAATATAGCAATTACCCCTATAACAATTATAAGTGTTATTATTATATTCTTATCCATTTTAACCTCCTTACAATTTTCTCCAATTTATCAAACTAATTATTATTAAACTAATCAAAGCCCCTGCTAAAAACCAAAGCCAACTAGTTGAGGAAATAACTTCCACCACCTTCTGTCCACTAAAGGCCAAGTCAGAACTAGCTTTTAAGGAAGCCCCAGCCATTTCTGACTCTATTACAAATCTAGAATCATAGTAATACTTGACCATCAGCCCAGCAATACCAGATACTAAAACAGCAGGAAGCAAAGATTTTATCTTAGAACTTATTCTACCCTTAGAGCTTGGAGATATTATTATAGACTTATTTGATAGTCTGTATCTTGATATCTCTCTTCCTTTTACACTCCATAACTTATTTTTATTTTTTTCCACAATGTCCGAATCAACAAGCTTCTTCATATTATAACCTACCGTATTTAGTGGAATCCTCAATGCCTTTGAAATCTCCTGTTCGCTAATGTCTTCCTTATCGGCTAAAAAATCAATTATCTTCTTACAGCTCTCGCTTGACAAAACTTCCGCTATTTTCTTAGATTTTAGGTCATTCATAGATACTAAAAGATATTTCTTTTCCATGTTTTTACTAGATATTTTAGCTTTATAAATAACACCATAGGTTCAATATCATTTGAACTCTTAATTATTTTTGTCTTCAATAATAGAACATTTGACGCATAAATTTCTTCCTTTATTTAAGATAATATTCTTTGCAAGACACATATTACATATATCTTTTTCACAAGATTTACATTTCTTAATATTAACTCTATCAAAATAATTCTGACATTCTGAACATTTATCAACGCAGTCTATACATTCTTCCTTCTTACTAAAGAAGTCTTTTCTCATATGTTCTATACAAACTTGCTTTCCACACTTCATACATCTTGACAAACATTTTTTACAGATTCTCTTTCTACATTTCTCACATAGGTTTTTCAAGCAACTAAAGCAAGACTTTCTTCTACAATTCTCACATATTCCACAACAATCTTTACATATAAGATGTCCAGAGGAGCAAAGAGTTATCTCACTTATTTTTTTTCTACACAATTCACATTCCAATTCTTCAGTTTTATCTTTAATAGGGTCATAATCTATTTTAATTTGTCTCGCAGAACCCTCTTTATTTTTTAATATAATATCAAAAATATAAGTTGGGTAATATATTACACTTGTATTTATTAGCTTATTATTAATATTTAAGCTATGTTTGAATATCTCGTCGTTTATAAAAAACTTCTCTTCCTGTTCTATCTTACTAATTTTTTCTTCAATATTAAGAGAACTAAGATTATCTTTTAATTTCTTTATCTTACTATCTTCCAAAAGAATCTCACTATTCTTATTTTTTTCTTCAATCTCATTTATTTGAAATTTTATCCTATCTGCAGACTTATGTATTTCATCTTTTTGGTTTTTATAATGATTCTCTATCCTCTCAACTTCCTTCTTTATCTTATCTCCTAAATAACTTCTTATTTCATTGGTTTTCTTGTCAGTTATATCTTTAAGTTCTTTTTTTGAATTTAAGTAGTATAAATTAATATCAGGCATACTAAAATCTGAAGAACTTCCCTCAATCATTTTGAAATTCTCAGGATTAAAATCTATTTTACCTCTTTCATCAACACAGATGGAATTCAATATCTGTTCTTTCTCATTTAAATATTGAAAAACAGAGAGAAATGAAAACCTCACAACAACAGAATACCTAATTTTTTTATTTATACTAGATAAAATAGAGTCTCCAAGATTTATGTTCTTTCTTATAATCTCATTTGGGTCTATCTTAAAGTCAATTTTAAGAAGAGTAGTTTGCCCTCTATTTTCAAGATAATTGGCCATTGATTTAATCAGAAAACTACCTTTGACTGCAAGTTCAGAGTTTTCATTCTCACCTTCTTTATCAAAAATAACATTATAAGGAGACTTCTTTCCATAAAATACCTCAAAATCTGAAGGAACTCCTTCAACTATTAAAACCCCATTTTCAGTCTTTGTTCTACATCCAAGTCTATTAAAAAAGTCAATTGCAAATTTTTTTATGTCTTCTTTTTGTTCGTTCATTTTAACCCATTATATTCGCATTATTTAACTTTATATTTTGATATTCAGATATGCCTTTATCTATCATCTCGGCTATTTTATTTACATTATGGGCAAATTTATCAAGATTATTTTTCGAGTCTATAAAAGCATTCATAAGCATTTCTTCAATTTTATTTGAACCACTATCGCCTTTATTATCTAGTCCAAGATTGAAAAGAATTATTGGAAGTTCACCTATAACTAATCCTATGCAACACATCTTATTTATTATTAAATCTACTACGTGCTCTTCCATAGTATCTTTCGTTGCAAGACTATAAACATTTATATCTTTTTTTTGTCCAATTCTATCAAGTCTTCCTATTCTCTGTTCAACAGCCATTGGATTCCAAGGCAAGTCATAATTAATCAAATTGTTACAAAATTGAAAATTAAGTCCTTCTGAACCTGTTTCAGTACTTATCAATACATCCGCTTCTTCTTTGAATTTTTTAACTATAACTCCTCTCTCCTCCCTTGTCAGTCCCCCAGCATATTCAACTATTTTTAGATTAAGCAAGGATAATTTCTCAGAGATATATCTTAAAGTTGTAGGATGTTTTGTGTAAATAAGTATCTTGGCTTCTTTATCCTCAGCTACAATATTTTTAACAACTTCAACTAATTTTTCTATTTTTGAATCCTTCTGTATCTTCTTATAATCATCAAGTATTTCTCCAGCAATCTTTCTTGTGCTTTCATGATACTTTTCATTTTCAATTATCTTGCTCAAGGATTCAATTGCAGACCTTGAAGAGCTTGTTATCTTTGGTAAAATAGAGAATATCACTAATCTTCCACTTATTTCTCTACCGCTTGTGGTAAAATATTTAGTTTTAAGCAAATCACAGATTCTGTTATAAACATCAAGTTCTTCTTTAGTAAGTTCAACAGCGATTATTTTTGCTTTTCTTTTTTTATAATTTATCCCAATTTCATCTTTCCTTCTTCTTATCATTATCTCTTTTAGCTTACTTCTTAATTCAAGGGGATTAAGGGGGTGTCTTTTATTTCCTCTATTAAGGAAATTTTTCTTAAATTCTTTTATTGTTCCAAGATGTCCCTTTTTTATCAAATGAAGTAGATTATAAAGTTCAAGAAGATCATTTTGAAAAGGTGTAGCGGTAAGTATGAGAAATCTTTTCTTTTGTATTTTATCAACAAATCTCCATCTCACCGTGCTCCTATCTTTTAATTTATGTGCTTCATCCACAATCAACATGTCCCAGCTTTTATCCTGAGCCATATGGTGTCTAAATTTTTTATTCTCATTATCAAATATCTTAACTCTATCAAGAGAAGCAATTGCAAAATTTATTTTATCCCAATCTCCCTCATTTTCTATTATCTTAA
>Ga0209542_10005477_pt1 | contig 25313 bp, 30 predicted proteins | sample RifCSPhighO2_01_FD_184028 | JGI IMG/M metagenome (GOLD analysis project Ga0209542, IMG submission 184028) | Soil microbial communities from Rifle, Colorado - Rifle CSP2_plank highO2_0.1 (SPAdes) (version 2) | ecosystem: Environmental > Terrestrial > Deep subsurface > Rock core/Sediment ...
CAACCACAGTGCCCATGAGCCTCCCTAGGCCGATACCATAAGCACCCATAAATATCGGCTTCTTCTCTCCCTTCTCATCTTTAAAATTAAGCCCAAAAGCATCTGGATATTTAGATCCGTATGGGAAAATGTTTCCAACTTCTATAGATTTTCTTCCTTCCCCACCTTTATCTTCTACCTCCTTATTGACCGCCAATTTTTTATGTTCGTCTGTTATATAGATAATGTCTTCGCCAGCATCAGATAGAGTCTGGAATTCGTCAGTTAGATTTGTGGTAAATGATCCTCCGAGAGCTCTGGTGCGGTAAGTCTTGTCGCCCAAACCAACCCGCGCAAATATTTTCATATAAGCATTGGCACACTTCTCATAAAATTCTTTGAATTCTTCTTCCGTCCTATTGAAAGAATATAAATCTTTCATTAGAAATTCACGCACTCGCATAATGCCACTCTTGGCCCTATGTTCATTCCTAAATTTTGTCTGGAATTGATAGATATAGAGAGGCAAATCTTTATAAGAACTAATGAATTCAGTAAGCAGAGCCGTAATTGGTTCTTCGTGAGTATTGGCAATACCAAGATCATTACCATTAGCTAGTTTGGTCTTGAACCAATTATCTATAACCTCATCGTCCCATCTGTTTGTTTTCTTCCAAATTTCTGGATCTTGTAGAGTAGTCAGAAGCATTTCTTGACCACCAATAGCATCCATCTCCTCACGAATAATATTTTCGATCTTCTTAAGTACTCGTAACCCTAGAGGTAGATATGAATAAACTCCTGCAAGTTCCTTATGTATGAAGCCCGCGCGGGTTAGGAGAATGGCATTCTTGGAGACTTCGTCCTTGGGCGCTTTCTTGCGGGTCTTAGTAAAGAGTTGGCTTTGTCGCATTATCGCCCCATTCTACCGAAATCTCCTTTAAAAACAAAGCCTAGCTAGAAAATATTGCGGATGTCTTGGACAGTGACGACTAGCATGAGAAGGAGAAGTAGGGCGAAGCCGATTACGTTGACAGTGTTGAAAATTCGCGCCGAGACAGGTCGACGAGTCAGAGCTTCTATACCGACGAAAAGAAGTCGCCCACCATCAAGCGCCGGGAAAGGTAAAAGATTAATAATAGTGAGATTAATCGAGATTACTGCAGTGAAAGTTAGAAGATAAGTGAATCCAAGTTCTCGAGCCTCTCCAACAAGACCCACAATACCCACTGGTCCAGTGATGCCAGAAAGATCAGCTTTGCCTCTGAAAGATTCTGATATAAAAGATACAATCCCCTGTCCGGTTAAGAGAGTGAGTTCAGAAGTCGTTTTGAGCCCTTGCCAGATAGCCTTGTGTGGCGCGAGTTTGGCTATGCCTATGATGTCCATAGTTATACCAACAGCTGGCCTGTCTTCGATAATACCCTCTTTAGGTTCAACAATTTTATTAGAAATTTCCCCACCCCTCTCGATCTCGAAAGTTATTGGTTCTGATGACTCTCCTATAAGTATCATGGCCTCTTCAGGAGAAACGGCACGACCATCAAGAGAAAGTATGGCGTCACCAGACTTTAAGCCAGCGAGAGCCGCCGGAGAGTCGGGCAGAACAGTGGTGATGACGGTGCGAGGATTCTCTATAGGGATAGATAGACCAGCAGGTGTTGGTAGTCCAACTATAAATCCGATGGAGATGAGAGACCAGGTAAAGATAAAGTTACCCAGCACTCCAGCTAGAAGTACAGATGCTTGGATACCGCGATTTTTGGATTGGAAGCTATCACTAGGAGCATTTGAAGTTGATTGTTCTGGATTCTCTCCAAATATTTTCACAAACCCGCCGAAAGGCAACCAGTTAAGGGTGAAAGGTGTCCCCTTCCAAGTGAAAAGCTTTTTAGCACGAGGCGGGAAACCAAGACCAAACTCATCCACTCGAATACCGAACTTTCTCGCTACGAGAAAATGCCCCAGTTCGTGGACAATGATAAGCGCGCTTAAAATGACTATGAATATGATGACTGACACGATAAATTTATTCTAAAATCTCTTTCTCTTTCTTAGAAGCTAGTTCTTCGAGCTTCTGATTCACTTCATCTACCAGCTTCTGGAGACTCTCACGGAGACGGAATTTGTCATCTTTGCTCAAAGTGCCCTCTTTCTCTTTGCGATCAAATTCACTTAGATTCTTCTCGCGCTCTGTACGCACCCTGATGCGCGCTTCTTCCAGTTTCTCTTTAGCCACTTTCGAGAACATGGCACGTCGCTCGCTCGTTAGTTCTGGAAATGAGATACGTAACCCCGCCGCATCTAGAGCGACAGAAAGTCCCAAGTTAGATTCTCGAATAGCCTTGTCGATATCCTTGGCCACATCTTTGTCCCACGGACTGATGCGTAAAGTTTTCGGATCCTCGATAGAGATAGTAGCTAATTGACTTATAAGCATCGGTGAGCCGTAAGCAGTCACTGAAACGCCGTCAAGGACACTCGGTGTGGCTCTATTGGTGCGGATACTCGTGTACTCCTTCTTCAACCAAGCGAGAGTAGACTCGCTCGCCTTCTTAAATTCGCTGAAATCTTGCGCCATAGAGACATTATAACACTAGGGACAAATGTTCGATAACTAGGCGCGGCAAAGTGGCAGAATCGTGAAGAGAACGTCTGATGTTATAAACTTCTTCTAACAAACCACTTCTCGTTTTCCCGTGTTTTCTCAATAAGAGCAGAACGTCATCGAGAAAAACTGACAAATTTCCTTCATCTTCGACAAACTTTTTGGCGAAGAGTAAGCGATCTTTGATCGGAAGTGAGAGAAACCTTTCTGCCTCTATGTATACAGAGGCAACGCCTCCATGCCCGACGTGGACGGCCTGCATACGAGAAAGGAGGGTGGGTATGATAAGCGCCTCTTCCCTCGCTACTAGGAAAAAGTAGGTGTCAGAGAATGGATCTTCGAAGGTTTTCAGTAATGCGTTCTGAGCCTCAAGTGTTAGACGCGAAGAAGTAATGAAGAAAATCTTGTGATGTATGAGCGCCTTGCGTGCGGATAACAGACTAAGTTGGCGAGCCTCATCAATGCCGAAAGTTGGCATGCGAAACGCGAAAAAGTCAGGATTGTTCGCAAGTTTAACTCCGAGACTATCGCAAAATGACTTTAAGTACGACTCTGCCACTTCCGACGTACCGATAAGGAGATTAGAGTGATGATGAAGGTTTTTGGACATTTAGCAATTCCACTTCGAAGATGAGAGTTGAGTTTGGCGGGATAGTCCCGACACCCTGTGCACCGTAACCATATGATGGTGGGATGATGAGCATTCGCTTGCCTCCAACACGCATACCAACAAGTCCCTCGTCCCAACCACGGATAACCGAACCCATACCCAAAGTGAAGTCAAACGGAGTGTTTGTATCACGAGAACTGTCGAAGACTCTGCCGTCTGTGAGAGTGCCGACATAATGCACGGTTAAGACATCGCCCGCTTCGGCTACCGCACCAGTACCGACTGAGACTTCTTGCACTGTTAAACTATTTTCTGACATTTGAGTATTTGTATTTTTACTAGACTGGTTAAAGAAACCTATCAAAGAGTCAGCAAATAGAAGGTAGGTCAATAATGCTAGACCCGCACATACTGCAATCCATTGATTTCTGTTCAAATGTTTCATTATTTTTTATAAATACTTTATATGATTACTACCTATATGATATGATGACGCCATGAAAGAATCAACTAAAGGTGACTTGGCTCCAAATAGGAAGGAGATGCACAGGGTCGCCGCCGAGCGCATTGCTGAAATATCTAAAGAATTTAAAGAAGGATTCGAACTACTCGAAGATTACCCGAAATCGATCACTTTCTTCGGTGCCAACCAGTTCAAAGAAGATAACCAGTATTACAAAGATGCTAGAATTCTGGCCTCGCGCTTGTCCAAAGAACTCGGCTACTCTATTCTTTCGGGAGGTGGTCCGGGCATCATGGAAGCGGCCAATCGTGGTGCATTTGAAGCAGGAGGCAATTCGGTTGGTCTCCTCATTAGACTCCCCGACGGCCAGATCACAAATAAATACATCACCAAAGTATTCTCTACTCGTTACTTCTTTGTACGCAAAGTTTGTCTTTCTTTCTCGGCTGAAGCATTTATCTTCTACCCCGGTGGGTTCGGAACTCTCGACGAATTCTTCGAACTCCTGACCCTAGTTCAGACGAAAAAAATTGCTGGTATACCTCTCATCTGTGTCGGTAGTGAATACTGGAATGCACTAAAAGGGTTTATGGAAAAAGAAATGATTAGTCGCGGTACTATCTCGGCCGAAGAGCTCGAACTTTTCCACATCATCGATGACCACGATGAAATTATTAATCTTATAAAGGAGGTCAAGATACAGAACGGTGTTCCATATGAGTCTCGACCAAAAACATTGTAAGCCCTGTGAGGGTGGGACGGCCCCTTTCTCCGCCGAGGAAAACCAGAAACTTATAAAAGAAGTTGATTATTGGACAATAGAAGGTGAGAAGAAACTGGAGAAGATTCTAGTTTTTAAAAATTTCAAAAAAGCACTTGATTTCGTGAATAAAGTGGGAGTAATTGCCGAAGCGGAAGACCATCATCCGAACATTTCTATCTTTGATTATAAAAAAGTCCGAATAGAACTTTACACCCACTCCATCGGTGGCCTGTCAGAAAACGACTTTATTTTGGCTTCTAAAATAGACGAACTGAATAGAATTTGATAGTATAGTCGGGTTCCTTATTAACCCCCGTTTTTGTTACCCCTTGAGATCTGGCAAACACTCTTAACCTCAAGGACCGGAAACGGCTACTCAATTTGACTACAAATACCCCAGAGGTTGAAACATTTTTGGATAGAATCCCCAACCCACCTTCTATTGACGACTTGGTGGAGGGGCCTGTTATCTCGATAGACAAGGGCGCCATCTATATAGACCTGCCGCCTTTCGGCACGGGTATTATCTATGGACGTGAGTTCCAGAATGCTCGCGATATTATAAAAAAGATTAACGTCGGCGATATAGTCGCTGGCAAAATTGTGGGCATCGGTGGCAAAGAAGGTTATGTCGAGATCTCTCTTAAGGAAGCACGGCAGGCACTCATCTGGAGTGAGGCCGAAGAAGCTATTCGCGACAAACGAGTTTTCGATCTACCGATCACAGACGCCAACAAAGGTGGCCTCATCATCAACTGGCAAGGTCTGACTGGATTCCTCCCTGCTTCCCAACTCAAACCAGAACACTACCCTAGAATTTCTGACGGAGACAAAGATAAAATTCTTGATGAACTCAAGAAACTCATTGGAGAAAAGCTTTCGGTCACTATCATTGGTGTCAGTCCCAAGGAAGGTAAGCTTATTTTCTCGGAGAAAAGTCCTGAGACGAAAGATAAAGAAAATATTGTCGCTCGCTACGCATTGGGTGATGAACTTACAGGTGAGGTGACTGGACTTGTCGACTTCGGTGTCTTTATCAAGCTCGAAGAAGGACTTGAGGGTCTAGTACACATCTCGGAGATCGACTGGGGTCTTGTGGAGAATCCTAAAACGATGTTTAAGATAGGTGAGAAGGTGAAAGTTAAGGTCATTGAAATCAAAGATGACAAGATTTCCCTTTCTATCAAAGCGCTCAAAGAGAATCCTTGGAGAGAAGCCGAAAAGAAGTACAAAAAAGATGCTGTCGTCAAAGGTGTTATCATCAAATTCAACAAACATGGCGCTCTAGCCTCTATTGAAGAGGGTGTAGCTGGTCTCGTCCATATCTCCGAATTCGGTTCCGAAGAAAAATTACGTGAGAAACTGGAGATGGGCAAGGTCTATACTTTCAAAATCACCCTCTTCGATCCAAAGGAGCAGAAGATGGCCCTCTCATTTGTTGAGAAATAAAAGCTAGGAGTTGAACTTGTTCATCGCTTTTTCTCTCCCCTCTTCTGCTATCATTTGTACTGCTTCGGTTACTTTTTTAAACACTTTTTTAAGTGTTTCTAGTTCTGGTTTCCTGAACTCACCCAAGATGTACTTTTCTACATCCTCCTTTTTACCTATACCAATACGGATTCTGGTAAATTCTTTGGTTTTCAGGGCGCGGATTATAGACTCAAGACCTTTGTGTCCACCAGAGCTGCGGTTATAGGAGATTTTGAGAGTACCTAGGGGTAGATCGAGGTCATCGTATATGACAACGAGTTTCTCAGCAGCCTTTTTCGACTTGACCACCTTAGCCACTGCAGTACCAGTTTTGTTCATGAAAGTATCTAGAGTGAGAATTTTGATATCTGAAACCTTCCCCGACACAAACTCGGTTGCCATACGACCTGTGTTGTGTCGAGTATGCGAATACTCTTCTCCAGGGTTGCCTAAACCTACGACGATATACATATTGCTATTGTGTCAAATCAAATTAGATAATACAATCTTAGCAAATTATGGAAAACAGCTCCTCGAATTTTTGGAAAGAACTCATTAAGCTCGTTTTTATATCCCTCCTAGTAGTAATACCCTTCCGTTTCTTCATTGCTCAACCATTCGTAGTGGACGGTGCCTCTATGGATCCGACCTTTGAGACTGGTAATTACCTCATCGTCGACGAGATTAGCTACCGCTTCAAAACACCTGAGCGCGGTTCTGTCCTCATCTTCAAATATCCTAAAGACCCTAGCAAATCCTTCATCAAGCGAGTCATCGGTTTACCTGGCGAGACCGTCTTGATCTCAGATGGAGACGTAACAATCATAAATGCAGAGAATCCGAACGGCTTCGCACTCCTCGAGCCGTATGTAGAATTGAAAAAGACAGATAACTCTACTCACACTCTTGAGGCAGATGAGTATTTCGTTATGGGAGACAACCGCGCCTCTAGCGCCGACTCACGCATCTGGGGCCCAGTGCCAGAAGGAAACATTATCGGCCGACCCATTATCCGTTTCTACCCCCCAGCTCTTTTCCCAGGTAATCATTCACAGAACTTATAATGCTAAGGCAACTTACGCGACTAGACAGGCAACTGAACGAATTTGATAGAGCCATCGTCGTCGCAACTTATTTCGGCTTCCTCCCTATAGCCGCGCCGAAGATTAGCAAACATGACATTGAGTTGAGCAAACACTGTGGCAACAATCCGCATTACGACGCGACAGAGAAGATGGCTGTCATCCGCACTTATCTGGAACAGAATCTGGCCTCCATGCCACACCCCCTAGCCTTCATTTACAAGAAGCCAGTTTCGAGGAAAAAATTTGGTAGTCACGCTCTCCACTTCATCGGCTCACCAACTGGCATTGCGGAAGCTAGTCTCATCCGAGCCACTCTCTCTATACTTGCGGAAGAAGGCTACAAGGACTTGAGGCTCGATATTAATTGCATAGGCGACAGAGAGTCTATAAATGTCTATGAGCGGGAGCTCGCAAACCACGTGCGTCAGTTCGGTGCCAACTTGTCGAACGAATTCAAGCAGAGTATGAAAGAAGATATCTTCAACCTCTTCGTATTAGATGCACCAGAAACACTTCACTTGCGCCAGACAGCTCCTTCTTCCATAACCTTCCTTTCTCCACAGAGTCGCATCTATTTCAAAGAAGTGCTCGAGTACGTCGAGGCCTTGGGCGTAGAATTCCGTCTGACACCAGAACTTGTCGGTGAGAGAAATCACAGTTCTCACACCATCTTCGCTATCAAAAATACTACAAACGAGATCGTCGATACTCTGGCTGTCGGTTACCGTTACTCGCGACTGGGCAGATATTTCGGTTTGAGAAAAGAAATTCCTATGGCGGGGGTAACGATCTTCCAAACAGAGAAAAGAGAGACTCCAGGACGAGTTTATAAGGAATTGCCGAAACCAAAATTTTTCTTGGTTCAACTTGGTCGAGAGGCCAAAATTCGTACCCTCTCTTTAATAGAGCTTCTACGTTCACACAGGATACCGGTCTACCACTTCCTGGGTAAAGATAAAATTGCTACTCAACTTTCAAATGCTGAGAACTTGCGAGTCTCTTACCTTATTATCATCGGGCAGAAAGAAGCGCTCGATAATACTGCCACTATACGAAACGTCACCACTCGCGCCCAAGATACAGTCAGTGTCGCCGATCTCCCCCACTATCTCAAACACATTACGCTTTAAATTATTGACATAATATACTATAGGTTGTAGTCTAACTTTGGAGGTCGGCAATGTCCCCTACGGAAACGATTTGGATCTGCGCCAAATGTGGGAGAAAATACAACAAGGCACAGTACGAGGCCCTCCGCACCAGGTTTAACAAAGGGTTCGCCAGAATACTTTGGCCTATCTGCAACGGCGACAAGTGCCAAAGCATCGAGTTTCAGGCGAAAGCTGAGCAGGTACCTGACCCCTAGTTTGCTACGGCAAACTAGGGGTCGTTTTTTTATAACTATTGTCCTTCCTTCTTTCTTATGTTAAAGTAGCTCTCGCAATGCAGACCATGATAAACATTGAGGTGGTGAAGGGAGCCAATGAAAATAATTTAAGCGTCCTACGACGCTTCACTAAACGCGTCCAGGCCTCTGGAGTTTTGCCTCGCGTACGATCCAAGCGCTATACAGCGCGTATTCCTTCTCGTAACACCAAGCATACCAAAACTGTCAGCCACTTAAAGAAGAAAGAGATTACAGCTGAACTCGTGAAGCTCGGTAAGGTGATAGAGGTCAAGAAATTCGGCCGCCGAAGATAAGTTTGGAATGAAGAAAGAATTTAGTCGTCTAAAAAATACTGTTTTAGGTAGGCAATACGAGCTCTCTTTAGTATTCATAGACCAGAAACGCTCCCGAGAACTCAATCAAACCTACCGTAAGAAAAATAAACCAACCAATGTCTTAAGTTTTCCTTTGTCGAATAAAGCCGGCGAAATTTTCATCGACCTTGATACTGCCAAGAAGGAAGCGAAGAAATTTGGAATGTCGTTCACAGAATTCGTAAAATATCTCTTTATCCACGGACTTTTGCATTTGAAAGGAATGAGACACGGAGCTACAATGGAGACTGCAGAAAAAAAATTATTAAATGGCACGTCAAATCGTAGTCGGTATTGATATAGGCACTTCTCAAACAAAGGTTGTTATTGCCGAAGGGTTAATCGAGCGTGGACATATAGTACCCAAGATCATCGGCACAGGCTCTAGCGAATCTAGAGGAGTCTATCGAGGCTACATTACGAACGTGGCCGAAGCGGCCAAGAGTGTAGAAGCGGCGGTAGGACGGGCCGAGAAGATAGCTGGTATCAAAGTTAAACGGGCTTATGTCTCCTTCGGTGGCATTGGCCTCGGCAGCGTGGTCATGAGTGGCTCTGTGGCCATATCTAGAGCTGATTTAGAGATTACAGACAGGGACCTAGCAGCTGTCTTGGAAGCTGCCGAGGCCCTCATACCACCTGCCGCGCTCATCAACAAGAAGATCATCAACACTGTCCCGATAGAGTACAAAATGGACGGCGAAGCAGTCTGGGGCCAAGCCCTCGGCCTGAAGGCCCATAAGCTCGAAGTGAAGGCGCTCTTCATCACCTGTTTAGAGCATCACCTCACAGATCTCATCAGCACGGTGGAAGAAGCGGGAATAGAAGTGGTGGATGTAGTGGCAGAGCCAGTGGCGCTAAGTTTCGTGGCTCTTTCCAAGAAACAGAAACGAGTTGGATGCCTCTTGGTCGACTTCGGTGCCGAAACTCTATCTACAGTCGTCTTCGAGAATGGAAATCTCATTTCGCTCAAAGTTTTCCCAGTCGGAGGTAATGACATCACCAACGATATTGCTCTGGGTTTGAAGGTTTCGCTCGAAGAGGCAGAACATATTAAGCTCGGGTCTGATAGAAGGATAGTAAATCCTAAAAAGAAATTGGAAGAAATCACATCGGCACGTCTGGACGAATGTTTTGAGCTGGTGGGGGCACATCTCAAATCGATTGGTCGCAACGGTCTCTTGCCTGCGGGCGTCATACTTGCTGGTGGAGGCGCTTCTACCACAGGGGTGAAGAGTGTTGCGGAAGATTCTCTGAAACTCCCGACTCAATTAGCAGAAATCCATTTCGGTAGTGCCACAGAGGGGAAGGTTAAGGACCGCACTTGGGCAGTAGCTTGTGGTCTCTCGATAGTAGGCTTCAATTCAGACGACGAGCAACGTTCCGTAGGTATTAGAAACGGCTCCCTTATCGCAGAAGGTGGTAAGCATTGGAAGAAGGTCATTTCGCGTCTGATTTCTCAATTTCTACCCTAAAACGAGGAAACAGTCACTAACTTAAGTCAACGGCTTTCCTTTTAAACTCCCTCTGGTAAGATATGCCCATCTAAATAATTTTAAGAGCATGCCACAAATAAAACCAGAGGTAGAATCTTTCGCCCGAATCAAGGTCCTTGGAGTAGGCGGCTCCGGCGGTAATACGGTTAACCACATGATTAATTCGAAGGTGAAGGGCGTTGACTTCATCGCTATCAATACCGATGCCCAAGACCTCCATCACTCACTCGCCAAGAAGAAGATCCATATAGGTAAGAACCTGACACGCGGTCTTGGCACAGGTATGAACCCGGAGATGGGTAAACGAGCCGTAGAAGAAACGAAGGAAGAGGTCCAAGAAGCTATCAAGGGTGCGGACATGGTCTTCATCGCAGGAGGTTTGGGTGGAGGCACCGCTTCTGGTGCGGCTCCAGTCGTGGCTCGTACTGCCAAGGAGAACGGCTGTCTGACTGTGGCTGTGGTAACCAAGCCATTCTTCTTCGAAGGAGTGCAGAGGATGAGAATAGCTGAAGCGGCGATCGAGGAGCTCAAACAAGCTGTGGATGCTCTCATTATTATCCCTAACGATCGTTTACTCCAAACAGTCGACAAGAATATCACTGCCAAAAATGCTTTCGCCATTTGCGACAACATTTTGAGAGAAGCGGTTGAGGGTATTTCTGACCTCATCACCACTCCGGGCATTATAAATATCGACTTCGCCGACATCCGTTCGATTATGGAAAATGCTGGTGCAGCACTTATGGGTATCGGTTCCGCTTCTGGAGAGAACCGTGCTGAAGAGGCTGCCCGAGCTGCTATCTCGTCTCCCCTCCTTGAAATATCGATCAATGGGGCCAAGGGTGTACTCTTCTCTATCGCTGGTGGTGATGACCTGACAATGTTTGAAATTCAGGATGCGGCCAAGATTATCACCGAGTCTGTTGACCCAAATGCCAAAATTATCTTCGGTACAGTACGCGATGAGAAGCTCAAGAAGGGTGAGATCAAAATCACAGTCATTGCTTCCAACTTCTCTGATAATTATCCGAAGAAAGCGACTTCCCTCTTCCAAACTTTCAACCCCAATGAAGATCGTTCTGTTAAGGGTAAAATTTTCAACACCATTACCCCACCCAAGGAGGCTCCAAAGCCAGTAGTAGATGAGAAGAAGCCAGAAGGCAAACAAATTCCCCCACCACCAATCGAAGATAACGATGATGACTGGAGTGCCGTTCCAGCATTTCTCAGACGCTCGAAATTGAAGTAGAATAGTTGAATGTTTGATTTAATTATAGTTGGCGGGGGGCCCGCCGGCGTTAGCGCCGGCGTTTATGCAGCACGTAAGAGGCTTAAGACTCTTTTTATAACGGAAACTTTCGGCGGACAGAGTACCGAGTCTTCTGGAATTGAGAACTGGATAGGGACGAAAAATATTCCCGGGGCCGAGTTTAGCAAAATGCTGGAGGATCATCTCCGTGCCTATGCTGGAGATTTCGTAGAAATAAAAACTGGAGAAAGAGTGGAAAATATTTCTAAAATAGATAATAGCTTCCAGATCGAGACATCTGGAAATACTTCTTATACAGCCAAGACTGTGCTCGTCACCACCGGTAGCACCAGAAGGAAACTCGATATTCCGGGTGCCAAAGAGTTTGAGAATAAAGGCATAACTTATTGTGCATCTTGCGACGGTCCCCTTTTCGCCGATCAAGACGTGGCGGTCATCGGTGCTGGTAATGCCGCGTTTGAAACAGCGGCGCAACTTCTAGCTTACGCCAAGTCAGTAACCCTCCTTGCCCGTTCTAATTTCAAAGCAGATGAAGTGACGGTAGAAAAAGTACTTTCGCATCCAAATATGAGAGCCATTAAAAATGCTGTGCCGAAAGAAGTGAAGGGTGCTAAATTTGTAAGTTCTTTAGTTTATAAGTTAGGAGAGGAAGAAGTTGGGATACCGGTGACAGGTATATTTGTCGAGATTGGTTTATTGCCTACGACAAGCTTCGTAAAAGATTTAGTCCCTCTCAATAAGATAGGTCAAATTGTCGTTGACCCCAAGACCCAAAGGACCTCCGTAGACGGCCTCTGGGCCGCTGGAGACGCCACAGACGGGCTTTATCATCAGAACAACATAGCCGCTGGTGATGCTGTTAAGGCCCTTGAAGATATATATCTATATCTCCACGCGAAGTAAGATTTCTGCTAGAATAGCCTTCAAATGCGCGGTTAGCTCAGTTGGTAGAGCATCCCCTTGACGTGGGGAGGGTCAGAGGTTCGAGTCCTCTATCGCGCACTAAGAAATAGAAACCCGAGGGCAAGTAGGATGCGATAGATGCCGAAGGAGATAAAGTTGTGGTTTTGGATAAATTTGAGGAGGAATTTGATACTAATAGTGGCCATGATAAATGAGACTAGAAAGCCAATTCCTAAACTGATGAAATTAGCTCCAGAAAATGAACTAATAGACTGAACTAGATCGAGCCCGGTCGCGGCGGCCACGGTGGGGATCGCAAGTAGAAATGAGAATTCGACAACCGTTTTCCTACTAATACCGACAAACATGCCGCCGAGGATCGTGGCCGCCGCTCTAGAGACCCCGGGAATAATAGAAATAGATTGGAATGACCCAATCATCAGCGCTTGTTTGTAGCTAATATTTTCTAGCTCTTTGGTATCCCCTTCTTTGTGAAAAAATTCAAAAATAATCAATACGATACCACCAATCAAAAGTGTATAAACGGAAATCAAATAATTTTCCAGAAAGACATCTTTCACTAGACTATAGAAAACTAACCCGATAACAGCTGTAGGGATAAAGGCTGCTATTATTTTTTTATTCAAATCCCACTTAGTTATAAGCGTCTTCCAATATAAAAATATAACAGACGCGATAGCACCTAACTGAATTACAATTTCAAAACTCTTTAGAAAGTCTGTGGTCTCAAGCTCCAAAAGTTTAGCAGTCAAAATGAGATGAGCAGTCGAAGAAATCGGCAAAAACTCCGTCAGCCCCTCAACTATACCTAGAATAACCGAATCAAAGACACTCATTATTCTTCTTTATTCTAATTCTGGGTGAGATATGGCTCCTTCTTCTATTTTTGCAATATGTTCGGGGGTTGGAGAAGTTGTTTTGGCAAACACAGTCAATTCTTTCTGCTTTTTAAGTTCTTCGGTTAGATTGGCATTTTCCTTCTGTAATCTTTTATATCTGAAATAGTCCCCTATGCTTCTGGGTAAAACGATAAGAAGGGCAATGAGAATTCCGGCCAATATTGATAGAAGGAGTATGAGCGAGAGGGACCCAGTGAGTTGCCAGCCAAATAGTACGACAGTTATTACATCAATATTCTGTAATGCGAAAACGACTGCCATCCCACCTAAAACTAGACCAAGTATAAAAAATATAATCATATATTAATTATAACTCCTATGGATAATTTCTACCATCGCCTGTTATTGGGATCATCTCCCCAAGAAACTTCGGCTTTCTATCCAAGATAAGGTTCGATACCGCTTTCTCATTGGCCAACACCTCGCGCAGATAGTTGCGAAAGAAGATGTGGCCGACATCAGCGTTTACTCCATAAGCTTCAATTTTAAGCTGACGGGCGGTGAAAACAGCGCGTGGCAAGTGGAATGACTGGGTAGAGATGAGTATAGATGTCACTCCGAAAATATCGCGGGCGCGATACATACTGCTATAGGTATCGAGGCCAGCGTGGTCGAGAAAAATATCCTGGTCTGGAATACCTTTGTCTATAAGATAGAGACGAACGGGGTTCACTTCGTTGTGACTATCGGTGCTGTTATCACCAGAGACCAAGATCTTGGAAACTTTTTTCGCCTCATACAATTTGATAGCCATATCCACTCGGTCTAGGAAAACGGAAGAGAGTGATCCATCTGAAAAAATGGCTGCTCCCGGAATTAGTACCGCTGAAGCTTCTGGAGTATTCTCGACTTCATTGTAAATATATTTCTGTGTCCCTAGATAAATAATGAGGTTGGTTGTAATAACGAAAACAATTAGTAGTCCTGAACAGATTGCAATAAAAAGTATGATGCGCTTAAACATATTTTATAAATAGGCGGAAGCGAGAGGATTTGAACCTCTGAGACCCTTACGGGTCTGCCGGTTTTCGAAACCGGTGCCTTCAACCACTCAGCCACGCTTCCGTGGGTCAAACTATAGCATTTTCGGCTAAAAATGGTAAGATTATCAGCGTTTTCAACGGCTCGACCGGTTGAGCCGTTCAGGGCCCTATCGTCTATCGGTTAGGACATATCCTTTTCAAGGATAGAAGCGCGGTTCGACTCCGCGTAGGGTCATGTGAAAATCCTTTCAATAGAAACCTCGTGTGATGAGACGGCGGTAGCTATCTTGGAAATTGATGGACCGCTTGAGAAACCCAATATAAAAGTACTGGGTAATAGTTTATTTTCCCAAGTCCACCTGCATGAGAAGTATGGCGGGGTTTATCCCAATTTGGCTAAGAGAGAACATGAGAAGAATCTGCCCCCGCTACTCGAGAAAACGATTAAAGAAGCAGGAACCAGTGATGTAGATTTCATTGCTGTGACAGCGGGCCCAGGCCTTGAACCAGCCCTGTGGGTCGGTATCGGCTTCGCTATTGAACTCGGTAAGAAGTGGAATAAGCCTGTTGTACCAATTGACCATATGGAGGGACACATTTATTCTGTCCTCTATGAGGCTCGCGACACGCTCGCCCTTCCCGCTCTCGCCCTTTTAGTCTCTGGTGGACATACTGAATTAGTAGAGGTGAAAGATTTCGGCCATTATGAAATTATCGGACAAACACTTGATGATGCTGTTGGTGAAGCTTTTGATAAAGTAGCTCGCATGCTCGGACTTCCCTATCCTGGTGGACCACAAATTTCTAAGCTCGCAGCAGCGAGCAGATTGAGGATTAAAGACTTAGAATTTAAGTTGCCGAGACCAATGTTACACTCGAAAGATTTTAACTTCTCTTACTCTGGACTGAAGACCGCGGTACTTTATAAACTGAAAGCAGAAGGCAGATCAGATCAAGAATTCAGAGAAGATATGGCCAGAGCCTTCGAAGACGCAGCGGTTGAGGTATTGATAGAGAAAACCCGCCGAGCTCTTATCAAACTAGGAGACACAGTAAAAACTTTGATAGTCGCTGGTGGAGTTTCGGCTAATACTTGCCTTACAGGAGAGCTTGAGAGACTCGTGAGCGAATTCCCAGAGATTAGCTTGCGTCTACCGATAAAATCCCTTAGTACTGACAACGCTGTCATGATAGGCATCGCCGCTTTTATCAAAGCGAGTCGACAACCAGAAATACTAAAGCAAGAATTAGAGATACGAGCTTCAGGCAATCTAGCGCTTACTTCTTAGGACCGAGGATGATAGGTGCTATCGGAGGCTCTTTCGGAGGTTCTTTAGACAATTTAGGCAGGACGAAATTAAATGTATCTGGTTCTTCGAGAGTAGTTTTCTTTGTTTCTTTAACTGTTTCTTTGACTATTTCTTTAGGAGTCTCTTTAAGAGGTGCGGATTTCATCCAAGCAGAGCCAACCATTTGCCAAGATTTTATATAAGCTCTCATGGAGTTGTGCTTAGCCGGAGACAATGACCAGAATAGGGCAACTACCAGAGCAACAATAAGAGGTAGAATGAGAGGCCACCAACCCAAGTTATAGGCAGCCGCGATAGCAACAACCAATCCAATATTTATCACAGACCATTTGACTATAAATCTTTTACGAATATTTTCCGGCACATCTTCATAGATGAGACCCTTAAAGACATTACCAAGAATGTAGAGAGCAGCCAGTATTAGTATAAACCCTAGAATATATTTCATTGTGTCCGATAGAGACTCTGGTCGTGTGAATAACACTGTTGCTAAGTTGTTGAGATTACCTAAATTTTGTCCTTGAGAGCCTTGAGAAGATGTCGCCCTACCCACTATAGGTAACAAGACGGATGGGTCGGTATTGGAATCGTCACCACCACCAGTACCACCAGTGTCGCTAGGTAGTTGAGGGTTGATTCCTTGTGCTCTCAAGCTCTCCAGAAGGGCTCTGAAAGCGATTATTTCGTTTATTTGAGCCTGATTAAGAGGGAATATGCGCTGGCAATATATCTCATTGATCTTCTTAAGGGTCAAAATGTAGACGTACCCAGTAGGACCAGTGTGTCCCCATGGCTCCAAAATGTCGCTGAAGTATTTCATTTGGAATACTGAGACAGCATCGAAGGTAGCTTGATCAAAGACACCTGTCAGCGAGAGGTTACTATGACCTTCGAAATTGATGAGGAAAGCTTGAAGTTTGAGTACTTCGATAGGATCGTTATTGAAATCTCTCCTCATGTAGTCTCTCAAGTAGAAGCAGACAGAAGTAGATGCAGAAAGCACTACACCTCCACCACTACTTGAACGGCTACTGCCACCACCTCCGCCACCGCCTGAAGAACTACCACCTCCACCCCCTCCTCCACCTCCACCTCCACCGCCAGTTCCACCATTATCAGTAGGTGGATTAGTAGGAGGAGTGGTCGTAGCAGTCGAAGTGGCCGAAGTGATGACCATTCTCGTAGTCGAAGCTGTCAGGCCGTCCGAATCAGTGACTGAATAAATGAGAGTAGAAGTGCTAGTGGTAGAAGTGTTGACACTGCCTGTTACTATAATATGTGCGGTCAAGTCGCCATCTTCTTGGTCTGTAGCTGTAGCGCCTGCATCTGTATATGTCGAACCAACTGTAGTGGTAGCTGGATTTGAGCCAAGAAGAGTGATGACTGGAGAGTGATTATCAGATCCACCTTCGTCTGGGGGTTCAGTAGGAGGAGTAGTCGTGGCACAGTTAGCGCCAGTAGCAACTATGTCGAGCTTATAAAGTAGACCTGCTGGATTGTCTTGTGGTGTAGGACTTCCTGCCCAATTCTTCACATCGAAAGATACGGTGTTTGAACCATCTATAAGATTACCCAAAACATTGAAAACTTTCTTGTTTTCGTCGAAATAATTAAATTCAGTTTGATCCTCACCCACTTTTACACTATTAACGTAAGCACTGTAAGAATTATCGGCAGCTATAGTAAGAGAAGCACTGACAATTGTAGAAGTTGATGTTTTGGCGAGATTGAAAGATTTGTAGAAACTCTGGTTCTCATCGTTTAGTGGATCGGGAACAAAGAAGGTTTTCCATATCCATGTGGCTCCTGGAATGTTTGCAGTCCATCTAGAATTTTCAGCATAAGTAGCTACGGCATTTCCCCCTCCAGTAACTTGATTTGTCGTATCAGAGACCAAAATTATTTCGCACTGATCTGGTTCTTCTGATGGTGGAGGAGTAACACTCACGATAGCTGTAGCGGTGCTCGAAGCAGTACCATTGCCACAGGTAATAGCGAAGGAAGTCGTAGTGGCTGGAGAAACTACTTGTGTACCAGATGTAGAAGTGGCTAGAGTCCATGTGGCATTGCAGACGTTAGTATTTACTGAATTCCAAGAAAGAGTGGCGGTAGCACCTATAGTGATCGTCGATGGATCAGCACTCAAGGTAGTGGTTGGGATAGTTGGTTCTTCTGGTTCTTCTTCAGTCTCGCATTTGAAATCCATATCGACGAAAACATCTTGATAATCTCTGTCCCAAGACCCTTCCTCTAAGTCCTCAAAAGCCATCACATATTTATCGGCAAAAGGGTTATAGACGACAGCATGGATTTCACCGTCTGAATTGTGAGCAATCTCAGTAAAGAATTTAAGACCGTTACCCTCAACGTCAATGGCAAAGCCTATTGAGTCAATCTCTGTACTATCATTTGAGATTGGAATATTAATCTCAAAGACGTCAGATGGATAGTGAATTGGTAAAGAGTACCCAGCATGATCTCCACTTACTTCGAAAACACCTGTGAAAGTATTTATATCCCCATTGACATAGTATCCAAACACTTGATCATATCCGGAATAATCATTGAGAACTTTTATCTTAATCTTAATATTATCTGCTTCCTCTGAAACTACATCCCAAGTCTGGTAGTTAACCTGATCAAAAAACGGATTTATACTGAACTCATATCCACTAATATTTAGAATATCCTCAACAGATGGCTCGTGTACAAAGCTCTCACCAAACTCAATACTTCTCAAATTATTTGAGATGTTTGGGACAACACAGGTATTTTCCGGAATTTCTGGCTCTTCGTGCTCCCCTCCATTATCATCTTCTGGTTCTGGTGAAGGTGTGCAATCCTGATTCTCTACATAGTCATAAGCAATGAGATCTGTATGACCAACGTCAGGAACTAGGTGCTCCTGTACTTCACCTAGATAAAGGTCAGTTTGCCAGTTGCATGTAAGTGCGAGTGGGCCAAGATCATATGTACCAGGACTGTATGTGTCGGTAACATTATCGGTCAAAATCTGATCCTCAAATGGAACAATTGTTCCAGCATGTGAATAACTCGAAAAGCTTACCTTAACAGGACAGGCACCTTCTGGCACATTTAATGTCGCGTTGGCCCCACTTACCGAACCCGTAACTGTTTTGACTTCACAGTCATGTCCTTCTTCTATAGCGTAAGTAAAAGAAGCTGGAACAACTGCTATAAAGGCGGCGATTAGTAAAAAAGCTATGCTTATACGAGGCAATGTCATATTTGGGAATAAATTTCTCATATTTCATAAACTACGTTTTTCTGAAACAATGTCAAGATTCTAGTTAATCCACTAATATGGGAGTAAATCCTTTATTTACAACATATTATAATTACTTGTCCTTTATATAAATACTGTCTTTTATAAAAATGTCTAGAGTCCCTAATAGGTCACCTAATAAGGGTGATTATAGCGAAGCTTATGAATTATCTTAAATCTAGATATAAGTCATGTAAATTTTGTCCTTTATAATACTTGGTCTTATCCACTTAGGCATGATATTGTTAAAACACATGAACGAGAAGTTTCTTAAGCCATATAATCCGCAGGAGACCGAGGGGAGAATCTATGAACTTTGGGAAAAAAGTGGTTTTTTCAACCCCGATAACCTACCCGAGAGGCACAAAGAGCCATTCTCTATGGTCATGCCTCCGCCCAATGCGAATGGCGATCTCCATTCCGGCCACGCGCTCTTCATTACCCTAGAAGACATAATTACAAGATACAAGAGAATGCGAGGATATAAGACTCTCTGGCTACCCGGAGCCGACCACGCTGGTTTTGAAACTCAAGTAGTATTTGAAAAAAAGCTTGAAAAGGAGGGGCGTTCTCGATTTGGCATGGATCCAAAAGACCTGTATCAAGAAATTCTAGCCTTCACCCTAGAGAATAAAAAGAACATGGAGACCCAAGTCCGCTTGCTCGGTGCCTCGTGCGATTGGTCTAGGGAGAAATTTACCTTGGACCCTGACGTCATATCACAGACTCAAGAGACTTTTATAAGGATGTTTAATGACAAACTTATCTATCGTGGCCAGAGAACAATCAACTGGTGTTCTAAACACCAAACTTCCCTCTCTGAAGTAGAGACTGAATCAGTAGAAGAAACTTCGCCTTTTTATTATTTCAAATACGGACCTTTTGAAATTGGGACTGTGAGACCAGAAACTAAATTTGGGGACAAGTACGTTGTAATGCATCCAGATGACAAGAGATATACCGAGTATACTCATGGGCAAAAAATTGACCTTGAATGGATAAATGGACCCATCCAAGCCACTGTCATCAAAGATAAGGCGGTGGATATGGAGTTTGGTACAGGAGTAATGACAATAACTCCTTGGCATTCACAAGTGGACTTCGAGATAGCCAAGCGGCACAATCTAGATATCGAACAGATTATAGATTGGCGTGGCAAGCTCCTGCCGATCGCTGGTGAATTTTCTAGTATGAACATCAAAGAGGCCCGACCAAAAATCGTAGAGAAGCTCAAGTCAAAAGGTCTTCTAGTTCGAATAGATGACAAGTATAAGAACGTCATTAAAAAATGCTACAAGTGTGAAACTATTATAGAGCCACAAATTAAAGATCAGTGGTTTATAAAGATGGAGCCATTGACAAAGATGGCTATTGATGCAGTCAACAAAAAGGAGATCAAATTTATTCCTGATAACTACGAGAAGATCTTCAGATATTGGATGGAAAACTCTATCGATTGGAACATTTCACGTCAGATTGTTTGGGGTATCCCGATACCAGCTTGGTTTCGCGCTGATGAAATAATAGTCAATAAAGAGAAGCCAGTAGGTGAAGGTTGGACTAATGACCCTGACACTTTCGACACTTGGTTCTCAAGCGGGCAGTGGCCACTACTTATAATGAATTACCCCGACAGCGCTGATTATAAGCAATTTTACCCCACTGACGTGATGGAGACCGGACATGACCTTATATTCAAATGGGTGCCTCGTATGGTCATTTTCGGCCTCTATCTCTCTGGTAAATCTCCATTCCAGACTGTATATCTACACGGCCTCGTCAATGATGAGAAGGGCAAGAAAATGAGTAAATCAAAGGGTAATGTCGTCAGCCCACTACTTTTGACTAAAAAATATGGAACTGATGCTCTTCGTATGGCCTTAATTGTCGGTAATACACCGGGAACGGATCTCGCCTTGAGTGAAAATAAGATTAAGGGATACAAAAACTTTGCTAACAAACTTTGGAACATAACACGCTTTGTACTTTCGCAAGAAAGAAGTGGGGAACTTGATAAAGAACTTATGAACGAGTTTGACAAACTAACTAAAGATATTACAGATGATATGGAGAACTACCGCTTCTATATCGCGGCGGAGAAAATCTACCATTACATCTGGCACCGCTTCGCGGACGAAATTATCGAGGAAAGCAAAAAGAATCATTCCATACTACCTACTACTTACTACCTACTACAAAATTCCCTGAAGTTACTCCACCCCTTCATGCCATTTATCACCGAAGAGATTTGGTCGGAATTTAAAAATAAAAATTTGTTAATGATAGAACCCTGGCCCACATGAACGTAGAAACTATTACTTATTCGCTTTTAGGTGGCATCTTGCCGGCACTTGTCTGGCTCGCCTTCTGGCTTCGAGAAGATTATAGACACCCAGAGCCGCGCGGTCTCATCCTTAGAACATTTCTATTCGGCATGGTGGCGGTTATTCTCGTCCTACCGTTTCAAAAATTAATAGACGCATGGCTACCAGGTATGACGTTTGTGGCTATCATCTTGTGGGTCATTCTGGAAGAATTATTTAAATTTGTCGCAGGCTATTTTGGAGGCATACATACTGTGGAAGATAACGAGCCTATTGATCCGATAATCTACATGATCACTGCGGCTCTCGGATTCGTAGCTTTGGAGAACGCTCTCTTCCTCTTCGGCTCACTTACCGGCAAAGATATTATAGGCGGCTTCATCACCGGTAATTTGAGATTTATCGGGGCAAGTCTTTTGCACGTGGTTTCCAGTGGTATTGTAGGATTCTCGCTTGCATTTTCATTTTATAAATCAAAGAAAGAACATGTTCTACTTACTATCGCGGCATTAACTGTAGCTGTCACTATTCACACTGGATTTAACTTGGCTATTGTCCATTGGGGTGATTCTGGGGTCATGCTAGCCTTCGGGCTGGTTTGGCTTGGGGTTGTTCTCTTGCTACTCGCTTTTGAGAAAGGTAAGGCCATCCGACGATTGCATGATAGACAAAAGGATATATAATTAAATCACTATGCAACACAAAAGATCTTTTTTCGAAAGGCTAACAGGGGCAGTTAGATTAGATGATGAGGTAGAACAACTGGAAAGTCGCCCAGAAATTAAAACATCTATCAAGCAGAACGTGTTTGAACAGAGTGATGAAGAGGCTCAACTGACTGTGGATGTCTATCACACGCCCTCGGAAATTATCATCAAGACTATGGTTGCAGGAGTGAAGCCAGATGATCTAGACGTCTCTATTACCAGAGACTCCATCACCATTCGTGGCAAAAGGGACGAGGATAGAACAGTTTCGAGTGATGAATACTTGCACCGAGAATTGTATTGGGGTTCGTTTATTCGCACTATAACTTTGCCAGAAGAAATAGACGTGGATGGGGCAGAAGCAGTCGAGAAATACGGCATGCTCATCCTCCATTTACCGAAACTCGACAAAAACCGCCAAACCAAACTTAGAGTGAAGGGGAACTAGGTAGAGTGATATTCTACTCCAGACCTGCCAGTTTGGTAAATGTGTGAATCACCATACCTGCAGACAGGTAAGTAGCAGGTAGGAGGATTACTGGCACTACAAAGCGCCAAAGATTTTTCTCTCTCCCGTTAGGCAGAGTTTGTCTAATCATTAAATAGGGAGCAACGTTCATGGCATGGTAGTTGGTCATTACATATGGAATTAGAAGCAAGAGCAAAGGCTGTGCAACAAATGTAAACCCTCCATCACCAAGTGCTTGACCTAATGCCATAAGAACAATATATTCCCAGAGTTCGTAGTCATACTTGTTAATCAAGTACCAGATAACATAGAAGATGAGTACATAGGCTGGAATGGTAAAAATAAGGTCAAGAGAATAGTTGTACAGCATTCGGCTGAACGGCATCCCTGGTACTATCTTGAGCGAATCCACCACTGGCTTGGAGATCATATAACATCCCTCAACCACAGCAGCAAAACAAACCCCACGAGTTATGAAAAACTTCTTGGGATCTCCTAAGCTAACACTTTTCCTAACTGACCAGAGTAGTGTTAAACAGAGAAAGAGAAGGACGCTTATACGAGTCAGGGTATCTTGATTTATCCCAGATTCCCAGAAGGACAGAGCCAGCGCTAGAAACAACCAGAGGATATAAAATCTTTTTAGCATATATTTGAGACTGTGCTCTCCCCAGGAATCGAACCTGAAATTATTCCTTAGGACGGAATCGTTATATCCATTTAACTAGGAGAGCGGTGCAGAAAATATAACACACTTCGACAAACTCAGTGCAAGCAAAATTTGAAAAAAACCGACCTGCCTCGCCGTCAGGCGGGTATTTTGCTATAATTTCCGCGTATGAGCCCTGAAGAAAAAGTACTCCTAGAACGCACCCTGAAGCTCTCGGAGGAGAATAATAGGATCCTGCACAAGATGCAGAAAGCGGCCCGATGGGCTACCATCTGGGGGTTCATAAAGGTCGCTATTGTGATAGTGCCCTTGGTCTTGGGTTATATCTACCTCCAACCGTTTCTAGACCAAGCGCTGGACAACTTCAATAGTGTGAAGGAACTTCTTAACACTGCGAACTAGAATATGCCTAGGTAGCTCAGTTGGTAGAGCACTTCCCTGAAGAGGAAGGGGTCGCCGGTTCGAGACCGGCCCTAGGCACCCACTTAAGTATATGAGCTGTAGTGTTTATTTAATACAAAGTATTACTGACAAAAGTTTTTATGTTGGCATATCTGAAAATCCAAGAAAAAGATTACTTGAACATAATAGTGGTAAATTAAAAATTACATCAAAGAAGAAACCTTATGCTTTGGTTTATTCTAAGGAATATAAGGATTACCAATCAGCGAGAAAACATGAGATTTGGCTTAAGAAGAAAAATAAAGAATACAAATTAAGATTAGCTCAGCTTGCCCCGCCTGAGCTAGGCGGGGTGAAGTAGAGCATTCGCCCTTGCCCCGCCCATTACGGGCGGGGTGAAAAGAGCGAAGGGTCGGCGGTTCGAGCCCGCCCCTAGGCACCAATTGTTTCATTTTTAGTCAAATTTTAGGGGTATTTGAATATGGTAGAATAGTCCCCGGACTTGAATTTAGGTTAGAAAAGCGAGGGTAGACTTATGAGTCTTCGGGGGTGGATCGTATTGGGAATCGTGAAATTGGTCATAGGTGTGCCAACTCGACGCTGGTGGTGGCCATTCGTCAGAAGATGCTGGCTCATCGTCAGGAAAAAGGCTCTTAGTTGGGTCGCCGCCGGCAAACCGATTGTCCACATTGTCGAGAAGACAGATGCCTTGGACCATCAGATCCGAGTCAAGGAGCACAATATCAAGGCGAGGCCATTGACGCGAGAAGAACTGGAGGAACGGCGCGTGAAAACAGAAGCAAAGAACACCACCTTGAGGAGTGAACAGTTGGCTAATGAAAGAAAGAGGATGCTCCAATTTCCTCAGAAGAAAGTTTCTCCCGCAGTAGTAACTCAGGACACTCCTCTACGCATCCATCTTTACAAACCACCAGACGACAAGATTCACTGATTGCCCCGAGGCGAGCCCCGTCCCGACGTACGTCGGGACGGGGCTTCAACTTATGCTGGTAGACCAAGCAATCTCGTCAGGGTTTTTTTATCGAAGCCAATGATGACGTCCTTATCATCTATCACTATGACCGGCACGCCCATCTGCCCGCTCTTATCGATCATTTCAGCCCTCTTAGTAGTATCGGTGCCGACGTTATAGTCAGTAAAAGGGAAGTTATTGGCCGTAAGAAACTCCTTGGCCATATGACAGAAGTGACAGCTGACTGTCGAATAAATATCTATTTTCCTCATTTATTTCCCATTATAACAGCCCAGAACCTTTTATACCACGGTACGGACGACGCATCGGTCGAGCTAGACGCTGACCTTTCATCCACAACCACAGCCACATACTCACCCTCTTCTGTAACACTAAATCTACCCCTAATTTCGCCCTTTATGCCTTCTTGGGTCTTGAGACGAGAGACTCCTTCCTCAAGCTCCTGCTCTCTTAGGACTAGAACTGTCGCCTTCTGGGCCAAATCTCTTGATAGGGCTTTACTCTCTTCGGCTTTATTCATCACTCTCACAGCTCCTCTAGCGAGGAAAAAGGTGACGATAGAGAGGATAATGAGCACAGGGACAGAATAGATGATGCGCCTGGTTCTCTGCTTTCTTTGGAGTTCTTTCATGATACGAATTATGTGATATTATACTAGAAATGTTATTCGATAAGAAACATAAGAAAAAGATCCAGACGGCTTGGACAGTACTCTCTATCCTCATCATTATAAGCATGATCCTCTTATACTCACCTTTCTTCCAATAAGGTCCAGTTAGTCGCGGCGAATCATTTTGAGGAAAACGTCTTGAGGAATATTGACTTGCCCACGCTCTTTCATCT
>Ga0209542_10005478_pt1 | contig 25309 bp, 25 predicted proteins | sample RifCSPhighO2_01_FD_184028 | JGI IMG/M metagenome (GOLD analysis project Ga0209542, IMG submission 184028) | Soil microbial communities from Rifle, Colorado - Rifle CSP2_plank highO2_0.1 (SPAdes) (version 2) | ecosystem: Environmental > Terrestrial > Deep subsurface > Rock core/Sediment ...
TTACCTCCTGCGTCATCGATTGATATAGGTATACGAACGAGACGACGCCAAGTGCGGTCGACAACACCCACATCTTCCCCGAGCGCGTCATCACGGCTGTGAGCACGTTGCCGAATACGAGCATGAGAAGTGCGAGACGATGTACTACAGAGCTGACGTGCTCTTTCAGAAAACGATAGACAAAGAGCATGAGCGCGACTGTGACGAGCGCGCTCGTGATGCGCGGTATCAATAGGCTGTACTCCGGATGAAATATAAACGCTTCTTTCAGAGTACTGATATGAAAACCATTGAACAAGAGTCCGATTGCGAGTACAACCACGGTGAATACGTAATTCACGTAGAACGTAAGCGTGCCATACAGGACATCAGGCCCCGGAAAAATCGAGTGCGCTTCAAGCGCACGCAAAACTCCCCCGCCATACGCCCACGCATCCAAAAAGACGTCGGGCATGGGGAACGCATACCAGACGCCGACAAAAAAGGTAGCCCCGAAGACGGCGACGGCAATATCTTCAGCGGTGCAAGCCCGGACCCATGTGTTGAATCGTTTCAGCATATATATATTCCGCAGTATACTGCAATCAACGTACCGTATGAAAGATGCCATACAAGCACTGCATGACAAAGCAGAATCACTGCTCGGCGCCCGCCTTTTTAAAATTGCGCGGTATCTCACATCAGGAGCCACGGCAGCCGCAACAAATATCGGAATACTGTTTCTCCTCGTGCAATTCGGACAGATGCATTACTTACCCGCTTCGGTGATTGCCTTCGTGTGCTCGGTAGCCGTGAGCTTTACACTGCAAAAATTCTGGACATTTCAAGACCATCACACGCACGATGTGCACTCCCAATTCGGGCGCTACCTCGCGGTTATCCTTACCAATCTCGCACTTAATACCATTTTCGTGTACACGCTCGTCGAGAAGTTCGCCGTGTGGTACCTGCTGGCCCAGCCTATCTCCGGCCTTCTGCTGGCGGTCGCCGGATACTACGCATACAAGCACCTCGTTTTTCAGGCGCGACCTACCGCGACCAAATCTTTTTTTTGAGGTATGTGAATGCAAGGTGGATTCCCGTGAATCCCAGTATAAAAATGAACGGCGCGACATTGAGCCGGAAGCGCGGCTCCGATACGGGGCCGATGAGTATAGCGTTTGCGAATATGAGAGCGAGAAAAAGCAGCGCGAGTAGCGCTTCCCGGGAGCGGGTGGATGCCATATACGCGACGAGTACAATGGCGCTCATGAGAAGCGTCAGCCACGCGAGACGCTCGATAAGCTGAGGCAGCTCGGAAAGCATCGAGCGGAGAAATTCCCGCCACTGTCCACGGAGCAGCAGATACGAGTTATTCACGCTCTCGGGCGGCGCTGATATAAGTCCGTAGCGATGCAATAGAGACTCCACGGCCCCGATGTCGCTTCCGAAGAAAAAGGACGCGGTGGAGGAAATATGGTACAGCCCGTATTGCACCGGCGACGCGATGATGTAGCCGTATGCGAGCGTCCGGATTTTGCCCATCGCGTCGTAGCTCATGAGCCACGCATCGTCTTCTTCCCTGCCCGTCAGTCCGAGTATTGTGTACATTTCTGCCCGCGTCTCGTCGGCCGCAATTCCCTCCCACTGCTGCAAGAAAGTCGGAATATTGTAGAGGAGCAGATCGTACGGGCCGATGGTCGAGAGTGCGAAGCTGCCGTTCTGTACCTGATTGCGAACCATCCACGGCACGACGATAAGCGCTACGCCAAGCAATACCAACGATGCGGTATATAGAACCGTGCGCCACTGTTTCCAATGCGTGAGAACGAGCCACAGCATGAGTACCGGTACAAAGTACAAACCCATCGGTCGCACAAGAGTCGCTGCCCCCATGAGCAGACCTCCTGCGAACATATGCCACTTGGACGCTTTTTCAGTTGTCAAAAGCACGGTTGCGCCGAGAAAGATTGTGGTGAAAAGCGTTTCCGCCATACTCATGACCGAATACAGGAATACAAGCGGATTAAGCACATAGAGTGCCGCAGCAGCGAGACCTACCCATGGATAGCCAAACCGTCTGCCAAGCAGATAGATGAAAACCGCAGAAAATCCGACGAGGAAAAGTTGAGCGAATTGCACTGCCATATCACTGCCGAAGATTCCGACAAGAATTGCTATAAAAAACGGATATCCGGGGGTACGGAACGTACCCGTATAATGGCCCGTCTCGAGAAGCGTATGCCCGAGTATAAGGTATTCGCCCGAATCCGCATTGTCGACACTCCCGGTGAACGCAGTAGCGGACATTCCCTGCGAATTCGCATAGTACGTGAGCGAATAAAACGCTACGGAATACAGGCAAAAAACGACGAGTACGGCGAGAACGTAGCGCGCGAGGCGAGGGTGACTTTTCGGTACCATATTGGCCGGCGACATGGTCGTGATGAGTATAGTCCAAAAAACGGTCTTGGACACTTCGCGTATGACGATTATACTGCACGACAATATGAAGTGCGGACTTTGCCACAGCAAGACGATACCCTTCCTTGATTTGGGTCAGCAGCCGCTTGCAAATAAGTATCCGAAGAAGGAGGATTTCGCGAAAGAAGACTTCTTTCCACTCAACGTGCTGTTCTGCCCAACCTGCAAGAATGTCCAACTCGGCACCATCATCTCCCGCGAGCGGATGTTTGAGGATTACTATTATCTCTCCTCGGTCAATCAAGGGCTGGTCCGGCATTTCAAGAAGCTGGCACAAAAGCAGAAGGGCGCGCATTTCGTAGTCGACCTCGGCTCAAATGACGGCATATTCCTCAAGCCCCTGAAACAGATGGGCATAAAAGCGATAGGTGTCGAACCGTCCATCAATGTCTCAAAAATCGCCAATGACAACGGACTCGAAACCATCAATTCATTTTTTGACGCCGCGACGGTCAAGAAAATCATCCAAACGTACGGCAAGTCGGATGTCGTCGTGACGAGCAGCGTATTTACACATTTGGAAGACCCGCACACGTTCACCGAGGACGTTAAGGCGCTCATGACGGACGACGGCACCTTCATCGTAGAAGTCGAATACATCGGCCACATCCTCGACACGGTGCAGTTCGAGCGCTTTTACCTGGACAGAATATTTTATTATTTCCTCTCCTCGCTTGACAAATTCTTCAAATCGCGTGGCATGCACATCTCGGATTGCGAGAAGATAGAGATGCATGGTACATCCGTCAGAGTCTTTGCAAAAAAGGGTGCCGGCAAGGCTTCGGCTCGAGCGGAGAAAATCCTGAAAGAAGAGGTGCGGACGCTCACCGTAGCCAAAATGCAGACGTTCAAAAAGAAGGTCGCGGACCAGACTGCGGCGTTCAAGAAGAAGCTTGAAGTATACAAAAAATCCGGTCTGTTAGTCGCCGGCTACGGCGCGCCCGCGCGCGTGGCCACCATCACCAATTACGGCCGGATAGGCCCATCGCTCATAGAATTCATTGTGGATGACAGCCCGCTCAAGCAAGACCGCTACAGCCCCGGAATGCACATCCCCATCGCCCCGAAGACTTTTTTGGACGCCAAGGAGCCCAAGCCCGATGTTCTCGTAGTATTCGCATTCGAATACTTCGATGATATAAAAAAGAAGCTCGGCAAAGCCGCCAGGTACCGGTATCTTTTCCCCATTCCTCCCCGGGAAGTCCGTTAGCAACGTCGTTTGCGCTCCCTTTCCAAGCTGCGTATAATCGCTTACATTTACTGTATATGTCCCATAGAATCGTCCGGGAAGATATCGCGACCATCGCAAAAAACCTCGGGAAGGATGCGAAGAAATTCGCCGGCAAGACCATTCTGATGTCCGGCGGCTCGGGATTTTTGGGCAAGTACATCGTCGGCACATTGCTCCATCTGAACGACACGGTGCTCAAAAAGAAGCCCTGCCGCGTTATTTCGATTGATAATTTCATCACCGGCTCGCCGCATCCGGATTTCAATTACAAAGGCCGCAGCGATCTCCTGGAGGTGTGGGCCGATGTGACGCAGCCGCTTCCCGTGCGCGAGGACATTCACTACATCATTCACGGCGCGGGCCTCGCCTCGCCGGTGTACTACAAAAAATTCCCGCTCGAGACCATCGAGAGCGCCGTCACCGGCGCCAAGAACCTACTTGAGCTTGCGCGCAAGCAGAAACATATCGAGGGCTTCCTCTTTTTCTCCTCAAGCGAGATCTACGGGGACCCGGACGCGGGCTCGGTACCGACCCCGGAGACGTATCACGGCTACGTCTCATCGGTCGGCCCGCGCGCCTGCTACGACGAGTCCAAGCGTTTGGGTGAGACGATCTCGACCATCTACTGGGAAAAATTCGGCATTCCGGCAAAGATTGTGCGGCCGTTCAATGTCTTCGGACCGGGCATGGGCTGGGCAGACCGCCGCGTACTCCCCATGTTCGCCTATAAGATTATCCACAAAGAGCCGCTGCCGGTGCATGGCGACGGTGTGCAGACGCGCACATTCTGCTATATCACCGACGCCACCGCCGGGTTCCTCAAAGTACTGGTGAGCGGCAAGCCGGGCGAGGCATACAACATCGGCAACGCCGACAACGAGATCGGCATGAAGGACCTTGCCGGGATGTTCTCGCGCCTCGGAAAAGGTGGCAGAGTGAAGCTCATTCCCTATCCGGCCAACTATCCGGCCGGCGAGCCACAGCGCAGATGCCCCGGTCTCGCCAAAGCTAAAAAAGACCTCGGCTTCAGAGCGCGAGTGAATCTCAAAGACGGTCTCTCGCGATTCTTATTGTGGGCCAAGAATGATTCGCAATACAAGACGAAAGCGAAGATGGACTGACGCCCGATGCGGAATATTTCGCGCATGTAACAGAAACGAGATAGACTATCCAAATGCCCCCCATTATCGAGAGAGGATTGCTCTGGAGCGAGAAGTACATCAAGACCGACATGGTCTATCTCGCGCGAAGCGGATTTTGGCTTCTGTTCGGTCAGGTGACGACCCTGCTCTCGGTCCTCGCGCTCAGCATTGTGTTCGCAAATTTTCTGCCTAAGGAAACATACGGCACGTATAAATATATTCTCTCGCTCACAGGAATCTTTTCGATCTTTACACTGCCCGGCATGACGACCGCACTCATCCGTGCGACGGCGCGCGGATTCGACCGCTCGATTATCCTCGCGACGAAAACACGGGCACGATACGGCATCCTCGGACTCATTGTCGGGCTCTGCGCCGCCGCGTACTACTATGTTGTCGGCAACAGTACGCTCTCGCTCGGCCTTCTCCTCATCAGCTTCTTTCTTCCCGTATTCGATACCTTCGGCACCTACAACGGGTATTTACAGGGGAAGCAGCAGTTCCGCCGTCAGGCGCTCATGAGTCTCTTCGTTCAGACGGTTGCCTCGGGCGCACTCATTGCGGCGGTATACTTTTCGGGCAATCTATACGTCATTCTCGCCACGTACCTTGCATTGTATACGCTTCTGCGTTTTGTGAGCTGGTACTGGACTGTGCGGCATGACGAGATGAAAGCGGGGGCGGACCCCGAGATGGTCCCCTACGCAAAACATCTTTCGGTGATGAGCGTACTGGGGCTTATCGCCTCGCAGGCGGACCTCGTCCTCCTGTTTCATTTTCTCGGTTCCGCAGAGGTCGCGATCTACGCAATTGCAATCGCTCCCGCCGAGCATATCAAGAGCATCATCGCTACCGCCAACGACAGCCTCCTGCCGCGGCTTGCGCGCCACTCGGAAAAAGCCGTGCGGCAATCAATACTGCTTAAATGTGTGCTGCTCTTTACCGTCGTCGCGGTACTGGTCGGTCTGTACATCCTCTTTGCGTCGTCTGCGTTTACGGTCTTCTTCCCGAAATATACGGACGCGGTATTTATCTCCCAGATTTTCTCACTTTCGCTGTTGAGTACCTTCTTTACACCCATGAATATTTTTCTGCAGGCGCACGGCAAGATTAAGGAACAATATTATGCGAACACACTTACCTATGTTTTTCAGATTATTTCAATGACCGCCGGTGTTATCTTCTTCGGCCTCATCGGCCTCGTTGTTGCGCGGATCATGACGCGCTATCTATTCGGCCTTCTGATTTTCCTCTTCTACCGGCTTTCAGCGCGAACCGATATCGCGTGAGCGGGATTTTAAATGACCGGCCAGACGTATCGCTAAAGCGACGATGGTCAGTGTAGGATTGGCGCACCCGCTCGTCGGAAATACCGATGCACCCGCCATATAGACGTTGTCCACTCCGTGCACTTTGCAATTCAGGTCGACGACCGAACTTTTCGGGTCAGAGCCCATGCGCGTCGTACCCATGTGATGCGAAGCGTCGTGATCAATAGGCCAGCGTTGTTCATCAGCCAAATTGCTCTCTAGCCGGCCGAAGCCGAGGGCGGCGACCTCTCGCCCGAGCACGCGGTGCAATTCGATGAGCGAGCGCTTATCAAGTTCCGAGCATTCGTGGTGAACGTGCGGAAGGGGTTCGCCGTACGCGTCTTTCGTACTCCCTAGAGTGACACGATTCTCCGCCCGCGGCTCCATCTCCATGAAATTCCTGAGCCGTATCCTTGTGACCGGGGGCGCGCCTTTTTCAATCAGCCGCGACCATACGTAGCGGCAGACGGGAACGATGTGGAAGAGAACGGGCCCGAAGAGCTTGAGCCAATCGGTAAGCGACGTGAGCTCGTGCTGCGTTTCCGACCTCTCTCCGGTCTCGGAATAATCCCGGAGCGGCACGACGGAAGCTTTCTTGGATTTCAGCCAGGCATTCATGAGCGGCTTCGCACCCCTTACCAGAGTGACAAAGGCCTCTATGCCGGGGCTATCCGACCACGGATAAAGCGGCTCGAACCGTACATACGAATTGAGCAGCCCTTTTTCCTTCTGCGCCCGTTCTTTCAACCGCAGGCCCGCGTAGCCCGCAAGCCCCTCCTTCGTATGGCCGAAGTAGTACGGGAGCTCCTTCACCGGCTTATTCAGCACTATAACGCCATAGTAATTCTTCGGGTGGTTCATGAGGTACCTGCCCACTTGTCCGTGCGCGTTGCCGAGACCCGACGGATGAGCATCGTTCGAATTCAAAAGAAGGCGGGCGTTCTCTATTCCGCCCGTCGCCGCGACGAAACGCTTCGCCTCAAGCCGGAAGCGGGAACCGTCGCTCGAGCGAACGAGTGCGCTTACGGCATGCGAACCACCCGGTGCCGCTTCCAACTTCATAACTGTTGCGTCGAGAAACAAATCACAATCATCTTTCTCAAATATTTTTTTGAGGTCCGTGCCGAAGTTTTTGACTGGGCTTGAGGCCAAAAATACCTTCTCATCGAGAGAGTCCCACGTAGGTCTCCACTCGCTGCGCACCCGCAGCGGCGCAAGGTATCTTGCGTCCAACTGGCCGGGAGACGGGAATCCATATTGCTCCGCTGCCCGCGTGTAATATTCGTGGAGAGAAGCGCGGGAAATGGGCCATCCAGGCATTTTGACAAACGACCGCTGTTCAAAATCAACCGTATCCAATAGACTGGAAAGCCCCGACCACACGGTGGACGCGCCGCCGAATATCCGCTCCCGCGATTGTTCCTTCACTATGACACCCGTGCATACGACCCGCCGCAGCTTGTCCGCGCCGGAGGACTTCTTGTGCCGGCCGCTTTCAAGAACGCACAGCGTAATACCCGCATCTTTCAATTCATTGGCGATGGTGAGCCCCGCCGGCCCGCTGCCGATAATACAGAGGTCGTAGGTTCCGGGTCCGTTCTTTGGGTCTCTCTTCGGATTGAAGATCATAATGGAAACAACATACCACATCCGGCGAGCCCCGCCCTTTCCCGTCACTATTCCTCTCCGAGCTGTTTTTTGATGTACGGAATCGAGAGCAGCAAATTCTTCAATTGCGGCTTGGTGAGCCGCTCGGTCGTTTCCGACGAATAATCCTTTGCCGCGTTGAGGTTTACTCCTGCCGTCTCAACAAACTTTTGGAACGACACGCCATTGGGGCGGATGCGGAAATGCGTCTTGAGGTCTTCGGCCCGCTGCAATTCCATGCTGTGGGCGAGAATTTCGTGCATCTTTTCGCCTTCACGGATTCCGACAACGTCTATTGTGCTTTTCGAGTCGAAAATATCGATGAGCACCTCCGCGAGGTCCTGGATAGTAGAGGCCGGCGACTTCCTGACGAAGATGTCGCCCTGCTCCCCCTTTTCTATCGCCAAGTCTACGAGCGAAACCGCGTCTTCAAGAGTGAGGAGGAACCGGGTCATATGCGGCACCGTGACCGGAAGAGATGCGCCCGCCTTGATACGTTCGACGAAGAGTGGTATCACGGAGCCGCGCGATGCGGCGACATTGCCGTATCTAACCGCGCAGAAAATAGTCTTCCTCGATGTGCGCGAACGGGCGACGAGCAGCTTTTCCGCTATTGCTTTCGTCATACCCATCGCGTTGATTGGATGGACCGACTTATCGGTACTTAAGAGGACAAGCTTCGTCACGCCGGCGATATCGGCGGCATCGAGCAGATTGTGCGTGCCGATAATATTGGTCTGTACGACCTCGAGCGGGAAAAACTCACCGACAGGCACATGCTTCAGCGCGGCCGCGTGAAATACGTAGTCAACGCCGTACATGGCATGGCGAAGTGAATCGCGCTCGCGGATATCGCCGATGACGAAATGTAATTTCGGATCGTTGCCGTACTTTTGGCGCATCGCATGCTGCTTATCTTCGTCACGGCTAAATATGGTGACGTGCGCCACGTCCTTCTTCTTCATGTACTTCGCGACGACGGTACTTCCGAAAGAACCCGTACCTCCCGTAATGAGTATATGCTTCCCCTTTTTCATACCTTCGCAACATTTTACACTTTTCCGCGCATTCTCCAAGCCGAAAGCCGCGGCGACGTGCTCGGAGTGTAAAAGGTTGCTACCATCTGACCATGAAGAAAGTATTGCTTTTGGGAGCTACCGGAATGCTCGGGAGTGCTGTGTATGGCGCGCTTAAGGACAAATATGAGCTCATGCTCACCGTTCGTTCAAAGAAAAAGATCGCTCTTCTAGAGAGCGCGTATGGTGGTACGGACAAGCATCGTGTAATCGAATTCGATGCGCGCAACGATGAGAAATACTTAGGTGAATTTTTCGAGGCGGTCAAGGATGTAGACTTCGCAATAAACGCCATCGGCATTACACAGCCGTTCGCGGCGAAAGACCCTTCGATGACCTATTTCATCAACGGAGCCCTGCCCCATCTCCTCGCAAAGACGTTCGGACCGCGCCTCATTCACATCGCAACCGACGGGGTCTACGACGGCAAAGAGGGTTCATATGACGAGAACGCGGCAAAAAACCCGATCGGCATTTACGCTGAATCCAAGAGCCGCGGAGAACCCGAAGACTCACTCACATTGCGGACATCCATACTAGGGCGCGAACTTGAAGGGCACACGAGCCTCATCGAATGGTTTTTGCACCAGGAGGGAAAAACAATACAGGGTTTCGCGGAGCACTATTGGAACGGCGTCACGGCAAAAGAATTCGGCAATGTCTGCGACCGCATTATGTCGAGCCCCGGAAAATATCCCGTGTCCGGCATCTATCACATATTCTCGGACACGGTCTCAAAATACGACATACTCGTCGCGCTTAAAGAAAAATTCAATGTGCGTTGCACTATCGTCCCCGAGCATGAGCACATATGTAATCGAACACTTTCGACGATATACGACTTCAACAAAGAACTCGGCATCCCGTCATTCAAAGAAATGCTTGCGCGCTTGTAACACCGCAACGAAGGTTAATTCTTTTTGAGCGGCTCAAATGCAAATCTGGTCACTTGTGCGGAGCTGTCTTTCAGTTTTAAGATTATTTTTTTTCCCGTATAGACCCGGTTGTCGAAATTCAGCACATCTCGTGACACGGATGACCGGGCGACGGACAGGAGATACAACCGCCCTGTCTTAAGTCGGATATATGCATGCGGATATGGACCCGTAAGTGCCCGGACAAAATTATGCAGTTGCCGGAATGTCATCGCAGCCAATTGGTCGAACGTGAGCTCACTTTGTTCCGGCTTCCTTCGTTTCCACGGAGAATTAGTATCCAAATTCTTCTGGGGGACAAATTTGAGTCTCCCTTTGTTATAGTCTTTAATCAGGCTCCGGGTTTTACTGATCCCGACTGTAACCATTCGATGAAAAATATCTTCTATGTCTCCTTCAAACGATATCGGAGTCTGTGAATACAGCGGTCCGTCGTCAACACCCGAAGACATCCTGAAAATACTTACTGCGGATTTGGTCTCGCCGGCCAGTATTTGGTGCTGAATGGGAGTACCGCCTCGATATTTCGGGACAGGCGCAGGGTGGAGGCAAAGACAAATAAAATCAGACGTTATCGGTTCCTTTACAATCCATGACCAGCTATAACAAACAACGATGTCTATTTCGTTTTCCTTCAGAAGGTCATATATTTTGACATTGTTATTACCGTCCACCACATAGTATTTCTTTATTTTCTTTGCGTTCTCAAACTCACTATTCGGCGATGTGATCACTACGTCCAAGGAAAAATGCGGGTACGACTTCTGAAACTCCAATAACCCTTCGTAAATTTCGTACCCCCATTTTCGGTATCCTACAAATGCGATTTTTGTCATATGGAACGTATGTGCTTCATGCCAAGCTCTTCAAGCGACTCAAGGCTCTGGTCTAATAATTTCCGTACGTCACTTTTCACGAGCTCGTATTCGTGAGTATAAAATATGACATATCCGTATTGCTTAAGTGACTTCTGGAAGAGCAATTTGATGTCTTCCTTTTTTAGCTTTTGGTCTTTAAAAAACTCAACCCTGAACTGAGTCCGGATAAAGTGCATTTTCTTGTAGACGGCATGACCGGCATTTTTGAGACGTTCGCCCACTTCCCCCGGCATTCTATACGAACGAATCTCTCTATCCGTAGAAAATAAGGCTTCTACCCCTTTTGACCTGAAATATTCGACCAATTCATAGCTCTCGGAATAATAATGAAGCCTCACAAATCTCGCATGCGCTCTTTTCCCGGCGAACCTATCAATCTCATTATAAATGAGTTCAAAAGTTTCTTTTTGATCCGAAGGCGATTGGGAGTGGGGGGGCGTATCAGTATCTAAAGCATGCGGACCGAACTTTAACCACATATCTCCTTTCTCATCGACGATTTCTTTTCTTATATTTCTTACCTGTGTTAAGTCCCTCCACTTCCCTTTTTGTTGCGATTTATAGAATAAATATAAAGAAAAGTTTATTTTATATTTTTTGTGAAGCTCATGTAGGTACCTGAAATATGGGTGCTTTATGAGCGGTATGTTCCGGTCAGTTACTTCAATCAGGGCATTTAGACTGTCGTCTATGGAGAAGTGGTAGGAGGCGTTTTCTGGCAACTTCATATACGTGTGGAGAGTATTCCACGCAACATTCTCACCGTCAACATCAATGCGTTTCGACAGTGGTTTTGGCTACCAGTCATCAGAACTGTTCGTTGAAAATCTTGCCGCGGGCTTCCCACGTCAGATGGGCAAGCGCGAATGCGCGTGCTTTTTTACCGAGCGCTCGGCGCGAATCGGTGTCCATCGCATGGAAGCGCTCCAGCGCATCGGCTATGTTTCGAGGAACATCATGAGCATCGTCAGCGTCGACGAGAATTGAAATGCGGTCGAATTCTTCTTTCTTCTCATCAATGGGACCGACGCGAGTCACGATTGACGGAATACCGGTCGCGAGATATTCGGCGAATTTCCCGGGAAATGCAACATTGGTCATCGAATCGTTCGGCCGCGGTATCACGAGCACATCGGATCTCGAAATGAGCCGTATCGCCTCAGCATGCGACACACTTATGCTCAGTGTTGTTATCTCGTACAATCCGCGCGCTTTCAGGTCTTCGATGACCTCCGGGCAATCACCATTGATGATGAGATTGAGTCTGACCGGCAAACCGTCTTTTCGTGCCAAATCAGCGGCTTCAACAAGATTCGGAAGGCCCTGATATACGCGCGCATTGCCCATGTAGCCGACGACAAGCGTGTTATTTTTCTGCACGTGGTCTGATACGTCCGGAATGGCCTGTACATCCACTCCACCGAAGAGTACAACCGCCCAATTGCGCGATATGGGCCAGTATTTGTCGCGCAAACGTATCGACATCACGAAAACAGTGTCATAGAAGCAGAAAAGGAGCCAGACTTTGCACTTCATATAGAGGTAACCGAGATATCCGACTTGCTTGTTGCGGTAAAATTGCTCGTAGTCGAGCCCGTGTATCTCGTCGGCTATTTTGACGCCGCACCAGAACTTCAGGAGTACGGGGGCGAGCAGACCAACCATCGACGCCGTGAAAATGTGGGTAATCTTCTTCTCCTGCACAATCGTGCGAAGCGCGCGCAATTTGGCGAATCCCCGTTTCAGGGATGGATACGGTACGAAAATATCCGCCAAGTCGTCCGGCACGCTCCTCGCGCATACGGTGAGCTTATGCTCCTTCCGAATTTGCCGGAGCATCTCGCAGAGATGTTGCGGAGTTCCGCTCTTGGGGTCTTTCAATACTATATCGTGGAGAAAAAGTACATTGCTCATGTTTTCAGACTTCTGTAACCGATGGATACATCGTAACCCGTACCTCCGGCAACGGCACTATCATGCGTCCGCCCTGTTCGATGAAAGCCGTGTTCTTCGCCGCAATCTCGTTGAAGAATGACCACGCGAAAACGAGCAGGTACCCGGGTGCATCAGTTTTCAATATTTCCGCATTGCGGATGGGCAAATGCGAGCCGGGCGTATACATACCCTGCTTGGCCGGTGCGTCATCGATGATGTATGAGAGGTGTTTGTCGGTTATGCCGCAGTATTGGATGATTGTATTGGCACGACCGGAGGCACCGTATCCGGCGACCATGCAGCCTTTTTTGCTGAGCGCGTTGAGAAGCGTCATCAGCTGCTCACGCTTGTGTGCGACCCGAGATGCAAACTTGGTGTACGTTGCCGCCGTATCGTATCCGAGATCAAGTTCGTTCTTCCGCAGCGCTTCTACGCTCTTCGAGATTTGCGCCGCGTACTTGCTTCCATTCTTGCACGCGTAGTAGCGGTACGAGCCGCCGTGGATGGGGGTCGGCTTCAGATCGAAAATGGCCATACCATGCCGCGCCAGATGGTTTTGGAGTGCGAGTAACGAGTAGTAGTAGATATGTTCGTGGTACATCATGTCGTATTGCATACCCTCGATAATCTTGCCGAGGTAATGCACTTCAAAGATAAATACGCCGTCATCCTTCAGCATCGTCGTCGTCGCTTCGGTAACGCCGTTGATGTCGGAGATGTGCGCGTACACGTTATTGGCGCACACCAAATCGGCCTTGCCGTGCTTCTTGATAAGCTGCTTTGCGACGGGAACCGTGAAAAAATCGTTCACGAGCGTGAGGCGTTTGTCATCAACGGTCTTCACAATGTTCGCGGCCGGGTCCACGCCGATTACTGTACCGATTCCCTGATCGGCTAGGGGTTTCAAGAGCACGCCATCGTTACTTCCAAACTCGACGACGACTGCCTTCTTGGGCTGCGGCAAAAATCGCGCCGTAATCTCGCCCGCATATTCGATGAAATGATCTCGGAGCGTCTTAATGGCGGACGAGAAATAAAAATCATGCGCGAAAAGGACCTTTGGATCGACGTGATCACGCACCTGTACCGCAAAGCACTTCGTACAAAAAACGATGACGAGCGGATACTTCTTTTCCTTTGCGAACTCCTCTTTTTTCAAAAAAGCGCCTGCAACCGCGACCGCACCGAAATCAATGACCTCGGAGAGGGCGGGACTGCCGCAGAATGCGCACTTCTTGTCTTTTTTTGCCATTGTGGGGCTATTCTACAGGATACTTCCTGAACTGCATAACAGGGTATAATACGGCGATGAAAAGCGTTGCAGAGTGGCAAAAGGCGCTTAGTGAAGCCGCGGAACGCAAATTCCCCGATAGTGGATGGTCGCAAACTGACCGCCTCGCTTCGATACACAGACAGCTCGAGGACGTCGAAGCTTCGCTCAAAGCGGAAAGCGGTGAGGTGCGGGGCGACAAGCATGCGCATCAGGACCCCGACCATCGAATTGCGGCGCTGATTGCGGATATTCTTATCCTTGCCGAGGAACGCGGTGCGGATGTCGAAACCGAACTGCAAAAAGTCTTGGAATGGTTCGAGCGCCGCGACTAAAGAACGACGCGCTTCCCTTCCCGCGCGGATGTACGCATCGCCTCCATGACAGTAGCTTGCCGAAGTATTTTCTGATGTATCACTTCGAATTCTTTTGCATCCTTTTTCATGACCGCATTGCAGAAATATTGGAAACCCAGCGCAAACTGGTCCACGGCCGGTACGGGAATGACCTCCGTGATCTCTTGCTTTCCGTTATTGGTCACAAGCTCGACCTTCGGTACCTTTGCGGGCGGCATCGTGTAGGCGGGGCTTGTGCGCACCATTCCCTTCGAGCCCCACACAGAATAAGTGCTCTGATACACATTGTCGAAGCCGAACGACATGAGCGCGCTCGCATGAGGAAACTCCAGTAATGCCGAGCCTTTCATGTCCACTTCAGCGCCGTCGCTGTAGAGCGCGCAGGTGACCGCGATAGGCTCGGCCTGCATAATCTTACGCGCCATGAAGACTGTGTAGCATCCGCAATCATTGAGCGCGCCGCCTTTGAGCTCCTTGTTGAATCGTATATCACCTTTTGGGAACGGGGGGAATCCGAAATTTCCGTTCCATGTCTGCGGCTTGCCTATCGCACCGGCTTTGATGAGAGAAAGTATCTTCGCATGCTGCGGATGGAATTCGGGGGCGAAATTCTCATAAAGCGCGAGGCCGTTTTCCTTGAACGCATCGACCATCCTCTTTGCCGATTCAAGGCTATAGGTGATGGATTTTTCGCATATCAGGTGCTTTCCCGCGGCGGCGACCCGTACAGCCCATTCTTCCTGCAGTCCGACGGGCAATGGACTATAGATCACGTCTATATCCTGCCGTGCGATGAGAGATTCGTACGACTCGGCTTCTAAACCGTATTTTTCCGCCCATGCCTGTGCCTTACCTTTCTCCCGGCTCGCGATTGCGACGAGCTCCACATCCGGCAATGATTTGAAAGCGGCAATCGCATATTTTGCGGCGATATTCGCACACCCCAGTATCCCGACGGATATCTTCCGCAAAGACGGGTCGCCGATGGATTGATTTGCCATATTATATTCCGATTTTCCAATCACCCTTTTCGATAAATGCGTCGATGGTCTGACGCTTTGCTTTGTTGAGGGCGTTTGAATGAGAAAGGCGGCCCTGCTTGGCATACTCGGAAAGCGTAACGATCTTTTTATGCTCCAAATACGCCAGCCGTTTGTGATAACTGTTGGTGAGCGCGCGGCCGACGATTTCTTCCATGACTCCCGTTTTGTCGCTCATTTCGAATTCTTTGAAGGCCTGGTAATACCGGGCACGGTCGATAAACTTAATATTTATAGGCACATGTCCTTCGCGGATAAGCAGATAATTATTAATCGCCCGACCGATTCTGCCGTTACCGTCGATAAACGGGTGCGCGTACTCGAAGGCAAGATGCAGCCGGGCGATTCTACGCACAATATGTTCGTGACTCGAGGCATTGTATTCCGCGGTCATCCTTTTCATGAGTTCGGGAATTTCGGATGCGTGAGGCGCGATATGCGTGCCTACGCGTACACGCTCCTCGCCTTGACGGAATCTTCCGGAGATTTCGTCGCGGATATTGGAAATGAGCATTTTGTGTAAAAACAAAATGACCTCCTCGGTGAGCTCCTGTTCCTTCGCCCGTTTGTCGATGTACTCCACCACGCGCGCGAGATTTTTCGCTTCAAAGAGCTCACGCTCGGAGACGAAGCGATCAAGATCGATCTGGAGAAGAATCTTCTCCGTCTCTTCCAGCGTAAGCGTACTGTTCTCGATGGCGTTGGAGTTGTATACCTGCTCCGGAATTTCCGCCCCGGCGATTATCTTGAGCAATGACTCTTTTCCGGGTAGAGCCCGGTAATAGCGTTCGCGAAGCACGATTATTCTTTTGTATATATTGAGCGTTCTGGCCATATGCGTTGAGTATAGTAAAGTTAACTATTATTGTCAAATAACCGTGAATTATGCAAATAAATTACAGTATTTCACGATATTATGCTCCGAAAGGTCATTTTTTCCGCAGTACGGCGCGTACTTTTTCCCCTCCCCCTCATAGAATTGCACACACATTACGCGCGAGAGAGTTGACGACAAGGTCTACGAGCAGGAGTTTCTTTATTTGCGGTAACGTGAGCCAAATGTAGTCATCGGTGAGCGGAATCTCTTCGCCCTCGTCCACCTCGACCAGCATGCTGCGATTGGTCTTTCTATAAAATCTTCCCCCATCCTCCACGCCTTCGACTGAAGCGAGCACTTTCCCCTTTCCCCCTTTCTCGAAGTATTCCGCAAGCCGCGGCTTTTTTCCCTTGTGTGCGCGTGAAAGATTGCTCACCGTCACCTGCAGCGCCGGCGAGAGCTGGACGCGATTGATGTTGCCGGGCTCGAATTTTGCATAGAATAGGTACTGTGTGACCCCCTTTCTTTTCTGGACGATGACTCCGGAAATACTGCACTCTTCCTGTTTCAGCATCGGCTGGTTCCACGATGGGACCTCGCGGTCGGACGCACCCGTCACTTTGACCCCGATGATTGAGAAGAACCTTCCCGATTCATGGGTGATGTTGCCGCTTGCGGGGTCGACGCGCCAGCCCTGCAAATCATTGATGCCTACCTCTTCGACGGTAACGGGATACGATTCCTGTCGCTCCTTCAGCCACGCGAGTATCGGCTGAATATCGGTATCCTCGCTCACCCCGTTAGAAGTCATACGGCAAAAAAGAATTTTAGGCGGTTTTTCAAGTATCTCCGACCTTGTCCTGATTTGAGATACTTTTCGCGAGCCCTCGCGTCATCTCTGTTCAAGCTAATCTCGCAGTAAATAATGCCCCAGGGTACGCCATGTTTTGTAGAACTATTCTTGCCTGCGTTGTGGGATAAAATTCTTTTTTGCATATTCTTCGTAGATCCGATATACCAACTTTTATCTTTCTTGCTCATCAAAACGTACACATACCACGACTGACTTCTAACGGGGCTCATACGATTTCGACCTCGGGTATTGGGATGATGAACTTAGCACCGCGTTCGCGCAAGCCTTGTTCTTTTTTGAGAATGAAGTCCCGATAATTCCACGCAAGCAAGAGGATGTAGTCGGGCGTCTCTGTTTTCAGTATATCGGGCGAGACGACCGGAATATGGCTGCCTGGAGTGAGTAGCCCAATCTTATATGGCGTCGTATCGGTGACGTATTTCAAATCATCGGCGGTAAAACCACAGAAGTTGAGCAATGTATTACCTTTGGCGGGGGCACCGTACGCCGTGACCGTCTTCCCTTCGGCGCGAAACCCCCGCACGAGCGAGACTAATCTTTCGCGGATAGCGTCCACTTCTTTCTGGAACCCGCTGAAGCGCTCGAGCGTATGAAGCCCAGCTTTCTCTTCGAGACCCAGGAGTGCTGTTACGCTCTCGTTCATAGGTTTGTCTGACTTGCGCCGCGCATACACGCGGATAGACCCCCCGTGTACATTGACTCGTCGCACGTCGAACAGTTCCATATCGAACCGCTCGAAGAGGCGCACGAGCGGCTTCACACTGTAGTAGCACAGGTGCTCATGATAGATGGTGTCGAATTCCCGTTTCTCTACAAGGTCGAGAAGATAGTGCGATTCGGAAACAAACACACCGTCATCGGTAAGGAGCGCTTGTACGGCTTTGATAATTTCATCGATATCGTCGATATGCGCGAATACGTTGTTCGCCGTAATGACTTTCGCCGTACCGTATTTCCCGACGAGTTTCTTGGCCATATCAACGGTGAAAAATCCGGCAACCGTCTCGACGCCCTTTTTGCGTGCCGCCTCGGCGACATTTGCCGATGGCTCAATGCCGAGCACGCGGCATGTGTCGGTCAGAAATTGCAGCAAAATGCCGTCGTTGCTTCCGATGTCGACGACGAGGTCGTTTTTCTGCAGGAAATCTTTCTCGAGGTCTTCCGCATACGACTTGAAATGCTCCACGAGCGGCGCGGATGCGGAGGAGAAGTATGCGTAATTTCCATGAAAAAGCTCTTCTTGCGTCACCACGTCGAGAAGCTGCACGAGATTGCAGGTATTGCAAAAATACACATCGAGCGGGTAGCGCTTCTCCGCGTCGAGGTGTTCCCTGTCCGTGAAGTTGTCCACGGGCGGATGTTCGCCGAGCGAAAGGAACCGGACGAGGTCCCTCCCTTTGCATACCCGGCACTGTGTTTTGTGTATATAGCTCATGCGGTATTGGTGAGTATATCTTGCTTGGGTTCATATATCTTATACGGATACGGCTCGCGGGTAGCGTCGCGATCGGGAGAAAGATAAGTGTAATAGACGAGCGCGGAGGCCTCGCGGGCGGCGTACGTTTCGCCGCCGCCGCCCGGAGTCGCAAGCGGGAAGAGCACAATCTTCGTACCTTCGGGAAAGGGCCTGTACCGGTTGACCATGCGGACGACGCGAGAGAGTTGCGGCGCATGCGCAACGACCGCAATCTTTTTGCCGCCATCCAAGGCACCGTCCGGAAGACGGAACGTTTTCATCTGATCAATGGTGTTCTTGATGTCCTCCCCGAGGACCGATACCTTCGACTCCGGCACGACAGTGTGCTCTTTGGAAAGGACCTCACGGACTGCGGCGTTCCCTAGCGGTGCACCGTTGTAAATAATGTGCGGACCGAAGTCCGCAATGGTTTGTTTCGTTTTTTGTGTCTGATGTTCGATGGTGGAAGGGGTTGCCGTATGCACAATGCCGGTTGCGCCTTCAGTGACCTTACGCGCCAACCGGGCAGTATAATTGAGACGCGCTCGATCCATTCCGTGTGTCCATTTGTATTCCGCGTATCCCACGTTCTCCGCGAGAATGGGTTCGTAATATGTACCGGGACCTGAAAGTACCCAAATGGCCCCGATACTGCCCGCAAGTTCCGATGAAAGTCCGCGTAATCCGGGGTCACTGCGGCCGGCTTCCTCCAACCTGTCAATTTCGCTGAGTATTTCCTCCAGATACGATTTGACCTCGTCGGCAGGCAGAGTCGCGACAGACTGGTTTTGTTTGATGGCCATTTGATATGCGTCTTCCACACGCTCTTTCAAAGGGCGTATGCGCTCAAGGGTATTTTTATTCACGGGTGTTGGCTCTTCCATGACGACGTATCCTCAGAGAACAATATTCTCTTTCATGTGATGATTTTTTGTGAACGAAGATGCGGCGTCCACTCTCCCGTCAAATATTCAGCACGTGCTTCTTTCCACGGTCCCATTTTGCAGATGCGACAGGTGGTTTTGTGAATATAACTCATTGGATTTAAATTATCGCACCCAAATTGCCCGATCACTCTTCCGCTATTATGTTGTGTTTCCGCCAGAGATCGATATGCGGATTGAAGACGCCTGTCTTTCTGCGAACGCGCTCTATCCATTTCCGATTGTCGGTATACCAAGTGATCGTCTCTTGGAACGCATCTTTGAAACTGTACGTTGGCTTCCACCCAAGCTCCTTCTGGATGCGTGAGGAATCGATGGCATACCGCCTGTCGTGTCCGGGCCTGTCGCCGACGAATTCGATATACGTATCGTCCCTGCCAAAGTGCGAGAGAATGAGCGCGGCTATTTCACGGTTGCTCATTTCATTGTCCGCACCGATGTTGTACACGGCGCCCGGCGTACCTCTCAAAAGGCAGAGTTCGAGTGCTTTGCAGTGATCGAATACGTATATCCAGTCGCGCACGTGGCGACCATCACCATAGAGCGGAAGCTTCTTATCCTCGAACATCCGCAGGAGGAAGAACGGGATAAGCTTTTCCGGATACTGGCGAGGACCGAAATTATTGGAGCAATGTGTGACGACCGCCGGAATACCCCATGTGCTGTGGTATGCGCGGCAGAGCACATCTCCTCCCGCCTTCGTCGCTGCGTACGGCGCGTTCGGAGCGAACGGTGTCGTCTCTCGAAATTTCTCCGACGAATCCAGCGGGAGCGACCCATACACTTCGTCTGTAGAGACCTGGACGAATTTCTTAATGTGTTCGGATGCCTTCACAGCTTCCAAAATATTGAACACACCGACGACATTCGTATGAATGAATTCGAGCGCACCCACGTGGATGCTCCGGTCCACGTGCGTCTCGGCCGCGAAATTAATCACATAGTCCGGCTCGTACTTTTTAAAGATAGAATTAATCTTTTTCGGATTAGCGATATCACCGCGCACGAACGTATATCGCTTGTCTTTCTCGACCTCGCGGAGATTATCGAGATTGCCGGAATATGCGAGCTTGTCGAGGTTAATAATCCGGACCTTCGGGTATTTGCCGAGCAGGTAATGGATGAAATTGGAGCCGATGAACCCCGCCCCACCGCATATGAGGATGGTCATTCCATCAAGCGTTTCTGACGCATTTTTGATGCGCCGCACCTTGGATACCTTACGGCCTGGTGACCGCTTTTTCCCTCCCATAGGGCGCTATTCTACAGGAAAGCCCGTGAATTGCATAGCTAAAGAACGGTGGTTTCGCTCCTGCGAAAAATCACGAATTTGTATATAAAAAAACTCGAAATGGCGATGAGCGCATCGATAAGTATCTGAGCATAAATGTACCAGAGTCCCGCAAATTGGACGAGGACGTAGAGGAGCACGGCGTTCACTGCGAGATTTGCCAGTGTAACGAAAAGATACGAGGAAGCCTGAATGTGGATACTTTTCGTCCCCTTGTCGGCGAATGTCCAGAACTTCTGAAGGGAGAAACTGACGACGAACGAGACTGCGAATGCGACAACGAACGAGAACATGTACCAGATGCCGAAAAATTGAGTAAGCACATACAAAAAGACAAGTTCAGTTACCAAAGCCGTGCCTCCCGAAATGAGAAACCTCAAAAGCTGCATTGAAATATGCCATCTCGAGGCGATCAATGCGAACATTCTCTCTTCATCAAACATAGAATATTCCGAGTGTATCGAACCCTGGGCAACAAACAAGTGGCGGCTCGCAAGCGACTGCGCTTGGATTTTCTAAGACGGGGTACCGTCAAGAAAATCTTGGCGCCGACTCGGCACAGGTGAGTACGTTGTAATCCCATGGTCGTGCGTGGTATGGTATGTCGCATGAATGCAGTGGGCAGCCACATACATATATGAGCTCTATCGGCCGACCAAACAGCAAACAAAAACCCCGCAACGCTAGAATGAAGGGCGTCATTCTGGCTGGAGGCGAAGGCACGCGATTGCGACCGCTCACATTGGTAACGAACAAGCATTTACTCCCCGTCTACAACAAGCCGGTGATTTACTATGCGATAGAAAAAATGGTAGAGGCGGGCATTGACCGCATCATGGTCGTGACGTCGCCCAAACAGGTGGAAGACTTCGTGAATCTCCTCGGATCGGGTCAGAATTTCATCTCAAAGAATACCGGCAAGCAGGTGCAGATTGTCTACGGTATCCAGAATCGTCCTTCCGGCATCGCCGACGGACTGTACATCGCCAAAGACTATGTGGGCTCCGACGATTGTGTTCTCTATCTGGGCGACAACATTCTGGAAGACGACATCAGCGAGCACATCAAGCATTTCAAAAGCGGCGCCCTTGTTTTTCTGAAAGAGGTCAAGGATCCGGAGCGTTTCGGTATCGCAACGCTAGATGAAAAGGGGCGGGTGCTTGAAATCATCGAAAAGCCGGGTAATCCGACATCCAATCTTGCGGTTGTCGGCCTTTATGTGTATGACAACACCGTCTTCGATAAAATGACGGACCAACCGGCGTCGGGGCGCGGGGAGTACGAGATAACGTACATCAACAACAAATACATCGAAGAAGGAACGTTGCGGTCCGTCCGCCTCAAAAAAGAGTGGTTCGACGTCGGTTCCGTGGAAGCGCTCTATGAAGCGAATACGTTTATGAGATCAAAGGCGGGATTGCCATGAGGCCGTCACTCTCCATTTTCTTCCCTTGTTACAACGACAAGGGTACCATCGCGACTCTCGTACTGGACGCGAAACGTACGGCCGAAAAATTGACGGATGATTTCGAGATCATCGTCATCGACGATGGTTCGACCGACGGGAGCCGCGAGCTTTTGCGCTCGCTGCAGGATGAGTTGCCCGAGCTCAAGCTCGTATTGCACGACAAAAATCGCGGGTATGGCGGAGCTCTGCAGAGCGGATTCAACGCCGCGAGCAAAGAACTTGTTTTTTATACCGACGGGGACGCCCAGTATGATGTCACGGAACTCCCGCGTTTGTGGGAAAAGCTCACGCCGAATGTCGATATTGTGAACGGCTATAAGATCAAGCGCCGCGACCCCCTGCATCGCATCGTGGTCGGCTCTATGTACCAATGGGTAATCCGTGTTGCCTTTTTACTTCCGATACGGGACATCGACTGCGACTTCCGCCTCATCCGGCGCAAAGTGTTCGGTTCATTCGAATTACACAGCAATACCGGTACCATTACCGTCGAACTCATCAAGAAAGCGCAAAAAGCGGGATTCCGTTTTGCGGAAGCGCCCGTTTCTCACCGTTTCCGCATGTACGGAACATCGCAATTCTTTAATTTCAAACGCGTCACTGCAACGCTCTGGCGGCTGTCGGGACTTTGGTTTGAAGTAATGTTATAACTGCATCATGTTGAGAAACCTACTCTCAAAACTCGGGGAGCAGACGAGTGTCGCGATTGTGCTTCGCAAGATAGTCGAACTCAATTTCCGGAGGGAAAAACGTGCGATCAGAGAACTCCTGACGTTACGTCCGGGTGAAGTTATCTTAGACCTCGGTTGCGGGACCGGCGAGTTCGCCCCCCTCTTCCGCGCGGAGGATTACCGGGGGCTCGACATAGAGCCTTCGAATATTGCGTACGCCAAGCGACATTACCCGAGATACCAATTTCAGACCGGTGATGCAATGAAGCTTCCCTTTCCCGATGCATCGTTCGCCGCCATTTTAGTGGTCGGCGTACTGCATCACCTCTCTCTCGAGGAGTGCCGGCGCACGCTCTCTGAGATGCAACGGGTTCTGAAGTCCGGCGGAAAAGTGCTCGTTATGGAGGATACGAAGACGGAGCGCCTCGTGTCGCGCGTCATGCATGACCTCGACCAGGGGGCATATATCCGGTCGGAGGCGGAGTGGCAAGCGCTTTTGCGTGAATTTTTCTCGATAAACCGCTCGTGGACGTTCAAGAGCGGTGTTTGTTTTTATTCCGGATTTTTCCTCGCACATCGCACCGGCGTATGAACGACAACATCCTCCTGCAGACGAACAAGAACGCACGCGGCGATCTGTACATTGCGGAGGTCGCAAAACATATTCCGTTCGATATCAAGCGTTTCTACGTGATAATGAACGTGCCGCCCGGTGAGGCACGCGGCACGCACGCGCACAAACACACCGAGCAGGCGCTATTTTGCCTCAAGGGCTCGTTCGAACTTCTGACCGACGACGGCACGGGCAAGAAAACGCAGAAGCTCGACGACCCCGCGAAAGGGGCTTCGCTTCCGAGCCGCATCTGGCATTCGCTGTATAATTTTTCCGAAGGAAGCATCGCGCTCGTCGTTTCCAGCGAACCGTACGACGAATCCGACTACATCCGCGATTACCGGGACTTCCTCGAATACGTCAAATGAAAATTCCTTTCAACAATTTTGCACGCGAATACGCATCGCTCAAGAGCGAGATCGAGGGGGCGTTGCAGCGCGTTATGCAGCGTGGACATTTCATCTTGGGGCCGGAGGTGCAGCAATTCGAGAAAGATTTCGCCGCGTATAACGGCGTCCGGTACGGCGTTGCTGTCAATTCCGGTACAGACGCGCTCTATCTCTCGCTCCTCGCCGCCGGCATCGGTAACGGCGATGAAGTCATCGTGCCGGTAAATACCGCGCTCCCGACGGCGATGGCGGTCGCGATGAGTGGTGCGAGTCCGGTCTTCGTTGATTGCGATGAGTCATTCCTCATCGACATCCACGCGACGGCGGCGGCGATAACGAAGATCACAAAAGCGATCATTCCGGTGCACTTGTACGGCCAGGCGTGCGATCTCGACAGACTCAGGGAGCTGGCGGACCGCCGCGGGCTCATTCTTATCGAGGATTGCGCGCAGGCAGCTGGCGCGCAATGGCGGGGGAAAAAAGTCGGCAGTGTAGGTGACTTTAGCGCATACAGCTTTTACCCTACGAAAACACTCGGTGCATACGGCGACGGTGGCATGATTCTTACGAACAGTGAAGAATATTTCAAGAAATTGCAAGCGCTACGTTTCTACGGCGAGGCGGATCGCGTACATTCGAAAATGTTCGGCGTGAACAGCCGGCTCGATGAGATGCAAGCCGCGATACTCAATGTAAAATTCAAGCATCTCGATCGAATGAACGAACGCCGGCGAGAAATCGCGAGGCAGTACGGGGAGCTTCTTAAGAGTTCCGTGTGTACTTTGCCGTTCATTTCCAATACCTCCGAGCACGTATATCATCTGTTCGTAATCCGTTCTGAAGATCGCGACGGGCTCCGCACGCGATTGCTTGAGCGTGGCATCGAGACACTCATTCACTATCCGGTTCTTCTTCATCGACAGCCGTTCTTCCGCACAGAGGCGACATTCCCGAATGCGGAAACATACGCTACACAGATACTTTCGCTTCCGCTCCATCCGTATCTCACGGATACCGAAGTCGGATACGTTGCGGAGGCAGTGAGGACTGCTTAGCGCGATCAATCATTCCTATGGCCTATACTCCGCACTACTACCGAGGCATCAAGGTACTATACTTCAGGGCACTGTTACGTACGCTCATCAAGGTCGGTAACCTCAATCATAATCGCGTGCTGGACTTCGGATGCGGCTCTCAAGAGCTACGGAAGGTATTGGCGCATAGCAACTATGTCGGATACGACATCAATCCTCAATGTTCAGATGTGCGGTCGTTGGATGGCGTTACGTTCGACGTGATGGTTGTGAACGAGGTGTTCTACGAGATGAGCGAGCAGGATATTGTGAACACACTCGAAACGCTGCGGCCGCCCATGCTCGTCGTGGGCATCAGTCGCCAGGGAATTCTCAACAAAGTGGGCGCGGCGCTCTTGTACCCCGCGGCGCACACTAAAACTATCATACCGCCGAAGAAAGAGCTGGAAATACTTACGCGCTCCTACCG
>Ga0209542_10005480_pt1 | contig 25306 bp, 27 predicted proteins | sample RifCSPhighO2_01_FD_184028 | JGI IMG/M metagenome (GOLD analysis project Ga0209542, IMG submission 184028) | Soil microbial communities from Rifle, Colorado - Rifle CSP2_plank highO2_0.1 (SPAdes) (version 2) | ecosystem: Environmental > Terrestrial > Deep subsurface > Rock core/Sediment ...
ACCGGCCAGGGTGCATTGAGAGAATTAAATATCAAAGCATTCCTTGTATGATACCGTAAAATCAGCGGTTTGCCAAGAGCAGAGGTGCTAGCCGATACCTTATGGTAAATCGTCGTTTCCGGGGCAATTTTGAGCCTATAACCAGCTAATTGAGCTCGTAGACAGAGGTCGGCATCCTCGAAATAGAGGAAGTAGACCTCGTCGAAACCGTCGATTTTTTTTAGCACCTCTTTTTTAATCAGCATGGCCGCTCCGATCACATATTCTTTCGATTCCAATACTCGACCATGAAAATCAGCCATACCACCCACCTTCGACCCTCGACTTGTCGCTCGGGAGTTTTCAGGTGGGTGTATGGCTGATTTTCCATAGACATGTTTTAATTCTGTTTTCAGCCAGGAAATTTTGCCATAATAAACAACTCGTCCTGAGTTTGTCGAATGATCCCTCTCTTTAATAGCTGGTCCGACGATGCCGATTTTAGAATCACTTTCCGCTACGGCGACCAATTTATCGAGCATATCCGGTGGAACAGTCGTATCGTTGTTTAGAATAAAAACATAGTCTGCGCCGTGAGCCAAAGCGTATTTTATTCCAACATTATTTCCCCCGGCGTAGCCGAGGTTTTTTTCGTTTTGGAGTATCAAGGTCGAACCCCCCGCCTTCAATACAAGATCCGATCTTGTATTGACTTGACGATTAATATAATTTCTGATATTATCTTTTTCAGAACTTTGAGAAGCATTGTCCACCACAATCGTTTGAAAGTTGGGATAAGTCAATTTCCCGACAGAATCGAGGCACTTGATAGTGTCTTGGGAATGGTTGTATTGGAGAATGATTATAAAAACACGAGGAGGCATATGTTTATTTTCTTTATTTTGTTTATGTTACATGTCGGGAGTCCAGATTAACTAATTTTCTTATCTCTTCTTCAAATCGACTGCGTGAAAATTTTTCCGCAGTTTTCTTTATGACTAAGGGGCTGTAATTTTTATAATTTTCGTTCAGTCGGCGTACTCCGTTGGCCAAGACAGCGGGATGAGGGTCATCAAAAAACTCGCCATTAATTCCTTCCAAAACATACTCCAACGCTCCTCCGCGACGCAAAGCCAAAACTGGTTTGCCGAAGGCCATCGCTTCCAAAGGAGTCATACCGAAGTCCTCTTCTTGTGGCATGATAAAGGCCTTGGCATTGGCATAATAGTTTCCTAGTTCTGTATTCGGTACTTCTCCCAATAATTTTATCATAGATTTGTTCTCGATCAGCTTTTTCAATCGGCCGTATTCTAGTCCGGAGCCGACAATGACCAAAGGCAGTTCCAATTTATTAAATGCCTTTATGGCAATATCAATGTTTTTATGCGGAAAAAGCCGGGAAACGATTAGGAAGTAGTTTTGCATTTCAAGGTTCGACCAGGCACTTTTTGCAAAAAGTGCCTGGTCGAACCTTTCGACTGGAGGATATATTACAACAGAGTCGCGTCCATAATATTTTTTGATACGCTGTTGAACAGTTTTGGAAATAGCCGCAAACTGATCGACTCGATTGGCCGCTTGCCGGTCCCAGATTCGTAAAAAATGCTGGACAATTCTTATCACCCATCCTGGCAGACCAAGGTTCGACCTTTTTAAAGATCCAAGGTCGAACCTTTTAAGATATTCATTGTGCCAGTCCCACAAAAAACGGGTGGGGCTGTAGCAGTAGCAGATGTGTTTGGTCTTTGGTTTTAAAATTAACCCTTTGGAAAAGGCGATGGAAGAGGAAATTACTAAATCATATTGGCTTAAATCGAAAGATTCGGCGGCAATGGGAAGAAGAGGCAAGAATAGCTTGTGATTGAAAATGCGGAGTTTAAATAAACTTTGGAGGAAAGAGGGTTTAATTTGGGCATTTGGCAGAAACCGGTCGGTAAATTTTTTATTATAAAAAAAAGTATAAACCGGCGCTTCCGGAAACATTTCATGTAAAACCTTAAGCGTTTTTTCCGCTCCTCCCAATCCCAAAAGCCAATCATGAACTAAAGCGATCCTCGGTTTGGTTAGATAACTTAACATTTGACTATTTATATATTAAGATATGGTTAGAACTTTAACCAAGATGGAGAAATAAAAATGACGGAGTCAGTCAAAACAGTGTTAATATTGCTAGGGATAAGTATCACCTTTTTTTCTATCCTCTTTTGGGCCATTTATAAATTAGTTAAACGTATGTTGAAGATTTAACCTTGAGAGTGGCCCAAATTTTTTTCAAAAATAAAGTTGTAGTTCGAGCGCGGGGATTTCCGCGTTTTTATCTTTTTGTCATGATATTCCTCTTGTAATTATCAAGATTGTCGAGGACTACGCCGGTGCCTTTGACCACGCAGAGGAGGGGGTCGTCGGCTAAACGACAAGGGACACCGGTGATTTTGGTGACGAGAGCGTCGATACTTTTTAGCATCGCTCCCCCGCCGGAAATGACGATGCCTTTGTCGATAATATCCGAGCAAAGTTCCGGCGGGGTGTCTTGCAAGACGTTTTTAATGGTTTGGATAATTTCTCGCAGCTGATCTTGCATTGCGTCGGTAATTTCATTGGAGCCGATTTCCACCGTTTTTGGATAGCCGGTCGTCAGATCTCTGCCGCGCACATTAATTTTTTCTTCATTACTCTGTTTTACGGCGCTGCCCACGGCAATTTTAATTAATTCCGCCGTCCGGTCGCCGATGGCCAATCCATGTTTTTTCTTAACATAATCAACGATCGCTCCGTCTATTTTACTCCCTCCTACTCGGGCGGACGAAGCGTTGACAATGCCACCCAAACTGATGATAGCCACCTCCGTCGTTCCTCCCCCAATATTTAAAATCATGTTTCCGGAGGCGCTGTTGATGGCTACCTTGGCTCCAATGGCAGCCAAGACCGGCTCTTTAACTAAATAAGTCGCTTTGGCCCCAGCGTTCATAGTAGCTTCGATAACAGCCCTTCTTTCGGTGGAAGTAATACCGGCCGGAACGGAAATAAGGACTTCCGGTTTGAATAAACCGATTTTGCCTATGGCTTTTTTAATGAAATACCGCAACATCGCTTCAGTAACGCGATAATCGGCAATAACCCCGTCTTTTAAGGGCCTGGAAACAGCGATACTGTCCGGCGCTCGCCCAATCATTTCTTTGGCTTCGTTTCCGACGGCAATAATTTTATTGTCTAAAATTGAAATGGAGACCACGGAAGGCTCATTGATGATCACCCCTTTTTTAGGTACAAAGACGAGGGTGTTGGTCGTGCCTAAATCAATTCCAATTTTGTTGATAAACATATATTGTTGATGGCTTATAGACTATAGACAATAGCTAGAAAACTTTTGCTATAAGCTATAGTCTATAAGCCATGCTCTCTTTAAGCAACATTTACAATTCATGTAACTTTATGCATACTATACTAAATTAACGGCTAAGTCCTAATGATTAAGTTCTAATTACTTATCAAGGCCAAACTATGACCAGAAAACAACGGAGAATTCTTTTTGCTTGGGCCTTCGTTTTTTTTATTTTATTAAGTGCGGTGGTGCTTAGTTTGGCTTTTGGTTTTCGTTACGATTTTGAACATAACCGGCTAGTAAAAACCGGTTCGATTGTTTTAAAGCCAAGTACCGAAGCGCAAATTTTTATTGACGGAAAACTGGAGGGGGAAACTTCTTTTTTAAAAGGAACTTTTTTCAAAAAACGTCTTTTGCCCGGCATTTACTTAGTCAGTATTAAAAAAGAAAAATTTTCTCCCTGGGAGAAAGAAGTGGAAGTTAAGGAGGGGTTGGTTAGTAATCTTTCCAGAGTTGTTCTGTTTAACGAAGGACAAGTTGAACGAGGCGTTATTACTCGCCCCGATCCTCTTTCTTTAAGCCGTGAAGCGAAAAAAATGGCTTACTGGGAAAAAGATACTCTTGCTTTTTATGACTTTGCCGGCAATTTAGTTTATAATACGAAGCCGATTCCGTTAAATATGGCTAGTTTAAAAATAATTTGGGAAGGAGATGGAAAAGCGGCTTTGGCTTACGATAAATCAAAAGCGGTTTATTTTGATCTGGCCAAAAAGACTTTTCGCGACCTTGGCTCTCCTGCGGCATACTTTTTAGAAACCGCTGTTTTGAAAGACGGCCGCCTTTACTTTTTAAGGCCGTCTTCCAAGGCACGGAGCAAAGACTTGTTTCTTCTTTCTTTGGAAAATTTGAAAGGGAGAGTGGTTTCTCAAAATATCGCCTCCTTCTTTATTGCCGGAAACGGGAATCTGCTGGCGGCCAGCGGATCTCCTTATCGTCTTTTAAAAATGGATTTGGATGGCAAAAACGAACAAATTTTGGGCAATTTGAATGCGACGGGAAAAATAAACAATGCCCTAGTTTTTAATGGAGTTGCTTTTATTTTGATCGGGTCTGATCTTTACTCCTTTAAGGAGGATAAGTTAGATTTAATTTCAAAAGAGATAAAAAGTATGGCCGTTTCGCTCGACGAGTCGATGTTGAGTTGGCACACCAATAGGGAACTTTGGGTGGAGTGGATCAAAAACTCGGAATATCCGCCTTTTAACAAAGCAGGAGAAAAAATCTTAGTTTTTAAGTCGCCCAAAAATATTGAAAGCTCGGTGTGGTACAAAAATAACAACTACATTTTTTTAGAAACGGAAAGCGGTTTAACGGCGGTAGAAGTAGATTCCGAGGGCATTCCTAATAAGTACAACCTCTTGAGCTTATCCCTTCAGGAGGAAGCTTGGTACGACTTGAGCCAAAATAAAATATTTAAAGTGAGTAATTCAAGTGGCTTGGCGGCTATGGATGTGCCATAATCACCATAAAGATATGTCGAGATATTGATATGCTGGAATGTCGATATATAAACGTTAAAAAATCCCATAGCAGGGATTTTTTAACGTTTCGCCCACTGCGGAGCTTTACGAGCTTTCTTGAGACCATATTTGCGGCGCTCTTTTTCTCTGGGATCTCTGGTTAAAAAGCCGGATTTTTTTAATTTTTTGGCAAAGTTGGGATCAAACATTACCAAAGCCCTGGATAAACCATGGCGGATAGCTTCCGCTTGGGAGTGGAGGCCGCCTCCCAAAACTTTAATAGAGGCTTTAAAACGATTAACGGATTTAAGTTTTTTTAACGGAGCTTCGGCAATATCTAGCAGTTTCTTATTTTGATGAAAGTAGTTGGCATAGTCATTATCGTTGACCGTAATTAAGGCCAGCTCTTCGGTATTTTCGTCTGTTTTTCCAGCGGAAAAGCCTGTCGGTGCAGACAGATCAGAGGCTTTTTTGGTGTAAACTCTTACTCTGGCAATGGCGCTTTTCCGACGACCCACCGCTTCAAAATACTTTTCTCTGGGAGTGGAAACAGTGGCCGCTTCTTTAGTTTTTGATTTGACGGGAGTCATTTTGTTTTACTTTACGGTTAGATTTATGATAATACGGTCTCTCAATCTGTTTTTAGGCAGCATATCGTAAACGGTTTTTTTAAAAATCCGGCTTGGGTTTTTGTCCCATTCCTTTTCTAAAAAGCGGGTGGTTAGTCCCCCGGGGTAACCGGAATAACGGTAATATTTTTTTTGGCTCATTTTTTTTCCGCTAAAACGCAATTTTCCAATATTGAAAACCAGCACTTTTTCTTTCGGTATTTTAGCCGGATCAAAATCAGCCTTGGTTTTACCACGCAAAATCAGAGCCACTTGACTGGCCAGCCTTCCAAATATTTGGTTAGCCGCGTCAATTTTCATCATTTTATTAGTTCTAGTATAGCCATTCGGGCACTGTCGCTTTTTCGGGGGGTGGCTTTTAAAATTCTGGTGTATCCCCCGCTCCGGTTTTGGTAGCGAGGGGCCAGGGTATCATAAATTTTTTTAGCCGGTACCGTGCCCAGGTTTTTTGTTAATAGCCTGATATTGGCAATATTTTTTTCTTTTCCTCTGGTAATCATTTTTTCCACTTTTGGGCGAAGAGCTTTGGCTTTAATTTCCGTAGTAAAAATTTTTTCGTTGATAATAAGGGCCCGGGCTAAATCACGCATCAAAGCGGTGCGTGTTTTTCTGATTCGGCCCAAAGTTTTTCCTTTCTTGTGGTGACGCATTTATTTTATTTTTTTCTTTTTAGTTTTTTTAACCGTTTTTTCTTCTTCTGCTAATTCTTCAGCGGCCGTTTCGGTTTCTTCTTTAATTTCATGCCCTAACTCCTTTTCGATTATTTCCAAATGTTTGGCTATAATTTCCAGACTTTTTTTAAGCGCCTCTCGTGGACTGATCAGACCGTCGGTTTCTATTTCTAAAATCAGTTTATTGTAATCCGTTCTTTGCCCGACGCGGATATTTTCTACCGTAAAATTGACGTTTTTTACCGGGGAGAACAAGGCGTCAACGGCAATAGTGCCAACCGATATTTTTTCTTTTTGTCTCTGTTCGATTGGCACATAGCCGATTCCTTTTTCGACGGTCAATTCCATTTCCAGCTCCGCTTTTTTACTGGTTAAAGTGGCGATCAGCTGGTCTTTAGTGACGATTTCCACATTTTGATGAGTTTTGATATCTTTGGCTTTTACTTCTTTTTCTCCACTGACCTTTAATTCCAAGGTGGCCGGTTCGTCTCCGAACAACTTTAAGCGGATCTTTTTAACATTCATGATAATTTCGATGACGTTTTCCAGAACGCCTTCCATGGTGGAAAACTCGTGGCTGACCCCCTTGATTTTGACGGAGGTAATAGCCGCCCCTTCGATCGATGACAAAAGCACTCGCCGCAAAGCGTTGCCGACCGTCACTCCGTATCCCGGGTAAAGAGGCGAAAGTTCCAAGGTCATTTTATGGCCCTCTTCTTTTAAGACCGACAACTTTTCTGGTAGTTGAACCATGATCGAGTTATAAAGTTATAAAGTTATAAAGTTCATCAAGTTGTTTTTGTAACATTACAAACTTTATGAACATTATGAACGTTACGAACTTACTTTTAACGTGAATAAAATTCAATGATTGACTGCAAATCTTTAAATTCCAAACCGCTTTCGGCCATGTCCGGCGCATTTTCAATCGTTCCGGTTAAACTGTTTTTTTCTACTTTGATCCAAGAAGGACTTTCATGTTTAGGGAACCATTCCGGCAGAACGGCTGAAAAATAGCGGGTTTTTTTACTGCCCTCTCTGACCGAAATTTTATCGCCCTTTTTTGCTTGGTAGGATGGGATATCGGTTTTAACGTTATTTACCAAAATATGGCCGTGATTGACCAACTGGCGAGCTTGATCTCGCGATTGGGCCAATCCCATTCGAAAAACCACATTATCCAGCCTTTGCTCCAAGCTTTTAATCAAGAGAGCGGTAGTTTCTTTTTTAGACTTCATGGCTTCCTTAACGTAAAGTTTAAATTTTTTTTCCAGTAGGCGGTAAATGTTTTTAACCTTTTGTTTGGATTGAAGCTGGAGGCCGTATTCCGATAACTTTTTAAATTTTGCTTTTCCGTGCATGCCCGGCGGGTATGGTTTTCTGGTCATGGCCGATTTGGGAGAAAACGAACGTTCCCCTTTTAAAAAGAGTTTGGTGCCAATGCGTCTTTCAATTTTTTCTTTTGGACCGGTGTAACGTGCCATGTTTGTTTCACAAACTAGTTTATAAAGTTAAAAGTTCGTCAAGTTCATCAAGTGCGAGTTTTTACTTTACAAACTTTATAATTTGATAAACTTTTAAACTCGTCGGGGTTTCGGCGGCCTGACTCCTCCATGCGGGATAGGCGTATTATCTATTAAAGCATTAATATTTAAACCGGTGCCGGCAATGGCCCGAATGGCCGCTTCTCTTCCCGGACCAATCCCTTTTACGGCGATAGACAGTTCGTTCAGATTGAATTTCTTGGTCTTTTCCAAAGCGTCTTTGGCTACCATGGTGGCGGCATAAGGAGTGGATTTTCTGGCCCCCTTGAAACCGAGCAAACCGGCGGAAGACCAGGCCAGCACCTCTCCTTTTTGGTCAGTAACGGAAACAATCATGTTGTTGTAAGAAGAAAAAATAGTGGCTATTCCTTTTAAGACTTGTTTTTTAATTTTTTTGGAAGCGGAAACAGCCGGAGCCGTTTCCGCTTCAATCCCCCCTTTATTTTCTGCTTTGGTGATAATTCTTTTTTTACCCAAGTTTAGAATTATGAATTATGAATTATGAATTATGGTTTTAAAGATTTTTCCGTAACTCATGCTTCCTAATTCCTGATTCAGTTTAAGTTTTTTCCGCCGATGCTTTGCGTCCCGATCCCATTGTCTTTCTCACGTTCCCTCTGGTAGTTCTGGAATTGGTTTTAGTTCGGCCATGAATCGGTAGCCGGCGGCTGTGACGGATGCCCCGCCAGGAACCGATTTCTTTTAATCTTTGGATATTTTTCGCTGTTTCCCTTTTTAACTCGCCACCCACCCGAAAACTTTTGTCGATAATATTTTGGATTTTATTTATTTCTTCGGCGGTTAAGGTGGCCGCTTTTTTGTCCGGATTAATTCCGGCGGATTTTAAAATTAGTTGGCTGGAAAAACGCCCCAGGCCGTAAATATAGGTTAGGGCAATATCTGCTTTTTTATTGTCTGGAATAACTATTCCTGATATCCGAACCAATTTAGTCTATGGCCCATAGTCCATAGTCCATAGTTTGAAGTCTTAAAACTAAAAACTATAAACTAAAAACTATAAACTTCTTATTCATCCTTGCCGTTGTTTATGTTTTTTGATCTTGCAAATACAAAAAATTTTGCCCTTGCGACGGACAATTTTACAATTCTGACAAATTTTTTTCACTGAAGCTCTAACCTTCATCCCGTTAGTGGTAGCCCCGCCAGGGGTCCTTCGGACTCGCGACAAAGTCGCGAGTGGGACCACTAACGGGATTTAGCCCCTAAAAACAATTCTTCCTCTGGCGCCGTCCGGGCTAAGTTCCAGCGTCACTCTATCTCCCAACATCACTTTGATATAATTCATTCTCATTTTTCCCGATAAATAAGCCAAAATTTCCCGGCCATTTTCCAGCCGCACCTTAAAAGTAGTATCAGGCAAGGTTTCCACCACTATGCCCGGAATTTTTATTTTCTTGTCCTCTTGTATCAAAGATTATGAAATGTTAGCAAATTAGGCTCAATAAGTCAACCCCAGCGTTAGTAGACGATTTTTACATGAACCTCTTTATTATTTTTGGGGACAGTTTTGACCCAAAAGGGGGAAAGGATCACTCTGGCTGATTCAATCTCTTTAAAACTTAAAAGATAGTCTTTAATCTGGTCCTGTTTTAATCCCAGGAGGCCTTCGACGATTTTGTTTTCCTCTAATTTGGTGGCCGCTTCTCCCTTAACCGCAGCCGTAAAAGTAAGGGTGGAACTTTCTTCGCCTTTTGCGGAAAAGTCAAACTTTACATTTTTGTATTCAACATTGACTGTTTCTTTTAATAAGACCAAATTACCGTTTTTATTTATAAATGCTTCGATGATTTGGAGGAGGTCTTTTTTTAGAAAACCGATCGATTTGGCTTCGGCGGAGGCGGACATGGCAAAACCTTCGGCCGAATCGTCAATTTCGACCGTCGATTTCAAAGAAGTTACCTCGTTTTTAGCAGGATCAACAATCTCCAAGTTGTTAGTTTTACTTTTCAAGCCGTTAAGAGATTGGTTCAGCACTTCTTTGGTGACGGCCTCTTTAGCGGAATTAAAATCTTGTTCGGTCACTATTGGCGATAAACCAATGGTACCGCCGGACATAGGTTTGCTTGATTCGGCGTAGAATCCTTCAAATTTTGGGGTGTTGTTGGCAAAGCCGGGAATGGAAAACCGGTCGGCGTTAATATTATATTCCGGCCCTGGTTTGTCGGCGATGACTTCCACGGTTGTGGAACCGGGTATCAGTTTGCTGTTAACTAGTTTAGCTTCTGGAATGGTAATGGGGCGAGGAATCCTGAAAATCAATCCCTTTGACGACTCAAAGCGGGTAGTGGCAACCAAATTTTGGGGGTCAGAATTGTAGTTGTTAAATACCATAATTTCTCCTCGCGCCTTTTTAACCACTTCTTTTTCTCCGGTCGTTGGAAAGTCTTTGGAGACGTCGGCTTTAAACGATAAAAATTGTCCGGGAATTTGATTGCGGTTTAGGTCTATTTCCGCCGCATTGGCGGAAACCGTGACGGGCAGTTCAAAATCCAACTTTTGTTTTTGGGGTTTTAGAATAACTTGGGCGCTTCCTAAAAAAGTAAAAAGAACGATTAAAAGGACTAGGGCCGCCGAGGCCAGAAAAATTAAATTAAAGTTGCGACTGGGTCTTTTTTTAATTAAATTAAATCCGCTCCAAAAGTTGGAGGCGGATTTTTTGAGGGGTCTTTCCGATGATTCCCTCTTTAGCCAAATACTTTCCAGTTTTTGGACTTTTTTATCGGCCGACCGGGAAGCGCTTTTTCTTGGTGTAGTGGCTTGGGCCATAGCCAATTCTGCTTGCCCTGAGTCAGTCGAAAGGGCTGAATCTGCCACAGCATCTTCTTCTTGGTCTTCATTTTCAAGAGGAGAATCTTCATTGGCGGCCCAGTCTTCGTCGTCGCCCGATTCCTGCCCTTGAGGTTTTTCCTCCGGTTCGTCTATTTTTGGGGAGACTATTTTTTTGGTTTTAGACTGCTGGGCCAGAAAACGAAAACCGTATTTATCGGCGTATCTTTCGATATTTTGGTCAGCCGTCATAATGGTGACTTGTTTTTGAGAGTTCTTGGCCTCTTTGGCCAGCGAGGCAAAATGGGCCTCTTTTTTCCCCACTTTAGTATTTTTAGGGAAAATAAAAATCATCTCTTCGGCTTCGGCTTTTTGAAAAGCATCTAAAATATCCTCGAACTGGTCGTCTTTGAGGACATTAATAATCTTGGTTGAGCCCATAAGTTAATTGTAGCTGTTTTTAAGAGGGATTAAAAGCAAAACTGTCAACACACTAGTTTACTGTTGCCCGGATTCTTTTGGTTCCGGCGGAGACCCCGAACCGTCGCCTTCGGCGAGCTACGGGGCGGGCCGCTTCTTCTACTGTATTATAGCGCGAATTCTTCTTACTCCCGCCGCTATTGCTTCCTCCTTAGTAATCTTAAACTGGCCGATTTCGGAGGTGCGGGAAACATGAGGGCCGCCGCAGAGCTCTTTTGAAAAATCACCAACAGAGTAAACATTTACACGATCGGGATACTTTTGCTTGAAAAAACTTAAAGCGTCGGTTTTGAGAACTTCTTCATAAGGCATTTCTTCTTTAGTTACCGGCAAATCTTGGCCGATAACTTTGTTAACTAAATCCTCAACTCGTTTAATTTCTTCCGGAGTGAATTTTCTGGGGAAAGTAAAATCAAAGCGCAGTCTTTCGGCCGTAATATCCGAACCGGCTTGTCTTACTTCTTCTCCCAGAATTTTTCTTAAGGCGGCGTGCAGTAAATGCGTGGCCGTGTGCAGGCGAGTGACAATTTTAACTTCTTCTTCGGTGGCCGCTTTCAGTTCTCCCGTATTTAAAACCAGTCCGTGTCCGCCAAATTTTTTTTCCGCACCGGCGCGGGATTTTGCCTGATGCTCTTCAAACGCCTTTCTAAACTCGCCATACTCCACCTTCTGTCCCCTTTCTCGCGCTATTTCTTCCGTTAGTTCAAAAGGAAATCCGTAGGACTGATAAAGATCAAAAGCAATTTTTGAATCCAAAATCTTATATTCAGAAATTTTTTTGTTACCCTTCTCCAGAGTTTTTGCAAAACGTTCTTCTTCTTGTCGCAGTTCTTTAATGATTATTTCTTTGTTTTCTTTTAATTCCGGGTAATCTTTTTCATACATTTCGATAACCGTGTTCACTAAAGCAAGCAAAAGAGGTATTTTTTGGTTAATATCGAACTGGCTACCAAAGCGAATGACTCGTCGGATTAAACGCCGTACCACATAACCCTGCGCTTTATTGGAAGGGCGGGCGCCGTCAGCGACTAAGAAAACGGCCGCTTTGGTGTGATCGGCCATAATTCGAAAGGCTTTTTGGTAATCGTGGTATTTTTTACCGGTAATTTTTTCTAACTCTTCTATGATAGGTTTAAGCGCACTAGTTAAAAATATATCCGGCTGATTTTCCGAAGCGGCGGTGATTCTTTCCAGTCCTCCGCCGAAGTCAACGTTTTTTTGAGGAAGCAGGTCAAACGATCCTGATTTATTTTTTTTGTATTCAATAAAAACGTTGTTGCCTATTTCAATAAAACGGCCGCAATCGCAGTTGGGATGGCACTTTTCCCCGTATTGCTTATTGTGTTCTGTGCCAAAGTCGTAAAAAATTTCCGAATCGGGGCCGCCTACTTCTCCAGGGGGCATGTTCTTTTTTTTGCCATTTCTGGACCACCAGTTTTTGGTTTCGTCGTAGTAAAAAATGTGGTCTTGGAAATCCAGTCCGACTGACTCAAAAAGACCTTTCCAAATTTGAGCCGTTTCTTCATCGCGTGACGCCACTTCATCTCCGGCAAAGACGGTTACGTATAATTTTTTCGGATCCAGATTGATTTCTTTGGTCAGAAATTCAAAGATCCAAGAGAGTTGCTCCTTTTTAAAATAGTCGCCAAATGACCAGTTGCCCAGCATTTCAAAAAAAGTGGTGTGGCGGTTATCCCCCACTTCTTCAATATCATCGGCTCGAAAACATTTTTGAGAATCAACGATTCTATTTCCCAGAGGATGTTTTTCTCCCAAAAGATACGGAATCATCGGCTGCATGCCGGCGGTGGTAAAAAGCACCGAAGGGTCGCTCGGCAAAAGAGAAGAAGACGGCACGGGGATATGCTTCTTCTCCTTAAAAAAGTTTATGAATTTTTCACGGATTTCTTGATGAGTCATAAAGTAGCGACTGAATTTAATTTATCAAAAATGAAAGAAATTAAAAAGAGGTGGGAACCTCTTGTTTTAGTAAGATTTGTTTTTGAGAATTTTATGTATCACAAACTCTCTGTCTAGTTTTTCAATGGACAAGTCGGGGAATTCTTTGGCTAAAGAAGCGACCAGCGATAAAGTGGCCGGACAAAATATACCTGTTACGCCTAACTGCATGTGTAACTTTCTTCCCGCAAGAGCTCTAAGCTGGTTGGTTAACATGGTCATCTGGAAAGGGTGGCCATAAATGTATTGGGGATCAAGGGTAACATAATCCACCAGGTGTTCATATTCAGCCAGACGATTGGACAGAACCTCGGTCGGGTGGTCAACAAGATTAACTTTGGGTCAAATCAAAAACTCCCATGAGGGAGTTTTTGATTTCTAATCTTATTTTAAAGATTAGTAACGGTCATTTCCGCCGCTGTAGCCTCCACCGCCGAAACCGCCTCGGCCACCGCCGAAACCGCCCCGTCTGGGGCCTCCTCCAAAACCGCCGCTCCGATTGGTGCGTTCAGTCATGGGGCGAGCCTCGTTGACGGTCAGTTCGCGATCGTCAAGCTTGTAGCCATTGAATAACTCAATAGCTTTTTGGACAGCCGCGTCATCGGCCATCTCGACAAAACCAAAACCGCGGGAGCGGCCGGTCATTTTGTCGGTCAGAACCGTGGCGGAAACCACTTCTCCAGCCTGAGAAAAAACTTCTTTCAGCTGGTCACCGTTTGTACTATAGGAAAGGTTTCCTACGTATAATTTAGTCGCCATCTTTATTAGTCAATAGTTAATAGTCTTTAGTCTATAGTTTAAGATTTCTCTTTCTATAGACTATCTACTGATGACTATTGACTTAATTTATGTAGGAAGACCTACCCCTTTTCTAGTAATTGGTAGTTGGTAATTGGTAGTTGGTTTTAACCAATAACTAATTACTAATAACTAACAACCAAGATGAGATACACCCTACTTGCGATAGAGTATAGCAGAAAGCTTTAAAAAAAGCAAATGGCAGTAACCGTTGACAAAAACTAACTTGGGTGCCCAGAGAGAATCGGACTCTCGATACCAGTTCCACAAACTGGAGTTTTACCACTAAACTATGGGCACCATGTTTAATTTTTTGACCTAGTGCCCCGGGAGGGAATTGAACCCCCATTAGCGGCTTAGAAGTCCGCAGTTCTGTCCATTGAACTACCGGGACAAAGAGTTTAACAATCATCATATTTTAACATAAGTACACCGGTTAGTAAACAAAAAGATACTTTCCGAATCTGAAAGGCCAAAATCAGGTCGCGCCAAAGGCGCGAATGGTGTGGTGGGAGTCCGGTCGCCAAGGGCGACCGCAAGAAAATCAGATGGTGGAATGAATGAAAAAGAAAGTGAGCGGCCTGATTTTTCCGTCTCGGAATCCGAAAGTATCTTTTTGTCGGGCTGCTGGGAGTCGAACCCAGTCTAACTGGTCCCAAACCAGTCGTACCACCCTCATACGCCAGCCCGAAAATTTTATTAATTAATGCATTTTAGCATGTTTTTGGAATAAAAAAAGCGGTTTTGGCCGCTAATCAAAGGGTTCGACATGCTTAGGGGGACTCTTTAATTTTTTGTACTACGGTATCAACTTGTTGGTCAAGTTCTTCTACCATGCCGTTGTTATTAATTTCGCCAATGAGGCCGGAGATTTGGCTGGAGTCAAGATCGCGGTGAAGCGGGGCCCGATCGTTGATATTTTGAAGCATAGCATCAGTGGTGCTTACTCGAAAATCTTCAAAATTGGAAAGCCAATTGGGATTGTCATATTTCTTTTGTTCTCTGGCTTTGGCGATTTCCGGATCAATGATAATTCTAACGTAAAAAACTTTTGCTCCGGTTTTTTCCGCTATTTCCGAAATATTTTGCCGGTCTTCAACATCGGCGGAGGCTCCGTCAAAAACTACTCCGTAACCCTGGGAAAGCAAATTTTCAGCCACAATTTTTAAAACTCTTCGCACGTTATCTCCCCATGTCGTGGCCGCTTCTCTCAAAAGAAAACGGGCGGAGTTGGCTTGGACCAAAACAGCGCCGTCTATTTTTTCTACTATGGCCTTAGCGACGATGGTGCGGCCAGATCCCACTAGACCAATGATGGCAATCAAAAATGGCACCTTGGCTTTCTGTGGTGGCAGTTCTAAGCGAGAAAGAAAATCTTGAGATAATCTGGCGGACGCTTGATCTTCCATCACGTTCATGTTCAGTTAGCCGAATGAAAAGCGAGTTAAGATTAAAGCAGAGATTTTAGGGCGAGCAAATGCTTCAAAAGCATGGCGCCATAGCCCCATTCGTTGTCATACCAGGCAAAAACTTTGACCAAGTCGCCGTCGATGACTTTGGTCAGAGCCAAATCAACAACAGAACCGTGAGGGTTGCCCAAGATGTCGCTGGAGACGATTGGGTCTTCAGTCACGGTTAAAATCCCCTCCCATTCTTTGGAAGCGGCGGCTTTTTTAAAGATGTCGTTAATCTCTTTGACCGAAGTGGGCCGTTCAGTCACAAAAGTAAAATCAATTAACGAGCCGGAGAGAACCGGCACACGAATGGCTACTCCGTCAAACTTGTTTTCTAATTCATTAATCACCCGGATAGTCGCTTTGGCCGCCCCGGTAGTGGAAGGCACAATATTTTGAGCGGCGGCGCGAGCGCGGCGGAAATCTTCTTTTTTATCCGGACCGTCAACTAATCCTTGAGAAGCCGTATAGCCATGTACGGTAGTGAGGATGGCTTTTTTAAGTCCCACTGAGGCCATCATTACTGCGGCGACCGGATTAACGGCATTGGTGGTACAAGAAGCATTGGAAGTAACCAGATCGTCAGCCAGAGTTTGCATACCAACATTTGGCGTGGCGGTGGGGGTAATTTCATCTTTAGCTGGAGCGGTAATGACTACTCTTTTGGCTCCCGCTTCCAAATGTCCACTAGCTTTTTCTTTGGTTTCAAAAACCCCAGTGGATTCGACGACCACATCTATATTTAAATCTTTCCACGGTAAATTTTTTGGATCTATTTCTTGAAAAACTTTGATTTCTTGGCCATCAGCTAACAGTGAGTTATCTTTTAATTCGACTGATTTATCAAATCGGCCGTAAACCGTGTCGTACTTTAAAAGATAGGCCAGGTTTTCAATTGAGCCTAAATCATTAATGGCGACAATCTCAATTTCCGGATAGCCGAAAGCTTGTCTAAAAAATATCCGGCCGATGCGGCCAAAACCATTAATGGCAATTCTTAATTTATACATAACATAATTATAGATTATCAAAAATTGAAAAACAAGCGGAAAAATAGTAAAATGTTAGAAAACTAATTTGCGGGTATCGTATAGTGGCATTACCACAGGTTTCCAACCTGTTGACAGGGGTTCGACTCCCCTTACCCGCTCAATAGGGGAAATTGTTGAGAGAAAGTATCAATTCGATTAGCAATCTCAACACTTTCGAGAGGTTCTAACCTTTCTAATTCATTTTTTGCATTTGAGAGCCCTTCAAAGATAAAATTGAAGGGTTTTCTCATATTTATAGCCACTTTCCGATCTTCGAGTAAGAGGTCCGAACCTAAACTCGAAAAAATAGCTTTTTTGGTTTCTATATCACCATTGATAAACCAAGCACGAGCATATCTGGCAAAGTTGAAAGTTCGTTCGCTCAACTCTATCCAATTTTCTGTTTCCTTATCCTGAACGTTCAGGTCAGCAAATAGCTCGTTCTTATCCTTAAGGAGCCTGCTTCGTATGCCGAGATACTCTTCCTCGCTCATAATTTGATTTTGAGCGTTCTGGGGCGATGTATAGGCGAGGACAAGGCCATCTATTTGCTTGGTAGTCTTCTCATAAGCTTTCGTCTTGGTGGCAATGATCTGTTCCCGAGTTTGTGCTTCTCCGCTTCTGACTTCGTGTAGGTATTTCAAAGCCCATTTCTGGAACTTTTCGGAAATGCTCAAACTAGATAGAACGGTCTCGATTTGCTTCTCAAGCTCTTTCACTTCAACAGATTTTTGAGTGCAGCTTGGGTCAATCTTTCTTGTGCAATGATAATAAATATATTGATGCACTTTGCCATTTTTTTGTTTCTTGAACTTCTCTTCGGCAGTAATCGCAGCTCCACAAGGACACTTTATAAGCCCCGTATAAGCAAATTTATGTGTCTTGGGTCGCGGACGCCCCTTTCTTCCTAAAAGGAACTGTATGCGGTCAAATTGGGCTTCAGAGATCATTGGTTTGTGTTTGCCCGGCATCCAATTACCGCTTCTGATAGGCCATTCGAACCAGCCATAATAAAACGGGTTGGTTAAGATTCGATATAGACCACTTGTCCTCAATTTTCTCATTGAGAACTTTTTATTAGCAGGCATACGTAGTCCAAGAGTGTCATTCACATACTGAAGAAGAGCTGGACCTGTATAATTTCCTGTAAGCATTTTTTCAAACAACCTACGGACAAGGTCAAATGTCTCGGGATCTTTATGAATCTCTTGTTCGCCTCGTATACCAGTCTTGGTGTTCAAAAAGCCCAAGGGAGCTTTGCCAGACCGCCATCCCATAGATGCTTTTTTATCTATTCCTCTTTTGACATCCTTACTCAACTTATCGGAAGAGTATTTGGATTGCGACATTACAATCTGAAGCATCATCTTACCTTCTGGCGAGTTGTCAAAGTTATATGAGCAAAACTTGAGATCTTTTAGGAGCCCTAAGTCCAAGAGGTAGATAATTTGTGCTGCGTCAATCGGATTACGAGATAATCGATCTGGATGCCACGCTACAATTCCTTGTATTTTGCCTGCCTTGATTCTCTCGATTAGCTGGTTGAATACAGACCGCTTATATGGCTTAAAAGCACTAACAGCCTCATCTGGCAAGAATGAGATGTCGAGATCATTGAATCTTTTTAGTGCTTCGGATTTCTGGGAATCCAAGCTCAATACCTGACGCTCATCGTCAGTAGATTTCCGGCAGTAAAGAGCGTATTTGATTTTTTTGTTGTCTTGCATAAGTATAGGTTCTATTTGCCTGATTTTAGTATATCTTTTATACTGGAATCAGACAAAGTCGAATGGTTAGTTTTGAATCAACTCTTGCTTTGCGGCGGAGTTTTTTCTTTTTATGGCCCATTGGCTTTTTCAGGCAACCACTCTTTTTTGACAGGCCGATAAACAAGATTTATCAAACCAAGAAATAAGAGTGCTTTTTCCAACGCTAATTCATCGGATAATTCTTCTCCGTAATCTTCTTTCCAAAGTGTCTTAAATTGTTTTAATGCTTCTTCTGAAATCATTTTTTCCATGTCGTCCCTTTTTCCCCTCTGATACCCATAAGGAAATGATTAGGGAACTATAACCGAGGCACGTGTTTCAAATGCGATGCAAATCAGATGGCCGGGACAGAAGGGACCAAACTGTTTTTCCCGACTTTCGCATTTGCACCTCATCTGACTGTGAGACCCCACGGGCTCTCTTGAGCTACCTCCGTGGCCAGAAGCCAGTTTTACAACGTTACTCTAAAGGTTGGTTTGCCTCGGTATTTGTAGGAACAAAATAAAAATCCGCTATTGGCCTTGCAGGTATCTAATGGGTTTAGTGACCTGCACAGCAAATAACGGACTTTGAGTGCTAATTCCCATTAGATTTACCACCAAGAAATAAAATAACCTGTATCTTCTACAGGTATTAAATCACGAGGTTTAATAAAAATATGACGGTTCTATCGCTTGAGAATTGTCACACTTTTTCAGCAGTCCTTCTTTTTAGTTGAGCGAGGATATTTGCTTGTTTCTTGAGTTTTTTCCTGTTTTTAACCGGATTTATCTCTCTCGCTAATTCAACATATGTCTTTTTGTTTCTTGTCTTGAGAGGTTTGACCCTTTCTTTGCTAAACCTTCTCGACTTGACAACCTCCTCATACCGGCCCGCTTTTGCCATCATTCGTCCATAAGGAGTTAGGTCCGGCCATTTTTCCTCATCAGTAAGGTGATACCGTCCTTGCTCTGTCTTAAAAAACTTTTTAAGATTTGGGAAACTTGTTTCCCTTAAACTGGTTTTCTTAAAATCTGGCCATAACTTCTTCTGCTTTTCTGATATGGTATCCCATTGCTTTTTTATATCCTCAAGAGATGTATCCGGGTTGAGTATTAAAACAACCCTTCTTTTTTTGAACTCGTCTTCGGTGTCTCCTATATTCAGATTAGATGCAGGCGGAAGAAGAGACCCGGTAATTAGGAATGCTATCATTGTAAGTTTCCATTCTGCTCCCAAGTTATTTTTTAGTAAAAATTTGTCTATATCACGAATAAATTCAACTTTCTTTTTCAGTGGCCAGCTATTAAGAATTTCCACACTTGTATTAAAAAACACAACTTGATTTTTGAACGCATAGGCCAAGTCAGCAGTTTTTTGATTTCCTCTATCATGGCCAAGACCGAACTTCTTGTTTAAATTTCCTATTTGGTCTCTAAAGCCATCTTTATTTACAGCTATAAGCCGAAGAAAAACATAGGCATTTGTAAGAAAGGTTTGAAATAGCCGCAACTGTTTTTTAATTTCTTTATCTTTAGACATATTGGATTTTAGTCAAAATAGCGTATAATCTAACTAAATACAATTTAATTGCCTAACCTCAATGAGAAATCGTTGGGTATGGAACAAAATCGTTGGACACATTAACCCCGTCATAGGGCGTGTCCAACGTTGCGGGCCGAAAGGTCTGTATGCATCGCAAGGTGCACCTGTGGCGGGTTTTGTGTTTGTATAAAGCTCCCACGGATATAAACAAATCTATGGGATATATAATTTGGATAATTTTAGTAATTCTTCTGGCTGGCTTTGTTTTGGTAAAAGCCGGAGCAAAGAAAAAAGACATTCCTTTTCTGGCAAAAGGCTTGCTTATTCATATCTTAAAGGTGGTAATTCTGCTTGGAGTTTTTGGTTTTCTTTATCTCTTAACACCTAAATTAAATGGATGGGTTCAGGATTATAAAACAAAGAGGTGCGTTAAAGAGTTTATTGAGAAAAATTATCCAGACAAGAGCAAGGACTCCCTATACGAGGCCTATCAAAAATCAATAAAAGCTAATGAATTCTGTCATGACAGAAAATGATAAAGCCCAATCGTATATTTACTATCTTGAATGCAAATCTTGCTATTTAGAGTTTGTTATTTTTTCTTGGAAAGAAAATTGGAATGAAATCTTAAAACCCTTTTGCCCCGAATGCGGGAAACAGATAGTGGTATGTCGCAATAAAGTCGCAACAGAAAAACCAATTTGGGGGTTGAGGTGTGATTAACCCCCTTGGGGATTATAAGTAGCTTCCTCGTTTAGTATAACCTCTATTGAAAACCGGCTTTTATTTTGAAATGCTATCAATCCAATCAAGCAGTAAACAGCTCGATTGGATTGATTTTAAATTGTAACATTTTAGCTGTATCTCTGCCGCCATCTCCACCTTTTCTCTGCATTGTTATTTTACCTATCCACAGATTTCCTCTGTCAGATATTAAAACCTCGCCATTCCCAAAAACATTCAAAACGTGGTTGATTGACTTCAAAATCCATCTGGTCGGTTTGTCTCTCTCATTCAAAGCAACAAGCATCCATCCGGCAGAAAGTTTGCCTCGGCCTTTCAAAATATCTGATACAATCAGAAACCTTTTCTTTGTAAAAAAATCAATCACCTTCTGTTGAGTATTCTCATCCATCTCGTAGAAAAACATTCTTCTCGAATCTTTCAGCTTTTTTCTGTTTGGCTTTGTCTCGCCGGTAAAAAGCTTAAGTGCGTGTGCCACATCATCGGGTATATCCCACAGCTCAACATATTTATTGACCCATCTTTTATCAACCTGATTATAGCCACGAGGATTACTAACTAACTTTATTGAAAGATTCTCTGCGGATATTACCTTCTTTAAGTAAATTGTTATTTGAACCTGAACATCTGTTTTTTCCCGATAAACTTTTAGGGCCTCTACCTTCTCAATTTCTTCCAATTTATAACCCATTGTGCGTAACCACTCCTTTGCATCTTCATCTTCTTTCCAGTTTTTAAATTTAATTACAATATCATCTTCGTTCTTGAAGCCATTTTTTGCAGTTTTTGAGCCCCACTCCACACTAAAGGCAGTTTTTTTATTTAATTTTTTTGTAGATTTCATTGAAAATTGATTTCAGAACCGGGATAACTACGCTATTTCCAAAAAGTTTGTAAGCTTGGTTATTTGTTACTGGTATTTTGTAACTGTCTGGAAAACCCATAAGACGGGCACATTCCCTTGGGGTCAACTTTCTCACAACCCCGTCAACTAAGTATGCCCCAGTCTTACTTGCCGCACCTCCTCCGTAAGCTGAAAGAGTTATGGCGTGTCCCTCAATACTGTAAATTCTTTCTCCTTGTCCACCATTGTTTATTGTGCCGACCCTCACTGGATGGAGAACGTTAGTTCCAAAGAGGTCGCTATTTATATTTTTTTCTTTTTCCGACTTTAGCTTGATGTCATCTCTTTTTATCACATAATCTTTTGTTTTGGAAGCTGGCTCCAAGACATCTTTTAGCTTCACTGCCTGATAAGAAGGTATCGGGAAGTTGAAATTTTCAACCCCCAAATCCTTTCTGAAACCGATAATAAAAATTCTCTTCCTTGATTGAGGAACTCCATAATGGCTTGCATTCAAAACTTTGTGAAAAACATCATATCCTATATCTCGAAGTGTTTTATAAACCACTTCGAGCGTTCTACCGTTGTCATGTTTTTCAAAGTTTTTTACATTTTCTAAAAACAAGACGGATGGCTTGTGGTATTTAGCAATTCTTGCCACATCGAAAAACAGAGTGCCTCTTGTGTCATCAAATCCCAGCCGTTTCCCGGATATACTAAAAGCTTGGCAAGGAAACCCCGCACAAAGAATGGTGTGCTCTGGGATGTCTTTTTCTTTAATTTTTACAATATCACCGATTGGCTTCTCCCCAAAATTTACTTCGTAAACTAACTGCGAGATTTTATCCCAATCAGAACTAAAAACACACTTGCCACCAAAAGATTCCAAAGCTATTCTAAAACCGCCGATGCCAGCAAACAAGTCTATAAAAGTAAAAGGTTGATTTTTTTGAGTCATTTAAATACATAATTGCAAAAAAAATAAGCAAAATCAACTTATTTCATCCCAGCACTTACCAACTTGAAACTTTGAAATTTTAACCAAGTTTATCAAAAAACGTGGCTTTGGTCGTACTGGTGTGTTAAGTATGCACAGAGGGCAAGAATAGAGTTTCCTAATGCCATAAAAACAGTAACGACATTATCGTTACTGTTTTTGATATATCCGGCGGGGCTCCCGTTCCCGCAACGCCGTCAAGCGGCCGTAGACCGGGGAGAATTACTACATCGGATATTGATACTCCAAAGATAACAAGGACTGAAAAAGAAATCAAACGAAACGTTTAATGGCTGGTGTTGAAAAACGGCTTTTATATTGCTTTAATAACCTTAATGAACAGGACCGGCTTATCTAAATTTAGAGTGTATGCCTTAATTCACGGCCCTATTTTACCTCTGGATAAAATTTTTGATTGCGAAATTAAAAAGATGAGTTTTGAAGAACAGAAGGAGAGAAATTTTACCCCCATACAGGGAGTTTTTTCAGAGGATGTGCATGAATATAAAACTTACGTCACGTCCTTACCTTACGTTGACCCAATGAAAATAAAATCTGAACATATTGTATTCTGTGATATAGAAGAAAGGGATGAGAATGCAGCTTTGGGTGGTTCGGCAAGAAGAATTGATAAGTTATGCCGATATTTATCCATTGCCCAAATGAGGGACTTGAGAGAAAAACATAAAAAAGACATTAGCGTCCTTGCCCCATACTACTACCAAGTAAATAAAGTCTATTTACTTCAACCGGATGGCAAAGAATCAGATATTGAATTATCACTAAAGAGTTCTGGTATCAGTTATCCAAATAGACCAGAGGCCAACGTCTGGCGAGTAGAAGATACATCCGAGTTTTTAAGTCATCTTTTTGATTTTCATGACGAGACATTTGAGCTCGCTGCTAAATACCTTTATAAATTTTCCATTGGTTTTAACACGGGCAACAGTCCAGAGAAAATAGCACTTGATAACTTCAAATCCATTGAGATTATAGTAAGAACATTTGGCGGAAAAGATTGGGGCTTTAAGAAAAAGTTAGATGTAGCAGTTTCTGAATTAGGCCTAACACCAGAAGAAAAGGCCTCCATACTGAAGCTCTGGGGTGTCCGCTCTGAATTTGGTGATGTGGCACATCCGGCGATGTTTGACCAAGCGGAACGTTATCCCAATCAATGGCCACTTCCAAGCAATGTTAGTTATACAGGATACTCTGACACTCAAGTTGCCGCTGATGTTCTTTGGAAGTATTTGCAGTATAAGAAAAACTTTTACAAGATTGAGATAGAAGAAGTAGATGTCCCAGAAGAGGAAGGGGCCTTGGGAGCAGTTAATACTATGTGGGAAAGTAATCGGCTTTTCTTCTCTTCCAATGAGAAGAATAAAATTAAATTAAAGCAAAAAGTTAAGGTGGTATTCTCTCAAAATTATGGAATTGATGAAAACAATATCACAGTTAATTTTGGGGCAACAAAAAAGATAGTTATTCTAAAAACAAGATATTAACTCCTATATGATTTTTTTGATTTGTTCTTCTGTTAGAAGAGTGCTCGGCCGGCTAAAGCTCTCAATGGTAAACATGGTTGGAAGGGTAACGATATAATTATGTTTATCTGGGTCCAGGGCTATGGGCATATTATCCTTAACAATCTGGTCTGGCATAGAGATTAAAATATAATTGGGATGCGTTTCAAAAAAATTCTTAAAATTTTCACTTTGATAAATAAAAAAATCTCTCATAAACACTAAAACTTCTTCTTTGTATTTTTTTCTTGTGACTGCAGCAATATCTGTCGAGGTAACATTTTTGGGAGTTAAGAGTTCTTCTCCTGTTAGGCGATTAAAATCAGTTAGTTCTTTTACCTGAAAGTGGAATTGCGTATGACTGTCATCAAGCTTAAGCCCATCGTTTTTTAATAGCTTAAACTTCGCGTCAGACTTTGCTACAAAAATGGCCGTGTCGCAAGAAGTTTCGGCTTCCGGGACAACAATAAAAACAGTGTCATTGTTTTCAAATTTTGTTTCTAAGCGTTTTAACAAGATGACAGTGACAAAAAGCTCTTTTACTTTTTGGCCGTTTATTTCTTTATCATCAATTTTGAGAATATCATGACTTGTTAAATCAAATATAGCATCGGTTAGGGTTTGGTTATTAACTGGCGTAGCAAACCCCCTTGGAAGCTTCCTGAATTTATAGGATAAGGCGATTTGAAATAGCTTATCATAAAAGGTTTGGGCATTTTGGGCTGACCCAACCTTGTAGTAGTTAACAATTTTCCACGGAGTATTCACTCTCCTTAAATAACACAAAATAAAATAAAAAGCAGCTACTTAAATTAGGGCTATTTTTCTATTTCATCCCAGCATCTGCTTCTTCCGGTGTTAATTTGCGTGGCATTAAAACAACGCCAGCTATTTGCCCCCCTTGAGAAGTAATATCTGTGGCTTGCCTGTCCCTCCAACCAAATCTGTTTTTCATATTCATATACCAACCCCCGTAATTAAACTGTTTATTTTTGAGGTTTGTCCGTCCCTGTCTTAACCACCAAGCTTCGGCTAAAGCCACTCCACAGGATACGGTTTCCGAAAACTCCGTCTCTTCTTTCATGAGTCGGTCAAATAAATCGTTAGAAATGCGAAGCAAAACTTTAACCTCCTGTTTGCTTGCTCCGACTTCCATTTCTTTCAAAACTAAATTCTTCCAGTTTTTAGGCAAATCTTTAATTGTCTTTTTGGGTCTTGGCATTGAAAAACGGTTAATTTTGTACTAAAATTGAGTTAATGGATAATAAGAAAGCTGTAAAAGTTGTCGGTGGCATAGCTGGTCTAACCATTCAGTTTTATGCTTTGGCTAATCAAACGGGTTTAATAAATGACCTTGCTGATTTTTCCGGACCATCAGAATTACGGATTGTTCAGGTATCAGGGGTCAGTTCTACACTTTTAACACAGACAAGTATCGGGGTCGGTCTTGTTCCAGCCGTTATGATTGATACTGGCTCGCTAACAGGTTAGGTATATAAAATAAATCTTTAGTGGACTGCCAATAGGTTCTAACGTCATCCACTAACCCGCTCCAAGTAGGAAATTTTAGTGCAAAACTCTCAAGTAGCTCAGTGTTTAAGCCATTTTCGAGAGGTTCTAACTTCTGATTTAAAAAGTAATCAATTGATAGGCAAAAAAGGGATTGGGACATTAACAGATAAAATAGTTATGGTTAACCATAAACGAAATAATGAGTAAGAAAGCACAAAA
>Ga0209542_10005481_pt1 | contig 25303 bp, 27 predicted proteins | sample RifCSPhighO2_01_FD_184028 | JGI IMG/M metagenome (GOLD analysis project Ga0209542, IMG submission 184028) | Soil microbial communities from Rifle, Colorado - Rifle CSP2_plank highO2_0.1 (SPAdes) (version 2) | ecosystem: Environmental > Terrestrial > Deep subsurface > Rock core/Sediment ...
TCAGACCGGCGCTTTTTCTCTGCAGTGTTGCCAGTTTGTCCGTTCTGATGACGGAATTGACTTTAAGACCGTTCGCGCGCGTTGCCTTGATGCTGACGTCAAAAGCGCTCTTTTTTCTTTCGACAGAAGAAATAAACGCGACGATACAGTCTTCGCCTCGCGAAACATAGAGAATAAGCGCCGGTCTGATTTTCTGTCCTGACAGATCGGTGAATGGAAACGGCACGAGGACTATTCGTCCTTTACCCATAACGCTTTTTGAGATCCGATGCGGAATACAATTCCGGCTCGCGGGAAAGGAAATCAAACGCGCGCGAATACGCAGCAACGTTCGTGATGTCGGAGAGCGCGTCATTGTAGGTTTGCGGGAAGCCGATAAGCACCGCATCAATGGCGTTGCGCCTGCCGATAGCAAATACTTCGCCGCGATACCGAGCTCGGTTCACTATTTCCTTGATGTTTTTGCGGGCATGCGTAGTTGAAAGTACTTTCATGTACATAGTGTACAAATACTCGCAAGACTGTCAAGCGTTTCTACCCAAGCGAATGAGAAGGAGAATGGCTACTCGCAGACATTCTCTTCGAGCGAGACTTGGGCAAGGCTACCTTACCCAAGAGGACCTTTCTTTGAAGCAAGGATTGGCAATTCCACGATGAATGTGGAGCCTTTGCCCTCCCCTTCGGATTCGGCTCGGATAGTGCCGCCGTGGGCTTCCACGTGCGCTTTCGTTATATAGAGCCCGACACCCGTTGAATTTGGATTGATTTTCTTTGCGTCCTCGCCGGGAGAGAAGAGCTTGAAAAGCCCCTCCTTTGTTTTCTGGTCAATACCCTTCCCCGAGTCTTTGATTGAAATACGCGCCATATCCCCCCCTGCCCGCCCGACCTGCCCGTCCGAAGCGGAGCGTAGGCGGGAGCCTAGCGAAGGCGGGCGCTTCTCAAGCGAGACATAAACGGAACCTTTCGGCGTATACTTGATGGCGTTATCAAGAAGATTGTTCAGAACTTCGTTTATATTTGCCCGGTCTACTTTGACAGGAATGGTATCCATCGCGGCACCCAGTGACATATTAAGCGTAAGCCCCTTCTGCTCTGCCGCAATTTTATAACCTGCAACCGCATCTTTGACCATCTTCACCAAATCAGCTTCCACAAAGTCATATTTCATTTTTCCCTGTTCAATGCGCGAAACATTGAGGTAAGTATCAACCGACTTTGCCATGTCGGTCGCGCGTTCAAACACCTGCCGCAGACCCTCCTCGCCCGCCGGAGGCAACTTTCCATACGTACCTTCCAAAAGAAGCGACATGAAGTTTCTTATGACCGTTAAGGGCGACCGCAAGTCATGCGAGGCAATAGAAAGGAATTGCGACTTCAGCTTATCCAACTCCTTCAGCTTCTCGTTCGCCGCTTTGAGACTCTCCGCCAAACGTTGTATCTCTTCACGTTGTTCTATTTCCTTGGTGACACTACGAATAAGAAAAATGCCGAACCCGACAGTTCCCACAAGAAGAAGACCGTTTGTAATCAGCTCGCTGTTCGAGGTGGAAATAGCAAGACGCGCTATAGATATGATGCACATCCCACCAGTAAAGAATTCGGCAAGGACGATTTTCGCGTTGAACATGTGAAAACGACCTAAGTTGTAGAGTCCGATCCCGGTCAAAATTATGGTCTGAACGAAGGGGGTGATGTAGAAAAATGAGAAGTTGCCGTATAATGGAAAGACAAGGTTCAGTGCGATGCCAGAAAGACCCACGAGAAAAAACTCGATGGTCGCAGAAGATATCTCTTTTTTATTTAACTGGTTCGCTTCTCGTAATTTTTGCGCCAACTGCCATACCACCATGAAATAAACGACAGAAATTATGCTGATGAAGATTCCGTGCCCTAGATAATTGAAGATCACTTTGTCTGCGATTGTTATTCCTTCATGGATATCGAGAAAAAAGTAGTGTGTCGGTATGAAACTCAAGAGCGAAATGGTGACGATAGAAATAGATATAGACCACGTGATAGAAAATTTTGAACGAGTGGGATACAAGTAAGCGAACCAGAAGCCTGACAGATACGCCCCATATCCAAATATGTAGTGGCCGTAAAGCGCAAGCTTAAATTGCCATAAAGGCAACATGTTCAGACCCGTAAGGAGGGTGGATATGGACCAGAGGCTCGCAAAAACCGATATCAGGGCATAGAAAATAACTCGAATGTTTCTTCTGTTGTGTGCATACACAGCTCCGGCAAATGCCAGGTTCAAAAGGCTAAATACAATAAGCGCCGTGTTCACGACTAAGTTCATATTTCAAATAAAGTTTATCATGCTCACAAATAAAAAACCGGACACAGTGTGTATCCAGTTGAGGTATCGAAAGAAAAAGTTATGCCGCCTTTCTTGGAAGTGGTGCAAGAGTGGCTTCTACATCGTTTGTAGCCAATTCAAAGATTTTCATCCCAGCGAGAACCGCAGCCTTCGGGTATTCGACGTTCTCTGTTCTGTCCGGATTCAAAGGTGTATAGGCACGAGCAAGGTCGAGGTCTCCACCAAGATGTGTCGTCCGAAAGTCGCGACCCTTGTGGGTAGAGGGAGCATGTAAGCGCATCCATCTCGAAAAATCTCCTTCGAATTGTACCCGAAATGCGGGAGAGGAATTGAGAAATTCACCTGTTTCTTCCGCCATGTATTCAGTCGCACCAAGCAATCCAAAGAAAAACGGCATATCAGGCGAATTTTTCACAACTTTTATCAGTTCATCCACACCTTGAACATAAGGTCTTTCAAGCGTTCTATAATCTCGCCGCAAACGTTTTCCGTCAGCAAGCCAGTGACCTTTGTGTTGTATTTCTTCTTTTCCCATTTGTCTCGTACCGTCTTCGAGAGAATCAACTCTTTCGTCAATAGTCATTTCTTCAAGTGGAAATTGAGCGTTCTCGGCGCGCACTAATTGTCTTTCCGCTCGTGCTTTTTGAATCAGTTTTTCTCGCGCGGGTCCGTGTCCGAACTTATCGTACAAAATCTGGCGCGGCATCTTTCTACGATCAATAATCGGTCCAAAGGCAACCACAAAAGGTTCAAAACCTATCCAATGAGCCAGAATGGCATCTCTGTCACCCCGATGTAATCTTTGAATAAAAGGGTTGTTCCGAATAATTCTCCGAGCTTCTGCACGCAACTCGCTATCACCAAAAGCTTCCAAGTTATCATCATGGAACAAACTTTCTAGAGCAAAATCCGGCGCTTCTTCCGCTCGGTGAATTTTTCTTCTTTCTCCCATTTCTGCTGCGACATGTTCACTCATACGTTTGAGAGTATAACACTGAACTAACTGTGTGGCAAATGTCAAGTATACTTATCCACAAATGAGGATTATCCTCGACCAAGAAAGAACACACCCGCCAAAGGCGCCACGAGCCACCAGAAGTACGCGGTGTTGGATGAGAAAAGGGCTTTCGTCGGGGCACTTAGCGTATAGATTTGCTCGAAGGGAAGGATATGTACCGCCACCGCCAAGAGAAACCCAGCTACCAAGACCGAAAGGATAAGCGTCCGCACAAAGCCTAAGCCTGTTGAAGTAAGAAACGTCGAGAGGCCGGAAAACGCGATAAGCCCGAGAATCGCAAACAAAAGATACAACCCCACTGCAAAATACGGATTGTCTCCGAGTATGTCCTTGTACGGGAAAATCATATATAAGGGAATTGCCGCATAGATACCCGCCACTAACGGCATGAAGCGGTCGCTCCCGAAAACAAGTGCGAAAAGCGCAATGAGAGCCGCGATGACGATGAACGCAAAAAAGTCCGTCCCGAAAGCCAGTAACAGGTGCGTCACATCAGAAAATGAGCCTGAAACGCTTGGTAGCCCAAGAGTGTCCATAGGAATAATTATGCAATATATTGAACGCTTCTGCCAGCCCTATCCGCACCTGTGTTAATTTAGTACGGCCGTGCTAAATTAACACAGACAACAGACTATCTACAAAAAGGTGATAATTTTCTACGATCGTACTAAATTATCACCTACCAGATCAACCTACAGAGCGTCCAATACCAAAAGCTGTGTAGCTATTGTTTTTTGAAGATGCCGACGTACGCGATGATGAGAAGGCTCACGATGACGTAAAACCCGCTCACCCATTGAAATACCTGCTCGGGGTATGGCGAGAAATAGTCGCCTGAACCGGGGTCTGGATAGAACGTAAACAAAAGCGCCGCAAGCGGCACAAACCACACCGCAAACTTTTTCCATGCAGGAAATGCATGAGGCATGGCAAGCAGAACGAGAAACACCAGCACCAGTGCGCCCATGCCGTAGAAAATTGGATCACCTAGCCTTTCATAGAAATTTATACATGAAGCATCTTGTAGAATTCCGTCCGAAATACAGATACCAAATTTAATTGAGTTGGTTAAGACATATCCAATTCCAAAACTAATCAGAGAAAGAATAAAAAGGCCGAGAATTTTCTTACGTGACATAATCTAATTATAGCCCATTTTGTATTTGGTCAAGAAGATTGAGGATTTTTTGAACATCTTCATCCGGTATCTGTCCTTTTTCTCCCTTCTTGGTGATTGTCTGTATAAGACCTGCAAGCGCCTGCGAGATGGCCGCCGTCTTTTCAAGACGTTCCACTTTCTTGAGAAGAGAGTTCTTAAGGTTTGTTTTCACATTCAGGATGACAACTTTTTCTTTCAGTTCCCCGAGAAGACCTTTATTGAGAGGAAAAACCAAGCTGTGCGCCTCGAGTTCTTCGAGGAGCTTGATAATCTCTTCTGCAGATGCATTGTCTATTTTTCCTTTTTCGTTTTTCTCATGAACCTCTTTTTTGAAATTGTCGAGTATCTGCGATTTCTTTTGCTTCTGCCTCTCGATTTTCTTCTCGAGATTATCTATTCTCTTGAGAAGATTCTGCTTGAGTTTCTCCTTGATACTGAGCGCTTGAATCTTGTCCTTGAGCGATATGATGAGTTCCTCCAAAGTTGAATTGGTTTTATCCGGAGAAACGATTACATCAACGGCTCCATCACCATCGGTATCCACGTGTATTTCAGTGTTTTGAGGTGCGGTGGTATCCACAACAAAAGTCGCATTGGTCTCCGGAGTAACAGAAATGTCGGAATAGGCGGCAATAGGAGTAGTATTGTCATTTGAAAAGTCGTCAATTTCTACAGTCGCGGGGCCAGTACCAGTACCCTGAAAGACAAAGGTGTATGAGCCATCCTTGGGAAGAAAAATATACTGGCTGTCTCCAGACGTAAGAAATGTACTGCTGGGAATGTCTTCGGTAGTAAAAAGAAATTCAGAAGATAAATCTTGATTGGGGTCAACACCGGTAAAATTTCCCAGTGAGTCGTAAGCGCCAAGAATAACTGGGGAATGGGTACTAACTATAAGTTGATCAACTAAAGTGGGCGGTTCTGGCTTCGTCGTTACAAGGAAATCATTTAGAGAAATATTCTGTTTTTTTATTACAGCATGGATAGCTTCCTGAATCGGAGGCGCGTTTAATAAATCGCGGTGTTGAAAATCAGGAAAAATTTCTAATGCGTTAAATAAAGCTAGATTAAAGAAGCGAGTTTCAACATTTGAAGAAACCGCACTTGGGTACACTACAGTTCTATCACCTTCAACTGTAGTTAATGGGCGATAATTTTGAAAATGATGGTCTTCACGATACTCAATCCCCTTTACGGTCGGTATTCCCCACCCCGCTACCTGCACAACGCGCATTGATTCTGGAAACACAAAGGTATCAAACCGCTCGTGAAAGCCGTCGGCGGCGGCCGCGAGTTCAGGTCGAAGAACCTCGGGTAGGTACACGCTTGTTAAGAGCGGTTTGGATCGAAATACCCCATCCCCGGTCAAAAATGAGACAAAGAAATGAAACGTATGGATATTTGGTCCCCAGAAATTCCGCCACTCCTCGGTGAAAGAATCGTTCGGATTAAATGCAATGACTGGATCGGTAACTCTGTCAAAATAGAGTCTTGATGGAAGAAGATTGTAGGCGCTTGGCATATTCTGTGCGATAGCACGAGACTCATGCCGTCTCACAACCAAACCCTTTGCAATACCCTCATCATCCCCATGGAGAAGAGAAGCGATTGCTTGGGGAGTGCCAAGCTGGGGCACGCCTACCATTACAAACGAATCCACAAGGTCTGCTTTCCCTTGGTTCATGAGTTCCTTTATGAGTGCTTTTCCCATAAGGCCTCCCATAGAGTGCGCAATAATCGTTACTTTGCCGGTGTTGGAATCTGCCGCGAGAGTCTCTATTTCGTGGATAAGATCAATGGCGCCTGTTGGAGTCTCAACCCCATCTGCGAGAATCTTTTCCGGCGAATAACGCCAGTCATAGGCAAGAGGCTCCCATGCACGAACCTGCATGGTGGTGGAGGCAACCAAATCGTCCATGAATGAAACAAAGCCGCTATAAATCGGAGTGCGATAGAACGTCTCCAAAATCCCCTCTACCACAATCGGATTCACACTCTGTCCATCCGAGGTAAGAGCAAGTTGGGAAACGTCGCGGGTAAATCCCGCCGGAAGCGATGGAGGCCACAGAGTATCCTCTTTCGCCCTGAAGGGAGTATTAAGCGCGAGCACGCTTCCCTTAATCCCCGGCAGGAACACAACCGAGGAGCAACATTCGACAGGCGACGGGACGGTTTCGTCCGTGATGGTAAAGCTGATCGTCTCAACGTAATCCCCGACTGCCTGTGCGTACGCCGTCTGACCGATTACTAACGCGAAAAGATGTTCCCACCAGGGAGCTTGTGTAAGAATCGTCGGACCGAGCGCATACACATCAAGTTCGTACACGCCGGGTTGATTCCATGCGAACTGATAGGCACCAAAGTATGGGCTTATATATTGCGTATATTCGCGCGAATCCCCGTTATCAGGAACGAAAAAGAGCACACCTTCGGCGCCGAACGGCGCGACATCCGATTCCACCCACACATCCTTCGTTACGTTCAAAGGCACCGCGTAGGTGCCGCCGTCTTCCATATGAATGAGATGCTCTTCAATGAGGTCAGCGGTATCAGGGTCATAAGTGCTCCCGTCCCAGACAAGTGCGGAGGCGGCATGCGCGGAAAAAGGAGCGAGGAGAAAAAAGACAACAAAAAAGGCGCTGAGCCGGAGCGCTTCCAGGAAACCCCGTGCGATTTTTAACACACCAGCAGTATACAGTATGAAAAAACGCTTCGAATAAAGTCCCATGTGTTAATTTAGTACGGCCGTGGCAAATTAACACAGATGCGAAACAGCTCTTTAGAGATACTTTTCGATTCCGAATTTCTTTGCGATTTCTCGTTCGCGCTCAATCGTATCGGCGACAATATACAGCACATATGTATAGAGATGCAGGTCTTTGCGAATAAGCACTACGAGTTCCGCACAATCATGCGGATACACCCACACGCTTTGCTGGAGCTTGATAAATCCGACCCGACGAAGGGCGTCTCGAAGGACATCGCGCTTCCCTCGCAATCGTTCTGGAATGTCAAAAATTATAATACGCCATTGCCGATCCCACCCTTTCTTAGGCTTCAGGCGAATGTTTTGGTACTCGAATCTTTGGGCAAGTTCTTTTCCTTTTTCGGTCAGCGCATAGTGCGGCACACCGTCTTTTTTATCGATCATTTTTATCTGGCCTTGGGCAAGGAGCTTTCGATACACACGCGACATTTCTCTTCGAGCCAGAGCATGGGCATCCATATCGGCGGCTTTCAATGCTTGAGAAACACTAAGTGAAATTGAGAGCGCGTTGGGAACTGCCGCGAGTACGGAAAGAGCGGCGTTCCGAAGCGATCGATAGATTCGTTTTGGTATGGGCATGTGTTAATTTGCCACGGCCGTATTAAATTAACACAAACAGTACCACACCAATGTTCCTTATGCGACCCTTCCCTGGAGGTGAAGTCTAGGAAATTCACCGGAACCTTGAAAATTATTCTAGATTCCTTCTTTTTTCAGCTTCTCCAAAAGCTCTTTTGCTTCGCGGGAAAGTTTGTGTGGGAACTGAACGCGCACGCGTATCAAAAGATCTCCGCGTCTGCCGCGCTCCATCGGAACCCCCTTTCCTTTCACCCGAAGGATTTCATCAGTTGAGCGAAGCGGAGGGACGTTAATAGGCATTGTGCCATCAAGGGTTTCAAGCTGATATTCGGACCCCATCAAAGCGTCAGAAATTTTTATCGGGAGATCGGTAACAAGATTAAAACCTTCTTTTCGGAACTTACTATCAGGGCGCACATGCACTTTGACATACAGATCGCCCGCGATACCGCCGGAAATAGCTTCGCCCAAAGACGCCATGCGGATAACCTGACCGTTATCAATGCCAGCAGGACTCACGATAGTGATTTCTTCTTCGCGCCTCTCTACGCCGGAACCGCGACAGGTCGCGCAGGGCTTTTCAGGGACATTTCTTTTACCACGACAGGTACTGCACGTTGAAGACACTGAAAATGTGCCGAAGGGAGAACGGCGCGACTCAACCACTTGGCCCTTGCCATTGCAGGTCGGACATGTTTTTGTCTTCGTGCCGGGCTCTGCGCCGCTCCCTGTGCAGTGTGCACACGCGCTGTCTTTCGTGATTAACACATGGCGGGTCACGCCGAAAATTGATTCCTTGAAAGAAAGTTCAACATCAATCGAAATGTCGCGGCCCCTCGAGCGGCCTCGGGGTGAACCTCCAAAAATGTCAGAGAATCCTCCAAAAATATCTCCGAGGTCAACGTCAAAATCAACCCCGCCTCCGCCAAATTGAGAGAAATCAAATCCCTCAAATCCTCCCTGCCCTTGTTGATGACCGCCTCCAGAAAATGTTTTTCCGTACGCGTCATACTCGGCGCGTTTTCTGTCGTCTGAAAGCACGCTATACGCTTCACTTGCCTCTTTGAATTTTGCCTCGTCTCCGCCCTTTTTGTCCGGGTGATATTTGTGCGCGAGCGTACGGAACGCTTTCTTGATATCGTCCTTGGAAGATTTTTTATCAACGCCGAGAATGTGATAGTAGTCTTTTGCCATTGAGTCTCCAGTGTATAGCGTTTAGGGTTTAGGTTCAAGTAATTAGTAAGTATTTGAAGTACGACGGTCAATATCAAAAACAATGATTGACCGCGTCTTTTGAGCTATAGTGTAGAAAACTCGATATGAACCGATACGTCTGCGCCAGGTATCTTTCTCTCCTTTAATTTTTCTCACATCACCTTTGTACGGTTCAACAGAAATGAATCCTATGCCGATATACAGAGCTTCCGCATGTTGACGCGGAATCTTCGCCAAAAACTTATGAACGCGAGAGCTAACGGCTAAAGCCCAGTTTGCGTCCGAGTTCACCATAAGAAAGCAATTTGCCCGCCCTTAAATCTTTTTTTGCTCGCACCAGAAGTTTCTTCTGTGCCAAGGTCAGAGTCAAATTGCCACCCTCCTCTTTTTTATTGGCGAGCAATTTTTTATATTCTGTCCGCGGAATGACAATCAAATCGCCTTTATTAGCAAGTGTTTTTGGGATGGTAATTGTAAACATACGTTTAGTATATCACAGCGAGAATTTGATAGTAGTCTTTACTCATTACCATTCAGCATATAGCAAACAGCACACAGGTTCAAGTAAACTTCATGAAATGGGACATTATTCTTGTCCGGCTTTAATTTTTGCAATTTTTCTTTCTAAAGGTTCCCTGTAACTTCGAGCCAACGCATCGCCAGCCCATTGGACGGCAGCAAGAAGGTTTAACTCTACACCTCTCTCTCTTTGTTCCGGAGGGCGCTCCATATACCCCATGTAAGCACGAACTGAACTCCTAACGCGTTCGTGCGAATTTCCTGTGTCCATGTCTTTATCCTACATCAGTTACCGGGCCTTGCCCCGCTCCACTCTGGGGGCCGGATTCCGGATTTCCAGAGTCCGGATTTTGTCCTTCTGATTTTCCGGTATCCGGTTTCTGGCCCTCCGAAGTCATATATTGCCCAATTTTTTGTATTTCAGTTGAGAGCGATTGTGTGGCGGTTTTGAGACCCTCAACATCCCCTTTTCCCTGCTCTTCTTTTACTTTGGAAATTGCATCCGTGATTGATTTCTTTACATCTTCCGGAATTTTTGCGCCATGCTCCACAAGTGATTTCTCCGCGGTGTAGACGAGTGAGTCGGCAACATTTTTTGCTTCGGCAAGATCGCGCGCCTTTTTGTCAGTTTCCGCGTTTGCCTCTGCGTCTTTTTTCATGCGTTCAATATCCGCGTCGGAAAGTCCCGAGCGCGCTTCAATCCTAATTGATTGTTCTTTGTTCGTGGTCTTGTCTTTTGCGGTTACTTTCAAGATGCCGTTTGCATCTACGTCAAAAGCAACTTCAACCTGCGGCATACCGCGCGGAGCCGGAGGAATGCCGTCCAAAATAAATCTTCCGAGTGTTTTATTGTCTCCCGCCATCGCGCGCTCGCCCTGCACAATGTGAATTTCCACGGAAGTTTGGTTATCGGCGGCAGTTGAGAAAGCTTGGCTTCGCGAAGTCGGAATAGTGGTGTTACGCTCCACGAGCTTGGTTGCGACTCCTCCCATCGTTTCAATTCCCAAGGAAAGCGGAATAACGTCAAGAAGAAGAATGTCTTTCACGTCGCCCTTGAGAATCCCGCCCTGAATCGCGGCGCCAATGGCAACCACTTCGTCAGGGTTAACGCCCAAGTGCGGCTCTTTGCCGAAGAAATCTTTCACCGCTTTCTGAATGGCAGGCGTGCGCGTTTGACCGCCAACGAGTATCACTTCGTTGATGTCCCCTATCTTAAAAGGCGAGGCCTCCATCGCGCGCTTCGTGATAACCATCGCGCGGTCAATAAACTCCGCTAAAAGTTCCTCAAGTTTTGCGCGCGTGAACTTAATGAGAAGGTGCCGCGGGCCCGAAGCGTCAGAAGTTATGAAGGGAATGTTTATTTCTGTTTCAACGGCAGTGGAAAGTTCAATTTTTGCTTTTTCCGCTCCTTCGTCAAGACGCTGTTTGGCAAGAGGATCGTTTGATACATCAATGCCTGATTCTTTTTTGAATTCTTCGGCAAGCCATTTGATGATTTTTTGGTCAATGTCGCGGCCGCCCAAGTGCGAGTCGCCGTCGGTAGACTTCACCTCAATGATATCGTCGCCCACTTCAAGAACCGAAACGTCAAAGGTGCCGCCGCCGAAATCAAAGACCGCAATTTTTTCGTTTTTCTTTTTGTCAAAACCGTATGCCAAGGCCGCGGCAGTGGGCTCATTGATGATGCGCTTCACATCCAAGCCTGCGATTTTCCCGGCATCTTTGGTTGCCTGACGCTGGGAATCATTGAAATACGCGGGAACGGTGATGACCGCCTCCGTAATCGGCTCTCCAAGCTTCGCCTCCGCATCGCTTTTCAATTTTTGGAGAATCATGGCTGAAATTTCTTCAGGCCGGTGCCATGTATCGCCCATTTTTACTTCAACGCCGCCATTCGCGCTTTTCTGTACGCCATAGGCAACCGCTTCCTTGTCTTTTTGGACTGCCGGCTCGTCAAAGGTGTGGCCGATAAAGCGCTTAATCTGATAGATAGTATTTTGGGGGTTCGTTACGCCCTGACGCTTCGCGATAAGACCTACCAACCGTTCCTTCGTTTTTGAAATAGCAACTACCGAGGGCGTCGTGCGATTACCTTCCGCGTTTTCTATAATGCGCGGCTCTCCCGCCTCGATGATGGCTATCGCCGAGTTTGTTGTACCGAGATCAATACCGAGGATTTTGCTCATAGATTTTTAAAAAGTATTTAGTATTGAGTATTCAGTATCTAGTATTATGTGATTTTGAGGAATGTAACCTATATACTCAATACTTTTCACTGTATACTCTTTTCATAATGTCCGATCGCGACACGCGCAGGGCGAATGACTTTTCCGTCCAATAGATACCCGCGCTGATGCACCTTGGTAACTACATTATCCATCTTTACATCCGTTACTGCAACCGTCTCGACGGATTCGTGCCGAGCGGGATCAAACGTTTCCCCTTCCGGAGAGAACGCGGATACGCCAGCTGTGGAAAGAGCCTGCGTCAGTTGGGTATGGATGTTCTGTATGCCCTCCGAGAGACCGGCATCCTCTCCCGAATGGGCGAGGGCATGTTCAAAGGAATCAAGAACGGGCAAGATGCCGAGAACAAGCTTCTCTACCGCGTAGCTCGCGGCTGACCCTGCGTCTTCTTCAAAGCGGCGCCTGGCATTTACATAATCGGCTTTCGTCCTTTGCCATCCCAAAAGGTTCTCATTCCTCTCGGTTTGTAATTTTTTCAAGGCCTCCCGCAACTCTTTGAGTTTCTGTTCGGGAGTATAAGATCCGCCCTCGCCTTCGGGCTCTAGGACGACATCATCGTTTTCGTCGGACATAGCAAATCAGCATATAGTGGATAGTGTGTAACGTAAAGCACTAAATCTAATTGGGTTTTAAGGACTCTGATTGATTTATTTGAGGAGAAGAAGGTTTTTCTAAAAAAGTAGAGATGCCGAAAATAGCGGCCATTAACGCGGCCATACTTACGTTTATAAGCGTTGTTTCTGCGGCTTTTTTTGAAAACCCTTTTCTCTCAAGAAAGTTCTGCGGCCATATTGCTTTTTCTGTAAAACTCATAGCTATAGTGTACTCCAATGCGGTGAAGATTGGAAACCGGACTTTTACCTAGCGTTTTGTCCTCCTTTGGCCTGCCTCCCAGACCTCCTACCGCCTGCTCACAAGCGCTCGCATCGGCGGTTGCCGAAGCGGCACCGGAGCAAACGCTAAGCAGTTAGCGTTTGCTCCATTGCGGTGCCTTTCTCGCTTTCTTCAGACCCGGTTTGCGGCGTTCTTTTGCGCGCGGGTCGCGCTTCAAAAACTTTGCTTTCTTTAAAACCCCACGGTGTTCATGATTAAACACGATAAGCGCGCGCGCGATACCGTGCCGCACCGCTTCCGCTTGAGCCGAAATCCCGCCACCGGTAACGACAGCCGTTACCGAAAATTTTCCCTCCACAAGGGTGAAGGGAGAAAGCGCGATATGCACCAACTCGGGACTCTGAAAAAACAAACTTGCATCCTTTCCGTTCACGGTGAGCTGGGTCTTTGTCGCTTCGGTAATACGAACGCGCGCGGATGCGGTCTTTCGTCTTCCTACTGTCTCAATATATGTTCCTGTCGCCATAATGGTCTATATGCTATCCACTAAACGCTATTCGCTAATCACAAGCCTTTTCATCATCGCGGGACGAAGCTTGTTTCCCGGAAGCATGCCCTTGACCGCATGACGCACGATCTCTGCGTAGCCGCGACGGCTACTCAAGTTTTTCAGAGTCTCAAAGCGAAGACCGCCTTGGTATCCCGAGAAAAACGGGTATTTCTTATTTTTGCGTTTGTCCTCCGAAATGGAAAGCTTTGAAGCATTCTTAATCATAACGGACACAACGGGTGCCTTCTCTCGCGCAAAGGTTGTAAGATTCTTCCCCATGAGAAGTTTTGCCGCCTCCGAAGCTACGCGGCCGAGTTTCTTCCCTTCTGCATCAATGGTGTGGGTAGTCATACGAATTCAATGATGGCGCTCTGCCTGCCGTCCGCGGATCGTTTGACGACTTTTGTAATACGAGTGTAACCGCCGGTTTTTTCCTTGAAACGCGGCGCCAAAACCTCGAACAATTTTTTGACCACTTTCGGCCTGCCGCCCAACTTTGCTCGCACCAAGCGGCGCGAAGCAATCGTGTCGGTACGGGCCTTCGTTACGAGTTTTTCTACTACCGAACGAATCTCTTTGGCGCGGGCTTCGGTCGTCAGAATCCGCTCGCGCAGGATCAGGGCTTCCGCAAGGGTGCGCAGAAAAGCGATGCGCTGGTCGCGCTTTCTTCCAAACTTCCTTCCTGTTTTATGATGTCTCATAATTTCTACAACCTGTACCCTGTCACTTGTGGTATTTAGCTTTTGAGCGTCACTCCCATCTTTGCCAGCGCTTCCTTGACCTCTTCCACCGCTTTTTCACCGATGCCTTCGATGGCATGGATGTCTTCCGCGGTCTTGCGGGCAAGGCCTCCCAGGGTCCTCACACCGGCACCCGTTAACGCATTGGCTGTCCGTGTCGAGAGACCTAGGGATTCAACGCGAGTTTTCATGACATCCTCTCGCGCCTCATCCGCAGAAACGGCTGCCGCCGCAGGCTCCGGCTCTTCCTCCTTGAAACCAACGATGGCCTTCAACTGCTGAATCATGGTAGTGATCGAGTGTTCCAAGGCTTCTCTTGGCGAAAGCGTGCCGTCGGTTTCAATCATGATGCGCAGGCGATTGAAATCCGTCCTGTCGCCGACGCGCATGTTTTCCACTTCGTAATTTACTCTCCGAATCGGCGTAAAGATAGCATCAAGCGCGATTGTGCCAATGTCCACGCGCTCTTTCTGGAGAGATTCTTTCGGTACATAGCCCAAACCCGTCTCTACCGACATTTCTATTTCCAAAGACGCGCTCTTGTCGGTTAATTCAGCGATATGCTGTCCAGGATTCAGAATCTCAACTTGTCCGGGAACCACGATATCGGATGCAGACAGAGACTTCACTCCCTTTCCAGTCAAGGAGAGCCTGTGTATTCCACGATCGTATATCTTAATGCGCACTTTCTTCAGGTTCAAGATGATCCCGATGACGTCTTCTTTCACGCCGGCAATCGTTGAGAATTCATGCGATATCCCGTCGATTTTTACCGAGACGATAGCGCTCCCCGGGATGGAAGAGAGGATAATGCGGCGAAGAGAGTTCCCAAGCGTATGTCCGTACCCGGGATACAAGCTGTCAATCTCATAGACAGCGGTCTTGCCTTCTTCAGAGACAATGCGGGGCTTTGAGGGAAGAGCGATGGAGTAATCCATAGAAGTTAAATAAAATGTCTAATTTTTAATGTCTAATTTCTAAATTCCAAACAAATTCCAAAACTCCAATGTGTAAAAAATTGAAATTTGTTTGTGGCTTGTGGTTTTGGAGCTTCATATGTTTCGTACGCTTACCGGGTGTAAAATTCAAACACGACTCCGATATCTGCCGTTTCTCCGTCAGCAAGTGAAGGAGTTCCGGTAAACGAGCCCTCGTTCTTCACGAGGTCAAAGAATACCCATGACGGCGCGCGATGCTCCTTGAGCTTCTCTGGAAGCAATGCAAACAGCCCGGAATCCTTGCTTCCCTCACGGATTGAAATGACATCGTCTTTGGATACTTGAAACGACGGAATGGTGATGCGCTTTCTGTTGACGAGAACATGCCCGTGAGAAACAATCTGCCGCGCCGCGCGGCGCGTAGAGGCAAGGCCCATACGATAAATAACGGAGTCAAGACGAGATTCCAAAAAAGTATAGAGAACTGCTTGCGGATTCGCCTTGCTCGCAAGCGCCTTCTTCACATACGAAGAGAACTGACGTTCGGTCAAGCTGTAGGTGAGACGCAATTTCTGCTTCTCGATAAGCTGGCGCGAATAGTCGCTCCCCGCGCGACGAAACTTCTTGGAAGCCGCGGAGCGCTCCTTCGAGAGCATGAACGCGCGCGTCTGCGTTTTTTCAAAGATTGAGGCGCCGAGCCGTTTTGCGATTTTATAGCGTGGTCCGAGTTTCATAGGATTTTGTTATGAGCGAAGCGAGTTAGAAAATCCATGACCCAGCACCAATGCCGATACATTCCCCATCACAGAAAAAAATCGCTCGGAGGATATGAAGTTGTGATGGCTACGTTTCGTCATATGGTTAGCATTGGTGCTGGGTTAACAAAAATATATTCGCGCGGCTCATTATTTTTCTAAACGCGACGGGGCTTCGGCGCGCGCGGGCCGTTATGCGGCACAGGGGTAACATCATGAATGGAAAGGACTTGGACCCCCTTACTCGCGAACGCGCGCAGTGCCGATTCGCGTCCCGCGCCGACTCCCTTGATAAAGACATCCGCTTCCTTGACACCGATCGTCGAGGCTTTCTCTCCGATGACTTCTCCTACTTTCGCGGCGGCAAAAGGGGTAGACTTTCTGTTTCCCGCAAAACCCAAAGACCCCGAGGACGACCACATTACCGTCCCGCCGTCTTGATCCGTCAGCGTGAGAATGGTGTTGTTGTAGGTTGAATCTATATACAAACGCGCGCGGTCTATTTTCCGCTTCGCAATCTTCGAGAGAGCGCGTTCCCGCTTTCCGGAATCAACCCCGCTCCCTTGTTTTTTTAGAATTCGCCGTTTACCCATAGTAATTTAAATTCGAAATCCTAAGCACGAAATACGAAACAAATCCCAAGCGCTAAACTCGAAACTCCAAACATTTGAAATTTGGAATTTGTGATTTAGCGCTTGTTTCGTATTTCGAATTTTGTGCTTCGTGCTTTTCATATCGTTATGTTTTTTCAAGCTTGCGGCGTCCGGAACCCATGGTCTTTCTGACATTGCCGCGGACGGTGCGCGAATTCGTTTTCGTGCGCTGTCCGCGGGTCGGAAGTCCCTTCATGTGCCGGAGCCCCCGATATGCTTTTACGTCTTTCAAGCGCTTGATGTTGCCGGACACTTCTCGTCGCAAGTCTCCTTCTATCGTGAATTTCTCAATGAGGGTGCGGATTGCATTCTCCTCCTCGGTCGAAAGGTCCTTGGCTTTTTTCGTCGCGGGAACTCCAGAGCTGGCCACGATCTCTTTTGCACGCGTAGCGCCAATGCCGTAGATCGCGGTCAGAGCGAAAACTATATGTTGCGTATCCGGCAGTGTTATTCCCGAGATTCTCATAGTGAGATACCAATATACGAATGCATGCGAATGCTACGAATAAGAAATTGCATTTGATTAGTATCATTCGTCATAATTCGTAAAATATTCGTATCAACCCTGTCTTGCTTTTCTCCGCGGATTCCTCTTATTAATGCGATACAAACGGCCGCGGCGGCGAACAAGCACATCGCCCGGCTTTTGCACCTTTAATGACGCGAGAACTTTCATACGGTGATACCAATATACGAATGCATGCGAATGCTACGAATAAGAAAAAGCGTTTGATTCGTATCATTCATACTACTTCGTAAAATATTCGTATCAAAGTCTCCTCACTATTCGTGCTCTGCCGCCATAGGGATCGAGTACAAGAGAAACCCGGTCACCTACCAGAACCCGTATCCGGTGGAGCCGCATCTTCCCAGCAAGGTATGCCAGCACCTCTTCACCGCTTTCTAATTGGACTCGAAAGAGAGCATTAGGGAGACTCTCGATGACAATGCCGAGCTTCTCCTCCGTGTCTTTCGGGCGTACCATTTGAGCGTTGCAGAATTGAACGAGGCCTTCCTATACTAGCAAAGACTACTGGACTTGGTCAAGTCCGCTAACCACCTCTATCCGAATCTTTGCCGGGTCCGACGGCAAAGACCCGAGCCAAAACGGGTAGGCCTGTACGTCCATGCTTGCGATGCCGGGGTACCCGGTCTGCACCATCGCCACAGCATCTTTGCTTTTAGCCGCCAAATCCTGGGCAAGCTGGACGATACTAAAGGAGGCAATCAGCTTCGCGGTACCGGAAACACGTATGGTAAGAGGATTTCCTGCTGCGGCTGACCCCGTATCGCCCAAAATGATATCAAGATCATTCGGATTTTCGAGTTTTGTATCTTCTTGGTATGAGATTTTGGCTGAACGGGCAAGGGCGTTTGCAAACATCGTCTCATCTAATGCGGGCGCAACGGCGGAGCCGGAAACAGAGATTACGGCGTTGCCATCCACCACGGTATCAGTGCCCTCGGTGTAGATAATTCGGATCGTATCGTCAAATACGAAGGAATGCGGTGGCGCATTCTCGGATATCTTTGCACGGAGAGTCCGGTCCAGTTCGGTTTTAAGATCTTGTATTGCCTGATTCCGGACCGTCTGATTCACAACGGCTTTTTGCCCTACGAATCCGCCAGTCATGGGAGTCTTCGAGCGGGCATACACTAACGCATACAGGTCGGGGGCTTGCTCCTTGAGTTTTGGAACAGTGAAATCGGTAAGACCGACATTATACTTGTCTCCCGGGTTATCAGCGTACACGGTCGCCTCTAAAGAACCCGGCACCTTGAGACCTGCCTTCGTGGTGTAACCGGGAATGCTTACCGGCGTATGTATGCGATATATCAAGCCGTCCGGACTCGCAAATTGGGTGTTTGTAATGAGACGCAGAGATGCTGTGCTATACGCGTTATAGATGATAATTGTTCCTGAAGCGCGATCCGAAACTTGCTTGCTTCCGGTTGCCGGTACAGCTTTTGTAAGCGTATCTTCAGCCACCACCTTCTGGTACGGAAGCGTGGAACTGTCGGGAGACAGAGTAAACGAATCTTGAATGACCGCATCAAAGCGCTGTGGAGTCACTGTAACGTATGCGCGATGAAATAAAGTGCTCGCAAGCGCGATGCCGCCCGCGACGATAAAAAGTGTAACGGCAAGAATGATGCCTAACTTCATAAAACTTCTCCGCGGTTCCGGTTCAAGTTCCATTGGCTCCGGCGGAGTAGGGCGAGACGGAGGCACTGCTGCAGGAGGGCCACCGCTTAGCTGGGGAGACACAGACGGCCGAAGAGGACGCGAACGCGCAGGAGGAATGATGTCCTGAATGCTCCGTCTTTGCGGTTCCATGGAATCCATAGCTGTACCGTAGCACACATCAACGGGGTGCTTCGCATTATTGAACGCTTTTGTGTGGAAAAAACTCAAACTGCTTTGAGTTTTTTCCGGTTCCGCAAAGCGGAATTGGCCGTTGCCGCAGGCAGGCCAAAGGAGGGTAACCCAAACTGCTTTGGGCTTTTTCCGATGCCGCTTCGGCAACCGCCGATGCTGAACGAAGTGAAGCAGGCGGTAGGAGGGCAAAGCCCAAACTGCTTTGAGTTTTTTCCAATTCCATATAGACAGAAACCGCCGATGCCGGACCTGTGGACATCGTATGTCCACAGGTCATGTTTCCTGCACCCTAGCAAGAGAATATCCGACGCCGCGAAGCGAAATTGACTGCAAAGACTCTGGAGGTGAACAGTGCGTTTACTAGGTTGCAATGCCCCGCGGCTTGCCGCAGGGTTGCATGAAATAGTATCGGCGGAGGCCGATGCCTTGCCTAGAAAAACACCCCGGTGGTCGCCGCCGTAATGCCCCGCCCCTATGGGGCGGGGATAGGCGAGCGACCTGTTTTACCTCACTTCAGTAAGGTCGGGCTTGAGATGAAAAAAGAGCGCTTCCAAGGACATGAAAGCATCGTAGAGCGCTTCATCGCCGAGCGTAATCCTGCCTTGGAAAAAATCCGGCGTTAGAAGTACCGTGCGCACGGGAAACGCACCGTGACTGTCGCTTAAAACCCTTCCGAACCAGCGCAGCTCTTCGCGATCAGCGGTGACAAATGTCGTCTGTGGGACCGGAACTTGGGCGCGCGCGCTTTCCAGCATCTTCTCAAGCTCGTCTTCCCATGATTTCGCGGCCTTTGTAAAAATAGGCCCGAACGCCGCCTGCTCTTCCATACTCAGTTCTTCCCGCACGAAAAGCGACAACCGAGATGCGGCATCTGCCAAACCCTTCTGCGGATCCGAGAGGTCCCGCACCAAGCTTGCCGACCCGCGCGGAAAAGACCCGAGGAAAGAAAGGCTGTCGCGAAATACTACCGCGACATCCGTCACTTCCCCTCCGGCATCTATAAACACAAAACTCTGTTCGTCGCGCAAGTCACGCAAGATGATAAACACAAGAAACGGAAATGAGTGAAAGGAAACGCGCGCATGCGGGAACATGCCGTGCACGCTATCAGTAAGTGTTTTTAGAAATGCGGTATCCGCCTCAGATTCATACAGCATAACCCGCATGGAGGTACCAAGAACGGTTTTCTTGAGTGCGGTCGCATAGCCATTCACCGACACCTGCGTCACGACTGATTCAACGGGAGAGCGCCCCGCTGATGGCTTCCCTCCGTTTTCCTGCTTTGCGCGGTAGCCAGCAACGGCGCGCGCCATGGTCGCATTGGATACTTTTACCGGTTTTTCTGCACGCGTTGCAACGGTCGTTATCTTCGCGCTATACCAGGGGGACGCGAGAACGATGCGCACATTGCCCACAGAGGCGGTTTTAAATTCTGGCAGGAGTGTTTTCAGGGCCTCTCCCGCAAGTCCAGTGATGTTATCGCGCGACGCTTGGGAGCCGCTCCCGATTGAGATGCGCTTCACAAAGGACAACGAGGGTTTACCGGTAGCAGGTTGGAGTAAACACGCACCGATTGATCCGCTTCCTACGTCAATGATGAGATCAGACTTTCCGCGGTACATGCATACATTGTAACGTACAAAAAGTACGCGGTGCTTCGCTACTCATTATTCTAATATCGCTTTTATTCGCCGAATTCCTGCGGCAACGGCTTCTTCTTTCAAAATTTTGAACTTCAAAATTTTGCCCTGAGCGTTAGTCGAAGGGCTTCCCATCGCCAATTCCCGAGTATTTGACACATGCGGGCCGCCGCAAAATTCTATAGAAAATGCGTTTTCCAAAGGACCAACGAAATATACGGAAACCATGTCCGGATATTTGACTCCAAATTCGTGTTCGGCTCCAAGCTTCTCTGCTTCTTCCCTTTTCATCTCCGTGCGAATTACCGGTAATTGTTCGGTAATTTTTTCATTCACAATTTTTTCTACTTCCGCGATCTGCTCCGGCATCATTTTGGCTCCATACGAAAAATCTATACGCAAGCGCTCGCTCGTAATGTTCGAACCCCTCTGGTGCACATCCGGCCCCAAGACTTTACGAAGCGTCGCTAAAAGAAGGTGGTGCGCGGTGTGGTACCGGATGGTTTGCTCCGAATGGTCCGCAAGCCCACCAGCGAATTTCTGCGCCGCTCCCGCGCGTGAAAGATTTTGGTGCTCCCGCATCTTTTCTTGGAACCCTATACCATTAATGGTATACCCTCGCTCCTTCGCGATGTCTTGCGTCAACTCGAACGGAAAGCCATAGGTTGTAAAAAGTACAAAGGGATCGATTTCCTTCATCTTTGCAAGCTCGCGCTTCCCCTGCTCGAGGGTCTTACGAAAACGTACGTCCTCGGCATCAAGTTCTTTTTTTATCGTTTCTTTATGCGCAAGAAGGTGCGGATACTGATCTTTATAGACCGGGCTGAATTTCAAGTCGGCAGACACCATATCGGTAATGCCAATCCGGTCGGCTTCGAAGACCGTGCGACGAATAAGGCGTCGCAGTACGTATCCTTGCTCGGTGTTCGATGGACGCACGCCAGCCGCGATCATAAATCCTGCGGCCCGTTCATGGTCGAGAATAATTCTAAAGGAGCGGGTTATTTCCGGGTCCTCCCCGTATGTCTTGCCCGAAAGTCTTTCGAGTTCTGCACGCGCGGCGTCAAACACATCGATGAGAAAGACGTCAGGATTATCGTTCGCCGCCGCGGTCAAGCGTTCAAGTCCTCCGCCGAAATCCACGTTCTGTTTTGGAAGCTTTGCGAACGAGCCGTCCTGTTGCTTGAGATACGTCATAAAAACGCAGTTCCCTATCTCAACAAATCGCCCGCAGTCGCAGTTTGGATGGCACACCTCGTCTCTCCACTGAGAGTTTTCATGAAACACATACTGTTCTCCAAAATCAAAAAACACTTCCGAGTCGGGTCCGCCCGGCTCACCTGCAGGCATTTGCTCGGGCATACCCGCTCTGCTCCACCAATTCTTTTTCGCATTATAGAAAAGGACGCGCTCTTCGGGTATGCCGAGTTTCTTCCAGATTGTCGCGGATTCTACGTCCCGAGGTAATCCGAGAGACTCATCCCCCTCAAAGCAGGTAACCCACAGACGTTCCTTCGGAAGTGCGAGTTCCTCTGTCAAGAATTCAAAAAGCCACGGCAACTGCTCTTTCTTGAAATAATCGCCCAGAGACCAGTTTCCAAGCATTTCAAAAAACGTGGTGTGGCGGTTGTCCCCCACTTCCTCAATGTCCTGTGCCCTAAAACAAAGCTGGCTGTTTACCAGCCGCACCCCTTCAGGGTGCGGCTGGCCAAGTAAATACGGCACCAACGGCTGCATCCCGCTTGAAGTAAACAATGTCGTCGGGTCATTCTCCGGCACGAGCCTCGCCGAAGGAATGACCGTGTGTCCTCTCTTCTCAAAAAATTCTAAGTATTTTTTGCGTACCTCGTTTACCGTCATCCGTGTATCCTAGCAGTTTTTTTGTTTTTCCGACATAATAAGTCCTCATGAAAACCTGGGGCTTTGATACGAGAACAATAGACAAAAGTGTACGGCCGCAGGACGATTTTTATCTTCACGCGAATGGTGCATGGCTCAAAAAAACAACGGTGCCCACTGACGAGACGCGGTGGGGTTCTTTCATAATTCTCCGGCACGATACCGAGAAGAAGCTCAAGACCATCGTTGACTCCCTCACCCCCCATGATGGACTTCGTAAGTCCATCATGGGGGGATCGCCGAAACAGCTGGTGCGAGATTCATATCGTGCAGGGATGGATATCGAAAAGCGCCAAAAACTTGGGACGAAACCAATAGAGCCATGGCTTGCTCTCATTAGAAAAGTTTCTACAAAATCTAAATTGCTTTCCTGCATTGCAACCCTCCACCGCGTAGGAATTGACGTTCTTTGGGGAACAATGGTTGATCAGGATTCAAAAAATAGCCAAAAAAACATTCTGCATCTGTATCAGAGCGGGCTGGGCCTCCCTGACCGTGATTACTACTTGGAAAACAAACCGGAACCGAAGCGCGTGCGAGCGGCATACGTTCTCTACATTCGTTCTTTGTTTCGTTTGCTTGGTGTTAAGAAAAAAGAAGCAGAAAAGCGCGCAGGCATTGTTATGAAAATTGAAACGCGTCTTGCGAAAGCATCAATGGATAAAGTTACTATTCGCGACCCAGAAAAAACCTATCACAAAAAAACATTGAGCGAGTTGGCGCGCCATACACCCCACATAGAGTGGAGAAAATATTTCTCGCTTTTCGGCACTCCAGAGCTTCCTTCTCTCATTGTGTGCCAGCCGAATTTTTTCAAAGAAGTTGAAAAACTTCTCGCCGCTACTCCGCTTGAAGATTTAAAAATCTATGTGGAATGGCACCTTATAGATGCAACCGCGTCTCTTTTATCACCGGCATTCATACGCGAAAGCTTTAATTTCCATGGGCGTGTGTTGATGGGAACAAAGAAGATGAAACCCTTGTGGCGGCGTGCCCTCGCGGGAGTGAACGGGAGCGTCGGCTATGCCCTTGGACAGCTCTATGTGAAAAAACATTTTACGTCTGAAGCCAAAAGAAAAATGGATGCGCTCGTGAGCGATCTTTTTACCGTGTATGAAAAGCGAATTAAAGGCCTTGATTGGATGAGCGCGCAAACTAAAAAGAAAGCCGTTCTGAAACTCCATGCGATGACAAGAAAAATCGGCTATCCAACAAAATGGAAAAGCTACAAAGGGCTCCGGATTTTGCCGGATGATTATTTCGGCAACGCGCTTCGCGTTGCCGCATTTGAACACAAAAGGCACGTGCGCAAACTCAAACGCCCTGTTGATAGGACCGAATGGCATATGTCTCCGCAGACGGTAAATGCTTACTTTAATCCGGGACTCAATGAAATTGTCTTTCCTGCCGCAATTCTCCAAGCGCCATTTTTTGATTTTGCGGCAGACGATGCAGTGAACTATGGCGCTATCGGTTACACCATTGGTCACGAGATTACACACGGCTTTGATGACCAAGGTTCAAAATTTGATGCGAAGGGCAACTTGCGCATCTGGTGGAGTAAAAAAGACCGCGCGCGTTTTGAGAAAAAGGCGAAAGGACTGGCAAAACAGTTTGACCAATATGAAGTCTTGCCGGGAATACACGTCAACGGAAAACTAACGCTTGGGGAAAACATCGCAGATTTGGGAGGCATGTCTATTGCCTATGATGCGTATCAGAAACACCTCTTAAAAACCGGAAGAAAAAATATTGCCGGCTTCACTCCCGAACAGCGCTTTTTTCTCGGCTGTGCGCAGGGAGAGCGTGAAATAGCGCGGCCGGAATTTTTAAAAACTATCGTGATGACCGACCCGCACTCTCCTTCCGAGTTCCGCGTGAACGGCCCCTTCTCAAACCTCCCTGAATTTTATGAAGCGTTTGGAGTAAAAAAAGGCGACAAGCTGTATCGCTCGCCCGCCACCCGCGCAAAAATCTGGTGACCAGGTTGTAGTGTGGATACAGACCTTATTCGATACATCGAATAATACTATACGATGTATCTAATGAATGTTCTATAGAAATTTTTTGAGGACGGCAAAATCTTTTTTGAGGGTGTCCTTGAGGGATTGGTTGTAGATAGCGGCGGCGGGGTGGTAGAGAGGCAGAATGTGGACGGTACCATAGGAGGCGGTCGCTTCAAAAATCTCTCCATGAAGCGAGCTTATCGGCCTTGTGTCATTGATGTGGAAAAGCTGCATCAAGTACGCTGAAGAAAAACGTCCCAGTCCTGCAAGAACTTTTGGCTGGATGATATCAATCTGTCTATCAAGAAATGGTCCGTAGAGAGCGATTTCATCCGGAAACGGGTCGCGGTTTTCAGGAGGGCGGTCTTTCACGATGTTGGTGATATAGACGAACGCGCGCGCAATGCCGATGTGCGCTAATAACTCGTCCAAGATTTTTCCGGCCGCCCCGCAGAAGGGGCGGCCGGTTTTCGCCTCGTTTTTGCCCGGCGCTTCCCCTACAAGCATGATGTGCGCATCATGGCTTCCCTCCCCCAAAACAGGAAAATTTTTATTCTCTATCCGATACTGATACAGCGGTGAATCCTTGAGCGCCCACACCTCATCGCGAATTCCTTTCAGAAGATCAGTTTTGCTCGGCATTTGTGTCAACATTTGTGCCAAAAGGATCAAATAATAATTCTTGGGGAATGCGATGTTTTGTAAAAAAATCTTTCAAGAAATTTAAATATTTTTTAAAATCTACTTGATGTTGGGGAGTAGAAATAGCGGCTCGCATTTTTTCAAGCGCATCCCAAGAATCATGAGCGGCTCTATCCGCCTCTGCAAGGTTTTTCTCGTTAGCATACGCACCAGTTAATCTCCCAAGAGCATAGGTAAACGTTTTACGACAATCTTCAAAAGATAATGGCCCTCCTTCACCTGTTTTAAATCCTGCGTTCATAGAGCTTCTCTCTGTAACAGTATACCCTTACTTCTGCCTCGAAGATTATTGTACCCGCCAAGTGTCCCGTCAGAGCGAACAACGCGATGGCACGGGATTGATTTGTCACGATTTGCGCGCATGAGAGCGCCCACGGCCC
>Ga0209542_10005483_pt1 | contig 25298 bp, 36 predicted proteins | sample RifCSPhighO2_01_FD_184028 | JGI IMG/M metagenome (GOLD analysis project Ga0209542, IMG submission 184028) | Soil microbial communities from Rifle, Colorado - Rifle CSP2_plank highO2_0.1 (SPAdes) (version 2) | ecosystem: Environmental > Terrestrial > Deep subsurface > Rock core/Sediment ...
GACCACGCTCCAGAGCTTCTTAATCTGGATAAATCTACTACAGTTATCTGGCCTGGTTGGACTAAATCATCTATATTAACTCCTTCAGTTCCGAAAACACCCCATTGATTAGCTACTGTGAGCATGTTTTCTAATGCATCCTTAACTTCAGGAGCAGTCTCTCTATCATCCCTGATTTTCGAAATTAAATCTGGAATCATAAAATGTTGACCTGATTCAATTAATGAATTGACATTTTTCTCTAATGCAATTGAGACTGCATTCGTCCTCTCAAGATTGAAAGCCAGTCCCCATTCATCACCTGTGAACTCCCAAGGCAAGACTGAAATTCCTGCATCAACTGGCAAACCAGATTCTTTGTACTCCTCCAATTGCTTGAAAGGAACAAGAACTTTTATATTTTCAAACCCTTTCGGTTCCAAATCCCAATCCTTAAGAAGTTCGGCTTGTTGGTCATTAGGCCTCTTCATGCTCCAAAAAATTCCCATCGTGTCAATTATGACCACAGAAATATTGTTCCTATATTCTTCAGGCAACATGGCAATTTCTTCTGCGATAACTCCGCCAACATAAGATTTACCAGTTCCTCTTTTCCCGGAAACAAGGATGATGTGCGGCCTCAACAGATCAAGAAGAACTTTTGTCGTGATGTGAGCATCTTCGCCAGTTCCGACAATGTGTTTGCCGATGTATCCAACACCCTTGTCCTGGAATTTTTGCGCATCTTCCTTAATCCTTCCGACAATTGTGTATGTCTTAACCGTCTGGTCTAGAGTTGGCATATACATTAATTTCGTATTCTATTCATTTATTATTTGAAGGGGGAAGTCATCTAGCTTGGTCTAGGATTTATCCTTGGGGTGGATAACACCTGGGTTCAAATCCCAGCTTCCCCATCATGCTAACTAAATGTAGCCGAGCTCGCGCAGTCTAGGAAGTACGGAATTATTGAATTTGCTTTGATTGACGAACCCACCATAAATCAAACGCGACTTTGAGGAGTTGGAAAGAAAGGAATCTATAACAACTAACAGTTTTTCGAAATTTGACGAGTCTGAAATGTTTTTTAATTCGAAAGGGTCCAAGTTCAAATCATATAATTCAGTGGATGAAGTCGTGGAATCCTTTATTATTTTTTTGGAATTCTGAATTACGGAAGTTTTAGAATTCAATTCGGATATTACGAAGTCTCGTTGTTGTGAGAAAAGAGGCTGACCTTGAAATTGGGAGGGAATTTGTATGTTTAAAAGTTGTAAAATTGTAGGAGCAATGTCCACTCCAGAAGCTATTTGATTAATCACTTGACCTCTTGAATTCGGGATTAACACAATCAGAGGGACCCGAATTTCTTCATTGTAAAGATCTAATCCATGGCCAACCCTATAATGCTCACCGAATGCTTCCCCATGGTCACCAGTAATAATAATGACAGTTTTGTCAAGAAGATGTTTCCGCTGCAAAAATTCATAATCTTGCCTGAGCACAAAGTCGATAAAATTTACAGACCCATCGTATATTGCAATTGCATCTTGAAGCTGGGTTTGAGAAAGATTCAGTTCATTCAAGTCGTCGCTGGAAAGATTCCAATTAGTTAAATCGTTAATAGAGATATTAAGTTTGTTTAATAAAACGGTAGAAATGCCAAGAGATTCAGCATTTGTATTGTTGGGTTTGTACAAGTAGTAATAATCGGCAGGCAAAAGCCATCTGCTATGGGGTTCGGAATAGTGAAGGAAAAGAAAGAATCTTTTGTCTTTATTTTGATCAATCCATTTAAATGCAAACTGATTGACACTCTCAGAGTTTCTCTTTGAGATGTTTGATAGGGCATCTTCATTGTAAACGTCAAATCCTCTATTGTATCCATAATAGGAACTCAAATAAGGCAATGTGACCACAGCAGCTGTTTGATAACCGTTTTGCTTTAAAATTTGAGGAAATGTTACGGCGTTGCTGCTCAATGTAAAGTCGAAATTGTCCTTTCCCACCAAATGCGTGGAGGGGTAAAGAGAGGTAAAAATGGAGATATGGGAAGGAAGGGTGTATGATGAAGTGGAATATGAATGTTTGAAAATGAAAGACTGATTGGAGATTTCATTTAAGAAAGGAGTCGTAGCTCTATTATAACCATACAAATTCATATGATTTGACCCTAGAGTGTCAACAGAAATTAAAATTACATTGCAGTCCTTGCAAAATGGCTTGCTTGAACTACTGAAAAATACGAATATCGAAATGGTCAGTAAAATCAAAAAGACAATGAGAAAAGATTTCATAATAATATTTAACTAAACATAAAGATATCATATGAAAAAGCTTTTACTGCCGCTGATAATTCTTGTCATCCTTGTCATGTTGTTTTTCAAATTGAGGGAACCAGAAGGGAAAAATGTGATTGTAACTGGGACAGGAAATCCGGGAAAAATTCTCGTCTATAAGTTTGAAGGAGTAAATATTGTCCGTAAACAGATTGATACAGGTTACAAACTAGTTCATACGGTAAAAATAGGCAATGTGAGAAATGACGGGAACCAAGTAATTGTTGCTGGTGTTTCGAATAGTTTTTATGGGCCTCCTTTCGGATGTTCTGTCCTAATTTATCACCCAGAGAAAAATTTTGAAAAGGAAGTGGTTGATGACGTGGTGGATTTGAGATGCAAGGATGTTTCAATAGGAGATGTCGACAACGATGGGAAAAATGAGATTGTTTTAGGCACTCATGGTGAAGGAATAATAAACGTCTACAGGTGGGAAGGAAACAAATGGGTAAAACAGGAGATAGAAAGAAACTTCATCAAACAGATTGACGAAAAAGGAAAAACAAATCACAGAGTTCCAATCGAGAAACTCACTTATGATGCAATCGATCAAACTGCAATTCATATTGTGAAAATTGGGGACGCCACGAACAAGGGGAAGAATGGGATTATTGCCTCGGAATCCTCTCCATTGGAGTATACAGACGGACCTCAGATAAGTTATGTGAATATTTACGAATTTGACGGGAAAAATTGGAACAGGACAACTATTCATACAGGCAAAGGTTTTCAACATAGAAGTATCTTGGTTGGTGATTTTGATTATTCGGGTGGGAATGAGGTTTTGATTGGAGCGGCACCAAGCAGATTGTTCATGTTGAGATATGATGGAAATTGGTCTTCTACTCTGATCTTCAATCAGACGATTGACAAAAATATGAAAGGGCTTGATTTCCAGGACATCTATTCGAATGGAAAGAAAGTAATAGTCCTGGCTACAGGAATTCCAAACACTCTTATTTACACTTTGGAATGGGATGGGAGAGAATTTCAGAAAAAGTTGATTGGAAATGTATCTCAAGTTTCCGAAAATTATAATGTGATTAAAAACCTGAATTACAATGCCTTGGACGTCCAGGCAAGAGATATCGACAATGACGGGAAGCTTGAAATAATAGTGGCAGGAGAAGCCGATACAAGTGTGACTTTGGACAAATTGACTCCCGAAAACAACATCTTTGGCTGGGAAGCAACTCCTTATGGTTTTCTAGTCGTCTACAAATTTGACGGGAAGAATTGGAATCCTCTTGTTCTAGACACTTATTCAGTTCTTGGAATGGATGTCGGAAACGTCAGATACTAACGCTTAAATAATATTAATTAGGAAGTTCTTGTCGAGGGGGAGTGGTATAGCTCACTTTGGTCTAGAATGGTCTAGCATTCCAGCCTTGGGAGTTGGAGCCTAGTTCAACTCAGAAGTTCATAATCCCATTTCCATTCGGTGTTGTTTTTAGCTGTCCAAACTTTTAATTTGACTAAATCCCCTTTCTTAACTTTGAGGGCTTCCTTAACTGGAAGGATAAACGATTTCCATTCAGGATTATTGTCAAGGGAATTAATTTGAATTGTGTCGGTAAGATAAATTTTGAAATATGCGCAAAAGCAGTTCAAATAACCATTTTTGGTTATTTTGAAAGTTTTTTCCACGAAGATGATTTTAGGAAGCGAATAAAAATTCAATGAATAAACTAATTTATCGTTGCTTAAAAACTCTGTTCTATTAGTTATTTGGATGGGATATGTCTTCTCTGACAGTTTCCTATGAAACGGCGAAAAATCGATACCGTATCTTTTCTGCCAGAAAAAATCGAATTCGTTTGATTCAGCCGGTGAAAACATAATTTCTATTTTTTTAGGTATCATTTTTCCATCATTTTTAAGAAATTTTCTAGCAAAGCGCATTTTGTCAATAATGCCTTCGTCGACAACACTTCCTCCTATAAGTTCCGATATGATGCAATCCACTTTGGGAATTTTTATACGATTCAAATTTGCGCGAATAAAAGTTATATTGTTAAAATTGTTTTTGGTTGCTATCTCTTGAGCCAAATGGATGATTTTTGAATAATCGACAGCATAAATTTTTTTAGCGCCCATATTTGCTGCGAAAAATGCAAGAATACCAGTGCCGGTTCCTACATCCAAAACAGTATCATATTTTCTTACAGTTTTCATGATAGCTTTTTTGAATTTATGAACGCGAGTTTTGTCCGAAAGCATACGTCTGTGCCCTTTCAAATTCTGGAAAGAATATTGTAGAAGGGTTTCCCTGACAAAATGTAAAGAATATAATTTTAGGAGTATATCCTTCACAATTAATTCAAATTTACCGCTGAAGCCATATGACACTAAATAAACATTAAAGTCATTTGTTTTAATCTTTAAATAATATCACAGTCTATATCGCTAATTTTTCTAGTTGGGAATATCCATTACTAATAAATGATAAGATAGGAAAAAGAAGTAATTTATATGAAATTGAAAATTATTATCAGAACAATTATTGTGATTTTCAGTTTATTGATATCTATACTTTTTCTAAAGTCAAGTAATGAAACCCATGATGCAGAATGTAAAAATTGCAGTGTCATTTTGTTCACTGTAGATGTTTTGAGAGTAGAAAATCTAGGTATTTATGAATATCCAAGAAACACAAGTCCGAATATTGATTCGTTTTTTAAACAAGGTTTTATTTTTTATAATGCATTCTCTACTTCGTCCCATACTTTGCCAAGCCATGTTTCTATTTTTACCGGCAACTATCCTTCAACACACAAAATAATGCCACGAGCTAATATGACACTTCCACATGATCAAAAAACAATCGCCGAAATTTTCAAGGTCTACGGATATCAAACACAAAGTTTCCATGGTGACGACTCTTTGGATACTAAAGGAGCTGGATTTGAAAGAGGATTTGACAATGTTTATAATCAGAGTGATAATAAACCAAAGATTTTCGATTTTCTTAAATCAGTTAAAGGTAAATTTTTCTTATCAATATACACAGAAAAATTGCACGATCCTTATTTGTCAAACATTACCTACGAAAATATGTTTGATAAAGATTATAATGGAAGTATAATTGGTGATTATGATAAATTTGTACAATTAAAAAAAGAAAATAACATTACAGATGATTTTACACAAGAAAGGCTATTGTTTTGGAGTAAAGTGAACAAATCAGATACCAAGGATGTAAAACACTTAATTGCACTTTATGATTCAAATATATATCAAATTGATTTGTTCTTTGGGGAACTCATTAAATATTTAGATGATAGAGGGTTTTTGAATGATACAATTATTATACTTACATCTGATCATGGAGAACAGTTTAATGAACATGGAGATTTTCTGCATACGAAACTATATGATGAAATTATTCATGTTCCTCTTCTAATTTATGTTCCTAAAACTAAACAGACTGTAATAAAAAATCAAGTCAGCCTTGTAGATTTGAGTCCAACAATTCTATCACTCGTTGGAATCGTACCTCCTCAAAATATTGATGGTAGGAGTTTAAAGTTCCTAATGGGTAATCCGAATGTAGAGGACAAAAATCAGGTTATATATTCTGAATTTGCCTTCCAAAGAGCGATAAGGACTCCAGAATGGAAATTTATCAAAACGGTGAACGGGACAGTGTCATATGAGTTTTTTGATTTAAGAAACGATCCTAAGGAATTAATTAATTTATATGGGAAAAATGTCAATGAAGAAAGTTTATTTAAACAAGCTTTAGAAGGTTGGGAAGTTAAAATGAACAGTAGTTATGTTAATGTTAAATTTCTAAATTCCACGTTTATCGGCTATCCTTGAATAATTCAAAGATAATAATCTTTAAATAATATCATTTAGCAAGTTCATCAGATGGGGGAGTGGTATAGCTTGGTCTAGCATTCCAGCCTTGGGAGTTGGAGACCCGTGTTCAAATCACGGCTCCCCCACATTTAAAAAACTGATTCATGAAGATAGCAAAGATTAAAATTGAAGAAATTAAATAATACTTGATGCGAAATACTAACTTGATTATCGGATTTATCGCACTTGCAATTTTACTTGTTCTTTTGTACATGAACTTGCCGCAGGGATATTCATGCCCTGATTGCAATGTGATAATAATTGCTTTTGACGCAGTGCAGACATCACATGTGAGTGCCTATGGGTATCCTTTACAAACAACTCCTAACCTGAATAATTTCGCAAAAGGCGGAACATTATTCACGAATGCAATCAGTCCTGCATCTTGGACTGTTCCGACGTATATGTCTTGGTTCACTTCCATGTATCCGTCGGAACATAAAGTGGTGAATAGATACTCTGAATATGAACCTCCGAATGTCACAATTTTAGCGAACCTAAGAAATCTGACACCTTCAGCAGTCACTCTTGCAGAAATAATGAAACAAAATGGCTTTAGTACTGTAGCCTTCACAGGAGATGCGGGAGCTCGCGGTGCTTCAGGTGATAATATAGGGTTTGATGTCTATGTAGATACTCCCATTGGGTTTAACGGTTTTGACCTCAGTGTTCCTATGGCACTCAGTTGGATCAGGAACAACACGGACAAAAAATTCTTCATGTTCCTCCACGGGTATGATTCGCATGGGCAGTACATGCCTAAAAACTTCACGAAAAAATATGATCTCAATTACACTGGAAGATTCAACGGAACAGTTGTGGAGCAAGCAGCACTCAGGGAAGAAGGATTGGCAAAGGGTTATGTTAACGTCACGGATGATGAAATTAAATTCTGGAGAGCATGGTATGATGAAAAGATAAACGATGCAGATGCACGATTTAGAATTTTCATAAACGGACTAAATGAAATGGGATTGATGGACAAGACTATCATCATAGTCGCGTCGGACCATGGAACAGAATTTTTTGAACATGGGAGAGTAGACCATGGGCATACATTGTATCAGGAATTAATTCATGTGCCTCTGGTTGTTAGAATTCCGAATTATTCTAACGGCAAAACTGTCACTAGTCAGGTTTCGACTTTGGACATAATGCCAACTATTTTTCAGATAGCAGGCATTCAGGTAAATGATACTGTTAAAACCCAGATAAAAGGATTCAGTTTGCTTGATGCCATGAAGGGCAAGGATGTTAGCAGAGACGTATACTCAGAGACAGATTACAGGCTGTTTACCCACAAAAGAGCTATCGTCACGAAAGACGGTTGGAAATTTATTCTTACTTTGGCAGAAGCTCCGGATAAGAAAAATGTAAAAGAGTTGTATAATTTGAAAACTGATCCTATGGAAACAACTAACCTGATTAACTCTGAGCCGCAGACGGCATATGAGCTTGAACAAAAACTATTGAGCCATCTCAAAGAGATGGGAACTAATATTGATGGACCTTGGGTAATCGGCTGCTCAGCTGTTTATGTTGACCAATGCAAATATTACGCACATGGATAACAAAGATGAAGCAGTGATGAGGAAAAGGCAGACGAAACCTGAATGGCAGTCTAGAATAGCCAGAGAGAGGATAGAGATTCTTTTCAATTTGGCAAAAAAAGAATTCAAAAAACATCCTGACAGGTCAAAAAGATATGTTGAACTTGCAAGAAGGATAGGTCAAAGGTACAATGTGAGATTTCCTAGGGAGACGAAGAGAAGCTTCTGCAAGAACTGCAATTCTATCCTGATTCCTGGGGTGTCTTCAAAAGTCAGGTTGAAAAAAGGAACAGTCTTTATTAATTGCCTGAAATGTAATAAAATTTATAGGTATCCATACTCATGAAAGGCATATCCAAAGTCGCAATAGGTTTGGGAACTGTTTTTATTGCCGTGTTGACTCTTTTCTGGTTGTTCGACAACATTCAAAAGTTTGCTGACAAGTGCAAGGTTGATGCCACTTCTTCTCCTGCTTGCTCTCAGCTTAATTCTTTCACTCTTTCTATGATTATAATCCTGCTGATAATAGGCGGGTTCGTGATCATGATAACAGCCACAGCATATATATTGTTATCTGGATAATGAAATTAGTATGGTCACGGCTAGAGATGTACCAGCAGGAAAATTGATATCTAAAGTTAAAGAAGAGCTGAAAAAAGTCAGCGAGATTCAGCCACCGGCATGGATGAAATTCGTGAAGACTGGTATACACAGGGAGAGACCACCTGAACAGCCTGACTTTTGGTACATTCGAAGCGCTGCGATCATGAGGAAACTGTATGTCAGTGGTCCTGTTGGAGTTTCTAGGTTGAGGACAAATTACGGCGGCAGAAGACGAAGGGGGTACAAGCCTGCTATTTCTATGAGGTCTGCAGGAAATTCGATAAGAAAAATCTTGCAACAGCTTGAAAAGGCTGGGTTTGCTGAGAAGGCTAAGGGTGGCAGGAAGATAACTGCAAAGGGTCAGAAGTTCCTTGATAGAATAGCCTTCGAAGTGAGCAAAGAATGAGCGACGAGATTAATCCTGAAGAAATGAAGAAGGTCGAAGAATTAAAAAAAGTTGTCATGAAGAAAATTCTGACCAAGGAAGCGATAGAGAGACTGGGAAGGATAAGATTGGTGAAAGCTGATCTGGCAAACCAGCTCGAGTTATATTTGGTTCAGTTATATCAGACAGGAAAAATAAAAGGCCAAGTAACAGACGAACAGCTTAAGTTCATTCTGGAAGGATTGACTGAGAAGAAGAAGTTCAACATAATCAGATGATTTTACTGGATTTGTAAAGCTTTTTAAGTTATTTGTTCATTTAAGGTGTATGAAAAATAAGCAGAAAATAATTTTCCCTGTTGCAGCACTTGTAGTATTGGTTGTTGTATTGGGAATGGGTTTCATGTCAGGTTGGTTTTCTAATCCAACGACCAAGACAGAATTTCATGAACATACTAATTTTGCAGTTTATCTCAACGGAGTTCAATATAATTTCAACCAGTCGAAGTACATGATAAACAGTAGCGATCGCGATAGCAGCATTGTTCACATGCATGATTTGAACGGCGGGACTATTCATATAGAAGCTCCTGAAATCACTATGGGATTTTTCCTAAAAACTTTGGGAATGAGCGTTAACTCAACATGCTTCGTTCTTGATAATGGAACGGCTTATTGTAATTCAGGAGACAAGACTTTGAAGATGTATGTGAATGGTGTGAAATCCAATCTGTTTGACAAGCAACCACTTCGCGACCTTGACAAGATTCTTATCAGCTTTGGAAATGATTCGAGTCAAGAAATACAGAAACGACTGAGCACAATTCCATCTGACGCTTGCATTCATTCAAAAAAATGTCCTGCTCCCCCTGGATATGTGGACACTGAGAGCTTGACATGCAAAACCGGAGAAGCCGCAATCTGCTCTGGATAAGAACTTAAATTTAAATAGAGCTAAATCAACTATATTCAAATTGGTGTCGTATGAGTAAGAAAAGTAAGATTGGTTCTGCCGGAAGATTCGGTGTCAGGTACGGTCAGAAGGACAGAAGTAAAGTAGCTGACATAGAGAGGATTCAGAAGCAGGCACATGTGTGTCCTAGATGCGGTCTACCACATGTGAGTAGAGTGTCTTCTGGTATATGGAACTGCAAGAAATGCGGGAACAAGTTCGCGGGACCTGCTTATTGGCCTTACTCGGAACAGAGGAAGGAGAAAAAATAGATGTACAAATGTGTCAAATGTAAGAAAATAGTCCAGAAACTGGACGAGAAAACAAGATGCCCTTACTGCGGTTACAGGATTTTCGTCAAGCTCAGAGCTGAAACGTCGAACAAAGTTTTGGCAAGATAGAATTTCTTTTAAAATGAAGAGAAATTAAGCTATTTAAAATCTGTAATCAATTGATATTTATCAATCGTGTCGATGCAGTCGGAGATGGAAGAATGAACGAGGACGAGGCAAAAGAATTGTTAGGACAGTTGCAAAATCTGCAGCAGCAGATGCAGAGTGTTGTTTTTCAGAAAGAGAGCTTGAAACTTCATGATATGGAGATTCACAAGGCGCAAGAAGAACTGAACAAGACGAATGAGACAAGCGCTTTCAAAATAACTGGTCAGATCATGGTCAGCAAATCCGTTGAAGAGTTGAAAAAAGAATTGACAGAAACGAGTGAAGATGTCCACCTGAATCTCAAAAGTCTTGAGAAGACAGAGGAAAGGATTAACAATAAGTTGAAAGAACTGCAAACTAAGCTAAAAGATGTAATGGCATGATGATGGAAATGACAGACATGAAACCGGTAATCAGTCTATTGGAACAAATTTTGAACGATAGGACGGTTCCAAAAAATATACGCAAAGCAGCGGAAGATTCGAAAGATGTGTTGAGCACCAATGACAGTGATGAAGTCAGAATCAGCACAGCTATTCATATTCTTGACGAGATCATCAATGATCCGAACATGCCCATGTACACAAGAACTAAGATTTGGAACGCAGTCAGCATTTTGGAAGAGATGAGAAGATTGTCTAAAGGAACCTAATTTTTTAGGCAAATGGAGTTAACTTATTTAAAGCTTCGTGACCAAAACGATAGTATAAGGTAGTTTAATGGGAATAAGAGATTTCTTCGGAAAGATGGGGATGGGCAAGGAAGAAGCGAGAGAGGAATTTCTTGAAGTCGGAGACGTCCCAGCAGAAGGTCGAGAAGTGAACGTGAAGATTGAGTCTTTGAAGGATTATTCTGACACAGACAGAGTCTTGCAGCTGCTGAGAGAGGGTTATGTGATATTTTTGAAAATCAGGGAACTGAGAGAAAAGGACATGGCTACTTTAAAGAAAGCTGTCGAGAAACTGAAAAAGACGATTTCTGCAATGAATGGTGATGTTGTCGGAGTGGATGAAGACTTTTTGATAATTGCTCCGAAGTTCGCCAGCATCTACAGAGGGAAATCTGCTACTCCTGGGATGAAATAAGAAGTGTTTGTCAAACATCAGAACTTTTAAGAGATTTTCTTCTCTAAAAACTCAAACAGCTTGTCTATTTTGACTCTCGCTTGCTTTGTAGTGTCTCTGTCTCTTACTGTGACGGTCTTGTCCTTCAATGTATCGTAATCCACAGTTATCGCCAACGGAGTACCGATTTCGTCTGCTCTAGCGTACCTTTTTCCTATGCTTCCAGCCTCGTCATACTCACATACAAATTCTTTCTTTAACAGTTCGAAAACTTCTTTGGCATTTTCTGATAAACCATCTTTTTTCATCAATGGGAAGATGGCGACTTTGACTGGGGAAATCGAAGAGTCGAGTTTGAGTTTTACCTTGACTTCGTCATCCTCTTTCTCTTCACTGTAAGAATCCAGCAGAATAGTCATTATAGTTCTTTCTAGACCGAAGGAAGGTTCTATGACGCATGGTATTACTTTTTCCTTTGTTTCCTCGTCAAAATAATTCAAATCTGTTTTGCTGAATTTCATGTGTTGTTTCAAATCGAAATCTGTCCTGTTTGCGATTCCTTCGAGTTCTTTCCATCCCCAGGGGAAGTTGTATTCCACGTCCCAAGTTTCAGAAGAATAGTGTGAGAGTTCGGTTTTCAAGTGCTCCCTGATTCTCAGGTTCTCTTTTTTAATTCCGATGTTTTCAAACCATTTCATCGATTCGACAACCCAGAAGGCATGCCAAGGGGTTTTGATTATCTTTTCGCTCAACAAGTCTTTAATTTTCATCTTCTGGTGGGATTTTTTCTTCTCTTGATTAGCAGAAGTCAAGACATTCAATTCATATTTCAAATGTTCGTTTGTCAAGAATTCGCACTTGTCGATTTTTTTCGGATGGATGAAATATTCGATCTCCATTTGGCTGAATTCCCTTGTTCTGAATACGAAATTCCTCGGTGAAATCTCATTTCTGAACGCTTTTCCCATCTGAGCGATACCGAATGGAAGTTTCTTTCTGGAAGAGTGCTGGATGATTTTGAAATTCGTGAAAATGACCTGGGCAGTCTCTGGCCGAAGATAGGCGACATTCCCGGATTCAGCTCCGACAGAAGTCTTGAACATCAGGTTGAACGGTTGCAAAAATTTCAATTCTCCCTTGTCATCAGGACACTTTATCTTGTGTTTTTCTATCAGTTCTTTCAGATGGTCTACAGACAATCCATCAACAGAAATCTTGAGTTCCATCTCGACAAGATGATCAGCCCTGTATTTTTTCTTGCATTTAGTGCATCCGACCAGCGGGTCGTTGAAAGATTCCAAATGACCGCTAGCTTTCCACACCTCAGGATGAGTGATTATTGCTCCGTCGATTCCAACCATGTCGTCCCTGTCATTTACAAAGTGCTTCCACCATGAATTCTCTACATTTCTCTTCAGCTCAGAACCATAGTTTCCATAGTCGAAAAATCCGGCGAATGTACCATAGATTTCAGAATTCGGAAACAAGATACCTCTTCTTTTACAAAGCGAAATTATCTTTTCTACATCCATTCTCTCTTTCCTAAATTAGAGTTCTAAATAGTTATTTCTTGAACCAGCTTTTTAAATTGGCCTGTGTGCCTTTAGACAAGTTCTGCTGCAATCTTTCTATTCCCTTCTCTATCCTTTTCCTGGAAAAGTCGTGCTCGCCAGACATGAATTTCAGAATTTTTTCTGGATTGGGTTCCTTCCATTCGAAATCATATTTATCTGTGGTCGGAGGTTCCATGAAAAAATTGAAAACTTCTTCTGCCTCGATATCAAAATCCCACTCGATTTTCTTTAGAACTGCATTCAACGTCTTGTTCTCCTTTACCAATTCAAGGGATCTTTTCGGACCAAATCCTTTCACACCCCCAGGGTTGTAGTCAGTTCCGATTAAAATTCCGATCAAAATCAATTGCTTTTGGTTGATTCCCAGAGCTTCCAAAACTTTTTTCAGTTCTATGATTTCTGGTTTTATTTCCACATAAACTTCTTTCTTCGGGATTTTCCTCCTCCCTGAGATTGAGAGGTTTTTTACAAGGCGTGGAGAACCGAAAAGAAGACTGTCAGCATCCTGAGAACCTGTGGCCCATACGTCACCTTTCTTGCACATAACCGAACATTGCGCTTCGCCTTCGCTAGGAGCTTGTAACCATGGAATTCCCATGGCATCCAGAAGTTTCTTCGATTCTTCTATCATCTCATCTGTCAGCCTAGAAGCTGCCTGAGCGTATGTGATTGCCTTCTCGCCTTTTTTCAAGGCTTCGGCCCATTTTTCAGTCGCTTCTTTCTTTCTCTGCTCCCTTTCCTGGATTGTCTTTTTCTTGAACGCCGGAGGCTCGCCGTCGAAAACGAAAATTGGTTTGATTCCTGCTTCCAGAAAATTAGAGGTCCTGTAAAACAGTCCTGAAAGATGTGATGTTATTCTTCCTTTGGAATCTCGCAAAGGCTCGCCAGTCATCCTGTCCCTGATTATTGTGATGAACTGGTAGAGGGTGTTGAAAGCGTCGATAGCGATTTTCTTCCCAGACAACTCTATCAGTTCGATTTCCTGCTTGGGAATAATCTCAGAAATTTGGACTCCCATAAAATCGGATTATGAATCTTTAGCTTTAAGGTTTGGGGTAGAGTTACTTCTTTTCTTCCTTTTTCTCTTCTTTCTTCTCAGCTTTTTTCTCTTCCATGGCGAGCTCTCTCTGGATTCTCAGCTCGTCCAACTCCAACCAAACGACAAACAGCCCCAGTATCGCAACTATCGGACCGACTACCCCCTTCAATACAGACAAGAAATCGTGGAGGTTGAAGTACGTCCATGCAACACCGCCGATAAGAAGGATGACGCCGATGATTATCTTGACAGCAACATGCATATGGGTCCTAATCAATTATAAGGAGGAAAATATATAAATCTTGATACCAAAGTGGTTTTATGGTTAAGGGAATGTACCAACATCTGAGGAAAACTTGGAAGAAACCAAGAGAGAATCTCGGTCCTCTGTTGAAATCTAAGATAAGCAGTTGGAGAGAGGGTGCGACTGTGACTAGAGTGGACAAGCCTATGAGAATAGACAAGGCGAGAAATCTAGGCTACAAGGCAAAGAAAGGGTTCGTAGTTGTCCGGGTGAAGATAAGAAAAGGTGGGAGGAGGAGACCTTTGTACGGAAGGAGAGGAAGGAAACCGTCCAAAGCAGGTCTTGTTCATTTCACTCATTCCAAATCTCTGCAGTGGATTGCCGAAGAGAGGGCTGCGAAGAGGTATCAGAATCTTGAAGTTTTGAATTCTTATTATGTCGGTGAAGACGGCCAGATGAAGTTCTTTGAAGTGATACTAGTCGATCCTAACAGTCCTGAGATAATGAAAGACAAGAGGATGAAGTGGATTACTAATCCGGCAAACAGGAGAAGAGTGCTTAGAGGATTGACCTCTGCTGCCAAACATTCACGCGGATTAAAGTAGACAAAGGTATATTCTTTTGCTTCGTGGGTTCAATGCACACCTCCCGCATAATGTTAAATAGATTAGATTCTTTTAGTTTAATTATGAGATCGGAATCCGCCGACAAAATACCTAAATACGTTTTAGGACATGGATTAAAAGTACTCGAATTTATGCAAATAAGAGGATCGGCATGTCCCGGAGATTTAGAAGAGATTTGTAGTTATGAAGGTACTACAGCATTCTTATTGTTTTACATGTTGGAGCATGAAGGTTTGATAGAAAGCGTTGATCCAGAAAATGTTAGAGGTGTTGGACACTATTTCAAAGTAAAAAGTCCCGAATTAGTAGACTATTTATCAAAAAAATTAAAGGAAAAGGAGTGAAACAAGAATAAATTACTGCATATGACTATTCTCATATGCCCACCTCCCGCATCTAAACTTAAACTAAATAACATAACAACACAATTTTAATTATGAAATTTTTCGACCTGCACGTACATTCCGCTTTCTCAGAAGGAACCAGCTCATTAGAGCAGTTAGCAAGCATGGCAAAGGAGTTGGGTTTTTCAGGAATCTGCTTTGCAGAATACTACAATGTGGAAGAGCACATAAAAAAACTGATGACAGAGATAGAGAAAGCGAAGGGAAAGGTCGGGATTGAAATTTTTCTCGGATTTGAAGCAAGAAACCCTAGAGAATTGTCAGCTCTGATTGAAAAAAGAAAAAGATTTGATGTCCTGCTCGCGAGAGGCGGGGATTTGAAACTAAACAGATTGGCAGTGGAAACTCCTGAAGTTGACATACTCACTCATCCTGATTACGAAAGAACCGATTCAGGTCTCAATCACATTCTGGTCAGGCTTGCAGCGAAGAACGAAGTTGCGATAGAAGTCAATTTCAGGGAAGTACTAATCACGAATGGAAGGACAAGATCAAGAATCTTATCAAACATGAAGAACAATGTCATGCTCGCGAAGAAGCTTCACGCACCGATCATCATTTCATGCGGAGCAATATCAGAATGGGAACTGAAAAGCACTCAAGAATTAATCTCTTTCGGGACACAATTAGGATTGGAGTTAGATGAAGCAAAGGCAGCGATTTCAAGGATTCCGGAAGATATTTTGAGCAAGTCGAGCGAGAGGAGAGACAAGAGGTGGATAGCTCCCGGAGTTAAAGTAATAAAATGAAACTGCCATACCACATACCAAAAGATTTGCTAAGCATTTTCTCAAAGACGAAACTTAACGTCCAGCCTGGAGAGTATCTGATTGTCAGATTGCCTTTGAAGTATGGGGTCATGCTGAGAGAACTTTCAAAATTCGTGAGAGAACCGTTTTTTAATTATACAGTAGAGCCACAAGAAATAACTCTGGTCGTTCATGAGAGGGATTGGAGTAATATTGGAAGAGATTTCATTGAGACGCAGATAGAGCACGGTTACAATATTATCACGATGGACGTGACTGTGGATTTAAATGTGATAGGTTACCTTGCTGTGATTTCCAGATTGCTCGCTGACGTGGGTGTCCCCATAATGGTTGTTTCAGGCCATAGGACTGATCATATACTTATCAAAAAATACGATCTGCAGAAAGCTATTTTCGTTTTACAGGATTTGATAAATAGCTGCAAAAATATAGTAATTGTATGAAAAATAATCTGAAAATTCTAATGCCGACTCTCAGAGAAAAAGAAAGATATGTAGCCTTTCAAGTGATTTCTGAAGATTCAATAACTTATTCGGATTTAGAAGCTGCGATCTGGAACTCGATGATGGATTTTTTTGGAGAATATGGGACTGCTAAGACTTCGATGTGGATTGTTAAGAATCTGTATGACGAACAAAATCAAATCGGAGTGATAAGATGCAACAACAAATCGGTCCAAGAAGTGATCACGGGATTGGGACTGATTTCAAGGCTCGGAGATGTAAGAGTAACTATAAAAATTTTATCCGTCTCAGGAACCATTCGCGGTTTGAAAATAAAGTAACTAACAAGTGAATACAACTTTCTTAAGTTCTATAAATGATTAAAGTAAAATTACCACATTAATTTCTGATACAAATGAAAGAAATATTAACCAATTTAGAAGATGTATCAGGTAAATTCAAAAGTGTACATATAGATAATGGCTTTGTGTTCATAAAAGTCGGAAAGTATACGGCAAAAATCAAAATTCCTTTTAGAGTTAGCAAAGAACTTGCATCTTTATATGGACATGTTTTAGGCGATGGCCATATTAAAAAAGATGAACAACACTTTCACTATGTAAACAAAAATAAGGATTTAATTGAAGAAGTCAAATCAGAAGTCAAAAATATATTTGCCGTTGAGACCATGGAGTATTTTAGAGAAAACAAACAAATCTATGATTTGAATTTCCCGGTAGTAATTGCAAAACTGCTTGTTTTATTAGGGTTTCCAAAAGGTAGAAAATCAATTCAAATATTGTCAATTCCAGAATGGTTGAAAAATGAATCTGTAGATATCAAAGCGGCTTTTATCAGAGCTTTATTTGATGATGAAGCGTGGGTAGAAATAAAACAGGGTGGATTTTGTATCGGCTTTGGCCAAAACAAAAATGTCAACTTATTGCAATATCACAAAAATTACATTGAAGAAATTAGGAATATTTTGAGTCAATTAGGTGTCAATTCAAGTAAAATTTTTCAAAAATCGCAAAAAGGAGATTCTATACAACTTGGTTTTAAAATTTTAGGATTACAAAATCTTACTAATTTTAATTCAAAAATAGGATTTCTCTCTGAAAATAAACAAAAAAGATTAGAATTCGTCTTGAACAATTTTAAACAGATACAGTTCGGTAAAAAAGAAGCGAAGTTAAAAATATTGGAAAAATTAAACGTACCTATGAAAAGTAAAGAATTGGCATTTTTGCTTAATAGGGATCAAAAAACTATTTGGAAACATTTACATCAACTGCATAGAAAAAATTTAGTCACTAAAATCGGTACTAAAAATAAAGTATTTTGGAAAAGTGTCTAACGCTAAAATTTAAAAGGGCACAAATTTAAACTATTATCAACAAGTTATTACAAGGTGATTCTCAAAGAATGAGAAAATTATTTGCATTGGTGATAGGCAATGCCTGAAATGATGCCTGAATATAATCTAGTGGCTAAAGACCACATGATGTTCAAATGGGCTACGACAGGACAAATTTGCCTAGTTAATAACTAGCAAAGTCCATTTGCTGTATCGTACCCAGTCATAAAGCTGGTATGAGGCAAAATTTAGTCCTGATGGCCGCCTGTTCCAAGTAGAGTATGCTAAGGAAGCAGTGAAGAAAGGATCGACTTGTTTGGGAATAGTTTTCAAAGATGGAGTATTGCTCGCGACAATCAGACCGTCGACTGCACTGATGGTGCCTGAATCTCTGGAGAAGATTTTCCAGATTGACGACCATCTTGGAGCAGTGGCTTCTGGATATCTCGCTGATGCAAGAGTTCTTGCAAACCAGTCTAGGGTGAAGGCGCAAGTCCACAAAATCACTTATGAAGAGCCAATAGATGTCTGGGGTGCGGCAAAAGTTTTGGGAGACAGGATGCAGATTTCGACAATTTATGCAGGCTTAAGGCCGTTCGGAGTTTCGTTCTTGATTGGTGGAGTAGATAGAACAGGTCCTCATCTAGTTGAAACAGATCCTTCTGGAATGCTTTACGAATGGAAGGCGAATGCTCTCGGAAGAGGAGCTCCAGTAGCAAACAAGATATTCAAGCAGAGATGGAAAGATGGCCTGAGCGAGAAAGAGGCCGTGGATATTGCTCTAGATGTAATCCAGAAGACTGAAAAAGAGAAAAAGGCAAACGCTATTGACGTTGCTATAATAACAAAAGACCTGAAATTCAGAAAATTGAGGGAAGAGGAAATCAAGAAGGCTTTAAAGTGATTCTTTGATCGGTGTCGATAAAGCTGTAATAAGTAGATTGCACGTTTCTGGACAGATATTTGAAATTCTAGTCGATCCTGAGAAGGCCCTTCAGTTCAAGAAGGGAATGAAAATCGGTATGGGCGAGATCCTTGCTTTTCCTGGAATATATCATGACGTAAGGAACACGAAGAGGGTTCCTGAAGGAGATTTACATAAATTTTTTGGAACTGTCGATATTGACAAGATTGCTGAGAAAATTATCCACGAAGGGCAGCTGCAATTGACTACAGAACAGAGAAGGGAAATGGTCGAACAGAGAAGAAATCAAGTAGCAAATATCATCTCCAGGAAGGGGATTAACCCGCAAACAAACGCTCCGAATCCTCCGCAGAGGATATTGACTGCGATGGAAAAGGCTGGCATAAATATAGATCCTTTTGTTGATGCTGAGTTGCAGGTTGACAAAGTGCTGAAAGAAATAAAGGCTCTAGTTCCGATAAAGTTCGAAAAAATTACATATCAATTCAAGATTCCTTCTCAGTTTTCGGGGAAAGCATACTCAACCTTAAAAAGTTCAGGAACCATAATTAGTGAACAGTGGCTTAATGATGGAAGCCTACAGCTGAGTCTGGAGGCGATAGCTGGAATGCAGGACGAGATATTCCAAAAGCTTTCTGGCTTGACTCATGGCCAATTCGAATCAAAAGTACTGAAAAAGGTGGATATATGACAGAAAATTCAGTTGTTGTCCCAGGTGAATTGCTGGGAGATAGGAAAGGAAGGAAGTTAGGCCAAGGGCTCTATCTGGACGGAGAGAACGTATTTTCGAAATTCGTCGGAGTGCCTAGAATAAATGACGTTGAGATGTCTGTGGTCCCTCTTGCAGGAGTTTATCTTCCTTATTTCGGAGACAGGGTGATCGGAGTGATAGAATCTGTTGAAGTCTCAGGATGGGTTGTGGACATAAACTGTCCTTATTCTGCTTTTCTTCCATTGTCCGAAGGAGTTGAAGGGTTTGTGGACACGCAGAGAACTGACCTGACAAAATTTTTCGACATTGATGATGTTATCATGTGTGTGATATCACGTGTGACTAAAAATAAAACAGTCCAAGTTTCGATGGACGACCAAACTGCTAGAAAACTTGTCGGTGGGGTAGCCCTCAAAGTCACGCCGAGCAAGATTCCAAGAATCATCGGAAAGGCGGGAAGCATGATAATGATGATTAAAGAGAAGACAAAATGCGATATCGTGACAGGACAGAACGGATTGGTTTGGATAAGAGGGGAGAACAAGGCGAAAGCAATCGAAGCCATTGTAATGATAGAAAAGGAATCGCATCTGAGCGGTCTGACAGAAAAAATTGAAAAGATGTTGGGTGAATAAAATGGGGCACAAATCTGATAAAAAATTAATCGTGAACGGGAAAAGAGCTGACGGCAGAGAACTGGATCAGATGAGACCTATTGAGATGCAAATCGGACTTGTGAACAGGGCGAATGGATCTGCTTTGGTGAAGTTCGGAGATACTCATGCGATTGCAGCTGCATACGGGCCAAGAGAGCTGATGCCAAGGCACAAGCAGGAAGCAGACAGAGGAATAATAAGAACCAGATACAACATGGCTCCTTTTTCAGTCGACGACAGAAAGGCTCCAGGCTCGGACAGGAGAAGCACTGAATTGTCGAAAGTTATCAGACTGGCTTTGCACCCTGTGGTTTTTGTACAGGACTTTCCGAAGGCTACGGTTGATGTTTACATTGAAATTTTGCAAGCAGACGGCTCGACCAGAGTAACTGGGATTAACGCTGCTTCACTGGCAATGGCAGCTGCAGGAGTTCCCATGACAGATTTAGTTACTGCATGTTCGGCTGGAAAAATCGACGGAAAACTTGTGTCCGATCTTAATGGGATAGAAGACAATTTCGGTGAGGCAGATTTGGGTTATGCCATGATCCCATCCAAAAACATGGTTACGCTTCTGCAGATGGACGGAGCCTTGACAAAGGAAGAATTGGTGACACTTTTAAATATGGCGAAAGAATCCTGCAAGAAAATCTATGAAATGGAGATGAAAGTTTTGAAAGAAAAATACGAGAAGGCGCTTGAATGAGAGAAAGATACGCATACGAATTGATCCAGAAGGGAATGAGGATTGACGAGAGGAAATTCGACGAGTTCAGAAAAATCAAAATCAGAACTGACGTGTCGAATAAGGCCGAAGGCTCTGCTCATGTGACTTTAGGAGAAACGCAAGTGATTGCTGGTGTGAAATTAAAAACAGGCGAACCTTATCCTGACACACCAAACGAGGGGACTCTCATCGTGAATGCTGAGTTCACTCCACTAGCATCCCCTGATTTCGAATCAGGACCTCCTGGGGAAGATGCTGTCGAACTTGCCAGAGTGGTTGACAGAGGATTGAGGGAATCACATTGCCTTGATTTGGAAAAATTATGCATCACTCCAAAAGAGAAAGTCTGGACAGTTTTCGTAGACTTGCACATGATAAACCACCAGGGAAATCTCCTTGATGCATCTGCCCTTGCTGCGATTACAGCCTTGCACAATTCTCAGGTACCGAAAATAGAAGAGGATACAATTATCAGAGGGGAATATGTGAGCAAACTTCCAGTTGTTTTCACGCCAGTGAATGTGACTGTCGGAAAGATAGAAGACAAGTTCATCTTGGATCCTTTGATAGAAGAAGAAAATATCCTTGATTCTAAACTTTCTGTATCAGTTAGAGATGACGATAAGATCTGCGCACTGCAGAAGATGGGAGAACAGGGAATTAATTTTGACGATTTAGAAAAAATGTTCGATATGGCCATCAAGAAATCAAAAGAACTAAGAAAGCTGGTGAAGTGAATGGCAATTCGACACATCACTAAAAAAATCAAACTCGGAAGGATTAGGAAGGTCAGATCTTCTCCTAGATGGGCCGACATAAAAAAATTCGGGATGAAGAGAGCTAGGACTCGAAGAATCAGTATTGATAAAGTAAAGAGATGGAAGAGAATCAGAATTAAAGTCTAATTTTATTTTATCCTGTCTGCCAGCAAGACATCGAATTCTCGCAAGTTGCTGATACAGGCAATCCTGAGCATGTTCCCAGCACTCTTACGAATGTTGGAAGGGATGATACGTTAACTCTGGCAGTACCAACATCTCCTGGAAGAAGCGAAGTAGCAGATAATGTGATTGTAGTCATATTGTTTGGAATCAAAGCGCTAATCGCGTTAATAGTTTGCTGACTTGGATTTGAAAATGTGATATTCAATGCACCAGCTACCACGCTAGGAGCTTTTACAAGCTCTATTACAAGAGCAGGAGTGCATTTTGCTTGAGCAGCAGATTGATTTGAGACCTGCTGTGTTTGTGTGTTTGTCAGACCTGTCAGCCAAACAGACATTATTCCTCCTATAGCTACAGTAAAAGCGATCAAGAGTACAATCGCGATCATTGGAGAAATTCCTTTCATTAAGTACCCCTCCAACAACTATCAGCTGGCCTGCAAGTGAAAGACACAGGCAAACCAGTACATACACCGCTCACTCTTACAAGTGTGGGTAATGTCGAATAATTACCAACTGTTATGAAATATGAAGCACCTGAGCCTAGATTTGGAACGACAGATGCGTTTGTAGTGACTGTTGATCCTGAAACTACAGAAACGTTGATGTTAATTATCTGGTTTTGACTGGGATTTGTAACTGTCACATTAATGAGATCTGTAGCAGCGGCTGTGTTGGAATCTACTCTGTCAATCATCAAGGAAGGTGTGCATTTTACTTGAGAGGAAGATTGATTTGAAACTTGCTGGGTCTGAGTTGTTGTCAGGCCAGTGATCCATATAGAGAGAACTCCTCCGATTGCTACTGTAAAAGCAATCAAAAGAATGACTGCAATCATAGGAGAGATTCCTTTCATGATATCTTTATAAAATTTGTCGAAATCGGAATATAAAGCTTTCCTACCAGATAGAAAATTTTCAGTTTGGTAAATAAGAATATAACAGAGTTATACGGAATGCGTTTTTAAATATGCCAAGCTGATATTAACTGTATGGTAGACGAAAGGATACTCACAATCAACTTGAAGAAGAGGATTGTAAACGGGCCGAAATGGAGGAGAAACTCGTACGGGATGAGAATCATAAGGGAACTTGTGAAAAAGCATGCCAAGGTGGAAAATGTGAAGATAGACAAGTCTCTGAACGAAAAAATTTGGTCTAAGAGCGCTCAAAGCCCTCCGACAATTTTCAGGCTGAAGATAATGAAAGTAGACGATAAGACGGTGAAAGCTGAACTCCTAGAAAAGTGAACAGATGAGAATCCTTCAGACAAATTTCCATGGGGATCATAATCTTGGTTTGTACGGAAAGGCATGCGGAAGATTCTGCATCATTGGGAATTTCGTGACGGAAAAAGATTTCAAAAAACTTTCTGAAATACTGGGTGTGAAGGCGTTCAGGATGACAGCTGCGAATACTGACCTGAGCGGGATGTTTTTTGCGTTCAACTCAAACGGGATTGTGGTTCCTAAGATAATTACCGAGAAGGAGATGAGCAGGCTAAAAGTTCTGAAGAAGGAACTTGATGTTAACATCCTCGAACTGAAAACGAAATTCACAGCCATTGGAAATCTGATTCTCGCAAACGACAAAGGAGCAGTCGTATCAAAAGTTTTCTCCAAAATTGAAGTTAATAAAATAAAGGATCTTCTGGGTGTTGAAGTAAATCATTCCACAATCGCAGGAATGCAAATGGTTGGATCTACAGGAATCGCTACAAACAAGGGCTGTTTGATACACAGAGATGCTTCAGAAGAAGAAACTAAGAAGATTGAGGAAATTCTCAAAGTGAACGTAGACATAGGCTCTGCGAACTTCGGGTCCCCGTTCGTGGGGGCATGCATCATCGCTAATGACAAAGGTGCGGTAATAGGTGATTCGACGACTGGTCCGGAAGTAAACACATTGATGGAAACGTTAAATCTTTTGTAAAATCACTTGGGAACTTTTTTTGTCTCCATGTATTTGCAATTCCCGCAATAGAATCTGTCCTTGTGTTCTGAGAGGATGAAGCCGTCCCCGCATCTCGGACAGTATTTTTTTATCCTCTGGATTGAATCTCCTGTTACTTTGTAGAAACTACTTTGCTTGACTGGTTTGTGCTTCACCTTTCTTCCCCTCCTTAGATTTTTTGACTTTCACTTTCGGTTTTTCCTTGTAGATTTTTGCTTTGACAAAGGATTCATTCGTCCCTTTATGCGTGAGGACATAATCGATTAAAACGTTTTCTTCAGGCGAGGAATATCTGGCTGCGAGTTCTTTTACAATCTCGACTTTGGAAGGAGTAGAAAGTTTAGGATGTTTAAGAGTGAGTTTGACTTCTTTTCTGTTGAAGAGTTTGTTTTCCTTTTCGTCTAGGACTTCCCATTCCATTCAATCATCCCACGTACAAGGCATACTTTCCAGCCTCGTTCACCTTCAAAACTTTTGCTATCTCACTGTTAGGATCGAGAATCAGGACCATCCCCTTCCAGCTTGTGGAAAGGTTTGTGGATTTACAAAAAGGACAAACTTTCTCATTTGTAAACCTCTTACAGTTTCTGCAGACTTGCATCTTTCTTGCCATCTATTTTCCCTTCTTTGCCTTCCTCTTCTCATCCTCAATCCATGACAAGACTCCAAGGCCGCTCTGCCTCATCGTCAACCCTATCTTGTTTTCTTCTTTTCCAAAACTGACTGCGATTATTCTTGCTCGGACCAGGTCTTTCTCTTTCAGGGTTCTTTTTGATTCTTTGCCGAGGAAAACTGAATTCTTATTGTCATAGCTCACATAATCGTCCATCAGCTGCGAGATATGAATCAATCCATCCATAGGACCGATTCTGACAAAAGAACCAAACTCTGTGTTGTCAATCACTTCTCCGGAGGCAAGTTCCTGAAGCTCCGGCTTGTATGCTAGTATGTTGAAATTCGTGTTATAGAAAACTCCTGGATCCCCGGCTGTAATTTTCCCTTCACCAACTGAATTTATTTCAGTTACTGATAGAATCACTCCTATTCTTGGGTCTAGCAAGCCCTCCATCTGCTCGGCTATGCTCTCCTTTACTGCTTTTCCTACTTCCATGTTCAATTTTGTCGGAGGAACGCGGATCTTGTCCTCAAGAGTTACTATGCGATACATCTAAAATCACAAATATAATTCTACCTGTATGCTTTTAAATTAATGAACTAATGAATACATCACAAAAAGAGTTCCGAATGTGAGTGAGATGGTTCCTAAAAGTTTGATCAAAACATGTAAACTTGGTCCTGCAGTGTCTTTTTGAGGGTCTCCAAATGTGTCACCAACAACTGCTGCCTTGTGAGCTTCAGATCCTTTTCCTCCTAAGAATCCTGCTTCTATATACTTCTTGGCATTATCCCATGCGGCCCCTCCTGTGTTCATCAACATTGCGAGAATGAACCCTGTAAAAGTGGCACCCATTAAGAAAGCTCCAACAGTGTCAGCGCCTAGAGTAAATCCTATGACAATCGGAATTATCACAGGCATCAGACCTGGAATTATCATCTCCTTCTGTGCTGCAATAGTGCTGATGTCGACTGCACGAGAATAGTCTGGCTTTGCTTTTCCCTGCATGAGCCCTTTGATAGTCCTGAACTGCCTTCTGACTTCCTCGACCATCTTGAACGCGGCCTTACCGACTGCTCGGATTGCGAATGAAGCGAAAAGGAATGGGACCATGGAGCCTAAGAATAAACCGACT